>Ga0209572_1000821_pt1 | contig 33261 bp, 28 predicted proteins | sample EBPBio232012_DNA_FD_185867 | JGI IMG/M metagenome (GOLD analysis project Ga0209572, IMG submission 185867) | Wastewater treatment Type I Accumulibacter community from EBPR Bioreactor in Madison, WI, USA - Reactor 1_1/23/2012_ DNA (SPAdes)... | ecosystem: Engineered > Bioreactor > EBPR >...
GGCCGGCCCGCGCAAGCCAGAATCTGCTGCGAAATCAGGAGCTAAAGAGGAAGCATCCACGCCGACCAAGGCCGCATCTGGTTCCAAGGAGACGGCCACGGCGGTGAGCGAGGCCGAATACCCGCAGCTGCTGCGCCAGCTGTACCGCCGCGCCGACGTGCCCGGGCGGCCGCGCAACGCCGTCGGCATGCTGCGCGATGTGCCGGTGGGCGAGATGGAGGCCCTCCTGATGACCCACATCGAAGTCGGCGAGGACGCCATCCGCCAACTGGCCGTGCAGCGCGGCGTGGCCGTGAAGGACTACCTGGTGGCGCGCGATCTGCCCAGCGACCGGGTGTTCCTGGGCGCGCCCAGCACCCAGGCGGTGGCGCGGCCGCCGGCCGCCGGTGCCAGCGCGGCGGCGGCCGGGCCGGGCGGTGGCGAGACCGCCGCCGTGGCCAGCGGACCGCGCGCCGACCTCAAACTGGGCGCGCGCTGAGTCCGGCCAAGTCGCCCGATTCATGCGTCGGCCGGCCCACGGCCCTAAATCCGGGCGAAAATAGCGGGTTGCGGCGCGCCGGTTCCCGCTTTTTTGCTGTTGGCGCGTACACCGATCACTTTCGTCATTCCCATGTTCCCGTTCAACCGCGACCCCAAAGACCCGCAACCCGCCCCCGAGGCCACTGCCCCCAAGGCACCCGAGGCCCACCCCCTGGACGCGCTGACCGGCGGCGCCTTCTCCGCCGCCACCTCGGGCGAGCGCGCCCAGCGCGTGCGCGAGTGGCTGGCCAGCGAGCCCACGCCCGAGCAGATGCAGGAGGTCTTCAAGGAACTCTCCGCCAAGGACAAGGGCGCCGCCAAGGCGCTGCGCGAGAAACTCGATGAAATTCGCCGCGCCAAGGGCCAGGAAGCCGTGGCCGCCGAATGGCAGACCAAGGCCGAAAGCCTGCTGCAGGCCACGCGCCTGAACATCGCCGACGCCATGGCCTGGCAGCGCGACGCCGCCCGGGCCGGCGCGCCGCTGTCGCGCGAGCCGCTGGCCGGCCTGCGCGACCAGTTGGCCCAGCGCATCAAGGCGGTGGAAGACGTGCAGCAGCGCCTGATGGTGCAGCGCGAGGCCGCCTTGCTGCTGGCCCAGCGCATCGAGCTGTTGTCCACCAAGCCGCTGGCCGACGTGCAGGCTCAGCACGATGGCCTGACCGCCGACGTCGAGCACTGGCGCGCCCAGGCCGCCGAACTCACGGCCGACGCGCACTGGGGCAGCGTGGACATGCGCTACCCGCCGCAGCTGGAAGCCGCGCAAAACCAGTTGGCCGCCGTCTGGGACGCCTTCAGCGCCGTGCTGGCGCAGGCCCTGGCCGCCGCCCAGGACGCCAGCGCGCCCTTGCCCCCGGTGCCCGTATGGGCCGACGAGCTGCGCGCCGCGCGGGGCGAAACCGCGCCCGAGACCGCAGCCGCGGCCGAAAAGCCGGCCAAGCCGAAGATCGACCCCGAGCAGCGCGCGGCCGCGCAAAAAGCCGTCGAAGCCGGCGTGATGCTGCTGGAGCAGGCCGTGACCGGCGGCCACACCAAGAACATGCACAGCGCCACCCAGGCGCTGCGCCAGTCGCTCAAGACCCACGGCCGCCTGATCGACGACACCCTGGAAGCGCGCGTGCACGCCACCCTGGTGTCCGCCGGTGAGCTGGAAGGCTGGCAGCGCTGGAGCGCCGACAAGGTGCGCGAGCAACTGGTCGCCAAGGCCGAGGCGCTGCTGGTCAAGCGCAAGATCAAGGGCGCGCCGGTCGCCGCCGCCGCGGATGCCGTGGCCGACGCCGCCGATGCCCCTGTGGCCGATGCGACCGATGCGGTTGCGCCTGCCGACACCGCTGCCGCACCCACTGACACCACCGCACCCGCCGCCGCCGCACCGGCCGAGGTGCCCGAGGTCGAGGGCAAGCCGACCGCCGCGCCCGAGGCCGAAGCTGAAGCCGCATCCGAGGCCGCCGAGGCCGCGCCCGTGGCCGAAGCCACCGCCGAAGCCGGTGCTGCGGAAGCCGTGGCCGCCGAGGCCGCACCCACAAGCCAGAGCAGCCCCCAAGCCGCCGACAAACCGGCCCGCGCCACGCTGGAGCCCGGCTACGAGCTGGTGCCCGCCATGGGCGGCCGCAAGCTGCAGGACACCATCCGCAAGCTGCGCGAGGAGTGGAAGGCCGCCGACCAGGGTGGCGCGCCCAACCACGCGCTGTGGAAGCGCTTTGACCGCGCCGTCAACGCCGCGCACAAGCACGTCGACGAGTGGATCAACGGCGTGCGCGCCGAGGCCGCCGAGCACAAGGCCCAGCGCCAGGGGCTGATCGACGAGGTCAAGGCCTGGTCCGCGGCCCACCCCGGCACTGGCGACAGCGTCGACTGGAAGGCCTTCAACCGCCAGATCCACCGCTTCTCCGAACGCTGGCGCAACGCCGGCCACCTGTCCGAGAAACAGTTCGCCGAGCTGCAGCCGCGCTGGAAGGAGGCCATCCACGCCGCCGCGCTGCCGCTGGAAACCGCGCAAAAGCAAAGCACCGCCCGCCGCCAGGCGCTGATCGCCGAGGCCGACGAGCTGGGCGCCGCGCCGCAGCTGCGCATCGACGCCGTCAAGGCCTTGCAGCAGCGCTGGCAGGCCGAGGCCCAGACCGTGCCGCTCGACCGCAAGCACGAGCAGAAGCTGTGGGACGCCTTCCGCAAGCCGATCGACGACGCCTTCAACCGCAAGAGCGCCGAGCGCGAGCTGCAGCAGGCCGCCCTCAGCATCCACGACAAGGCCGTGCTGCAAGCCGCCAAGGCGCTGGAAGCGGCCAACGCCGGTGGCGACGCACAGCAGATCCGTGCCGCCATGGCGCAACTGGAAGCCGCCACGCGCGGTCAGGCCGCCGCCACCGCGTCCGCCGCCGCCAATTCCGAGCAAAAAGCCCCAGAGGCCGGCGCGGAACAAGCCCAGGTTGCTACTGAAAATGAAGCGACGGAGAGCCCTTCCGAAGGCGGCGAACCGGTCGCCGAGGCGGCCCCGGCGCCCGCGCCAAAGCCTGCCAAGCCACTCATCGCCATGCGTGGCGACGACCGCCCGGGGGCCAGGAAAGCCGAGCCTGCCGCTGCCGCGCGTGGCGGCAGGTTCGGCGACCGCCCCGGCGGCCGCCCCGGTGGCCGCGATGCCGGCCGGGGTGGCCCTGGCGGTGACCGCCGTGGTGGCCCCGGTGGCTTCGGCGGCGAGCGCCGCGGCCCGGGCCGCTTTGGCGACGACCGTGCGCCGCGCGAGGACCGCGGCCCGCGCCTGGGCGACGCCGCCTTCCGCGCCCAGCGCGATGCCGTCGAGCACGCCCAGGCCCAGCTGCGCAAGCTGGCCGCGCAGGCGCACGGCGAGGCGCTGACCCAGCTGCTGGGCGCCTGGCAGGAGCGCCAGCCCGAGCAGGTGCCCAGCGCCCAGGAACTGGGCCGCGCTGTCACCGGTTCGGTGCGCGGCGCCTGGTCGCAGGCCATCGGTGGCACGCCCGACGGGGCCGGACAGACGGGCGAGGCCTTGCTGCGCCTGGAGATGGCCGCCGAGGTGCCGACCCCGGCCGAGCACCTGGACGCGCGCCGCGCGCTGCAACTGCAATTGCTGACCCGGCGCAACGACCCGGCGCCCAGCGAAACCTGGAGCCAGGACGTGACCGCCGTCGTCGCCGCGCCCTACAACGAGGCCCATGCGCGCCGCCTGCAGAATGCGCTGAAGGCGCTGCTGCGCCGGGGCTGATCCCTACCCAGCCGTTCGCGTGGAGCCTTTCGACAGGCTTCAGCCCCAACGGTTCTGGGTGATGGAACGCCGATGGGTATCGGGCCCACCCCCCAAGGAGCCACCGCCATGTGCACCCGGCGCGCCGTGGCCACAACCCTGGGCCTGATCGGGGCGGGCACGCTGTGGGGTGGCGCGAAGAGCGCTTTCGCGGGCACGGGCGGGCGCTCCGCGTGGCGCATGCCCGACGAGAGCGCGCCGCACCAGCGCACCTGGATGGCCTTTGGCGCCAGCGAGCAGATCTGGGGCCGCCGGCTTCTGCCCGAAGTGCAGCGGAACCTGGCCACCATCGCCCAGACCATCGCCAGGTACGAACCCGTGACCCTGCTGGTGCGGCCGTCCGAGCTGGCGCTGGCCCGGCAACTGGTGGGCGACACGGTGGAGCTGCTGGCCTGCCCGCACGACGACCTGTGGCTGCGCGACACCGGCCCGGTGTTCGTCGTGACCGAAGCCGGTGACCAGGCCGCCATCGACTTCAACTTCAACGGCTGGGGCCAGAAGCAAGCGTTTGCCCAGGACGCCCAGGTGGCCGGATTCGTGGCACGGCATGCCGGGTGCGCCGCCTGCGCACCGAGCTGGTCCTGGAGGGCGGCGGGATCGAGGTGGACGGGCAGGGCACGGCGATCGTCACCGAGAGCTGCGTGCTCAACGCCAACCGCAACCCTGGCCTGGGCAAGGCGCGCTGCGAGCGCGAGCTGCAACGGCTGCTGGGCCTGGACAAGATCCTCTGGCTGCCCGGTATCCAGGGCCGGGACATCACCGACGGGCACACCGATTTCTATGCCCGCTTCGTCCGCCCCGGGCTGGTCGTCGCTGGCCACGACCCCGACCCCGATTCCTTCGACCACGCCGTCACCCGGCGCCACCTGGAGATCCTGCGCGCGGCCACCGATGCCCAGGGTCGAAAGCTGCGGGTACTGGTGCTGGAGGCCCCGTCCCGGGTGCGCAAACGGTTTGACAACGACGACTTCGCGGCCGGCTACATCAACTTCTACGTCTGCAACGGGGCGGTGATCGCGCCGGAGTTCGGCGATCCGCGCACCGACTCGGCCGCCAAGCGCGTGTTGCAAGAGGCGTTTGCCGATCGCGACGTGGTGCAGCTCAACATCGACGCCCTCGCGGCCGGCGGTGGCGGCATTCATTGCACGACACAGCAGCAGCCCAGGCTCCCGGGCCGGTCGTGAACCGCACCGCCCCGGCCGGAGCCACCCGGTTCAGCGCGCCGGGGCCTCGGGCGCGGCCTGCAGCGCCGCCAACTCGTCGGCGCTGAACCCGGCGCGGCGCCGCGCCGGCAGGTTGAACGGTCCTTTCAGCCGGGGGGCGCCGTGGCGGGCCACCAGTTGCGGGTACAGCGCCACCGGGTCCTGGCCGTCGCGGGCGCACAGCCAGCGGTACCAGTGGTTGCCAATCGCCACATGGCCGACTTCGTCGCGCAGGATGATGTCCAGGATGTCGCAGGCGGCCAGCGCGTCGGCGCTGCCGGTGGCGCGCAGCTTGCCCTGGATGAGCGGGGTGGCGTCCAGGCCGCGCGCCTCCAGGGTGCGCGGCACCAGGGCCATGCGGGCGGTGATGTCGCCCTTGGTTTTCTCGCACATCGTCCACAGCCCGTCGTGGGCTGGAAAGTCGCCGTAGTCGTGGCCCAGCGTGCGCAGGTGGGCGCGCAGCTGGCTGAAGTGATAGGCTTCCTCAATCGCCACGCGCAGCCAGTCGCGGTAGAACTCGGGCGGCATGTCGGCAAAACGCCAGACCGCGTCCAGCGCCAGATGAATGGCGTTGAACTCGATGTGGCAGATGGCGTGGATCAGCGCCGCGCGGCCCTGGAGGGTGGTCACGGCGCGGCGTGGCACCCGGGCCGGGTCGACCAGTTCCGGCTGTGCCGGGCGGCCTGGCAGGCCACCGGGTTCCAGCAGCACCACCTCGGGAGCTATTAAAAGCGTAGCTTGCGAGGATTTCAGGGCGCCGACCAGGGCCAGTTTTTGCTCCAGATCCGAGGTCTGGAGGGCACGGAGGGCGAGGGGGCGCAAGTCCATCCCTAGAATTGTAGTTTTCGGGTCGCACGCAAGAAGGAGAAACAGCCATGGCTGTATACGAAGTGGATGGCAAGGTGCCGCAGGTCGATTCCACCGCCTGGATCGCCGATTCGGCGCAGGTGATGGGCAACGTCATCCTGGGCGAGGACGCCAGTGTCTGGTTTGGCTGCGTGCTGCGCGGCGACACCGAGACCATGCACATTGGCGCGGGCAGCAACGTGCAGGATCTGAGCGTGCTGCACGCCGACCGCGGCTTTCCCCTGACCGTCGGCAAGCACGTCACGGTCGGCCACAAGGTCATGCTGCACGGCTGCACCATCGGCGACGAGTCGCTGATCGGTATCGGCGCGGTGGTGCTGAACGGCGCCAAGATCGGCAAGAACTGCCTGGTCGGCGCGGGCGCGCTGGTCACCGAGGGCAAGGAGTTTCCCGACGGCAGCATGATCGTCGGCGCGCCGGCCAAGGTGGTGCGCCAGCTCACGCCCGAGCAGATCGAGGGCCTGCGCCAGAGCGCGCAGCACTACATCGACAACGCGCGCCTGTTCCGCGCCACCCTGACGAAACTGTGAGGCACTGGCGCGCCGTTGATAACGGCCGCCGGCCCCCGATATAAGACGGATGTCCGAGCTTCACAAATTCATCTTCGACGGCTTGCCGGTGCGCGGCCAGCTGGTGCGTCTGACCGACGCCTGGCAGGAAATCCTGCGCCGGCGCGCCTCCAACAACCAGACCGGTGCCTACGCCCCGCCGGTGGCCGAGCTGCTGGGCGAAATGGCCGCCGCCGCCGTGCTGCTGCAGGCCGGCATCAAGTTCGACGGCGCGCTGGTGCTGCAAATCCAGGGCGACGGGCCGGTGAAGCTGGCCGTGGCCGAGGTGCAGGCCGATCTGCGCCTGCGCGCCACCGCCTCGGTGATCGGGTCGGTGGCGCCCGGCGTGCGCCTGGCCGAACTGGTCAACCCGGGGGGTCAGGGCCGTTGCGCCATCACGCTCGATCCGCGCGGGCGCCAGGAAGGCCAGCGGCCGTACCAGGGCGTGGTGCCGCTGGTGGATGAGGGTGGGGCGCCCTTGACCGACCTGGCCGGGGTGATCGAGCAGTACATGCGCCAGTCCGAGCAGCTCGACACCACCTTGGTGCTGGCGGCCGACGAGCAGGTGGCCGCCGGCCTGTTGATCCAGCGCCTGCCGGTGCAGGGCGAGGCCAACCTGTCGCAAAGCAGCCTGGTGCGCGAGGACGAGACCGGGCAACAGCTGGAGGACGACTACCGCCGCATCGCCATCCTGGCGCGCAGCCTGAAGCGCGAGGAGTTGCTGGGCCTGGACGCCGATACCGTGCTGCGGCGCCTGTTCTGGGAAGAGAGCCTGCTGCGCTTTCCGCCCCAGAGCGGCGGCGATGGCCCGCGCTTTGCCTGCGGCTGCAGCCGCGAACGCGTGGCCGCCATGCTCAAGGGCCTGGGCCGCGACGAAGCCGAGTCGATTCTGCGCGAGCAGGGCCGGATCGAGGTCGGCTGCGACTTCTGTGGCCGTCAGCAGCACTTTGACGCCGTCGACGTGGCGCGCCTGTTCACGCCCCTGGTGCAGCAGCCCCCGGGTGCCGTGCAGTGAAGCCGGCCCAGGCGGGCGCCGACCATGCGCTTTGACGTCATCACCCTGTTTCCGGAGCTGTTTGCTCCTTTTTTAGAAGCTGGCGTGGCTCGCCGCGCCTACGCCAGTGGCCAGATCGAGCTGAAACTCTGGAACCCGCGCGACTGGGCCGAGGGCAATTACCGCCGCGTCGACGACCGCCCGTTTGGCGGCGGCCCCGGCATGGTGATGCTGGCCGAGCCGCTGGCGCGCTGCCTGGCGGCGATTCGCGCCGACCGTGCCGACGTGGCGGGGCAGGCCGCCCCCGTGCTGCTGTTCTCGCCCATCGGCGAGGTGCTGCGCCACGCCGCGGTCGAGGCCTGGGCCGGGGATGCGCGCGGCGCCATCCTGGTGTGCGGGCGCTACGAGGGGATCGACCAGCGTTTCATCGACGCGCATGTCGATCAGCAGGTCAGTCTGGGCGATTTCGTGCTTTCCGGTGGTGAGATCGCGGCGCTGGCCCTGCTGGACGCCATCGCGCGGCTGCAACCCGGCGTGCTGCACGACGCGGGCAGCCACCAGGCCGACAGCTTCAACCCGGCGGTGGACGGCCTGCTGGATTGCCCGCACTACACGCGGCCGGAAGAGTGGGGCGGCCAGCGCGTGCCGGCCGAGTTGCTGTCTGGCCACCACGCGCACATCGAGCGCTGGCGACGCGATCAACGCCTGACGCTGACCGCGCGGCACCGCCCGGAGCTGATTGCCGCCGCGCGCGCCGCTGGCCGGCTGGCGGCGCAGGACGAGGCGGTGCTGGCGCGAGTGGCCGACGCGCAGGCGCCGTGAATCCGCCTTTCCGTCGGATGCCCTGGCCGACCGGGCAAGGCCGGGCTATAATCAAAGGCTTTTCGATCCTCTGCCGGCCGCGGCCCAGAACAAGGCTTGATGCGGGGAACGCGTTGCGTTTGCCGAAATTTTCAAGTTGCCGCCCCTAGCGTAGCGTGTGCACGATCGAAGCAGAAAGATGTTTCAGATGAACCTGATCCAGACCCTCGAAGAAGAGGAAATCGCCCGCCTGGGCAAAACCATTCCCCAGTTTGCTCCCGGCGACACCGTGATCGTCAGCGTGAACGTGGTGGAAGGCAGCCGCAAGCGCGTGCAGGCCTACGAAGGCGTGGTGATCGCCAAGCGCAACCGGGGCCTGAACAGCGGCTTCACCGTGCGCAAGATCTCCAGCGGCGAAGGCGTGGAGCGTACGTTCCAGACCTACAGCCCGCTGATCGCCAACATCGAGGTCAAGCGCCGCGGCGACGTGCGCCGCGCCAAGCTGTACTACCTGCGCCAGCGTTCCGGCAAATCGGCCCGCATCAAGGAAAAGCTGCCCAGCCGCGTGGCCAAGCAGCTCGGCGGCGCCCAATAAGCACCGCCTGCGGCCTGTTCCGGGCCGCTGCCAGACCGCCTGTGCCCCAAGCCCAGGCGGTTTTTTCTTTTTTGCCCCTGATTTTTCCGTGCCATGGCCATTGCGCTGTCCAAGCTGCCCAATTTTGATCCGCGTCAGGTGCCGGTGGCGGGCGTGGACGCGCACCTGCCGGCCGTGCCGCCCGAACGCCTGCGGCCCGAGGCGCTGCGCCAGCGCTTTCGCGCGCCGCCGGCCTGGCAGCCCGAGGTGCGCCATGAGCCGCGCTTTCTCGACCGCGCTCTGGCCGAGGCCGCCGTGCTGGTGCCGTTGGTGCAGCGGTCGGCCGGCTTGTCGGTGTTGCTGACCGAGCGCACCGCCAACCTGTCGAACCACTCCGGCCAGATCGCGTTTCCCGGCGGGCGGGTCGATCCGGGCGATGTCGACGTGGCGGACGCGGCCCTGCGCGAGGCCGAGGAAGAGGTCGATCTGCGGCGCACTTTCGTCGAGGTGATCGGCCAGTTGCCGCAGTACACCACCGGCACGCAGTTCATCGTCACCCCGGTGGTGGCCCTGGTGCGCGAGGGCTTCGTGCTGCACCCCAATCCCGGCGAGGTGGCCTGCGCCTTCGAGGTGCCGCTGGCCTTTCTGATGAACCCGGCGCACCACCGCCGCCATCATTTCGAGTGGGACGGCAACGTGCGCGAGTGGTTCTCGATGCCCTACGTCGGGCCGGTGCAGGTCGATCTGGCGGCGGGCGAGGCGCCGCCCACGCCCGACAGCCCGGTGGAGCACTTCATCTGGGGCGCCACCGCCGGCATGTTGCGTAATTTCTACCGTTTTCTGGCCGCCTGACGCGCCGCGGCGGGCAGCTGATTATCATTTCGCCATGGCCTTCTTTGCGATTGTGATCGCGCTGCTGCTGGAGCAGGTGCGTCCGCTCGGGCGCACGCACCCGATCGCCTCCGCGCAGCTGCACTGGGTGCGTGCGGTGGGCCGCAACGTGGACGCCGGGGGCCAGCGCCACGGCTGGCTGGCCTGGGTGCTGGCGGTGGGCGCGCCCACGCTGCTCGCGGCCGGGGTGCATTGGCTGCTGAACAGCCTGGGCGGCTGGCCGCTGGCCCTGCTGTGGAGTGTGTTCATCCTGTACCTGACGCTCGGGTTTCGGCAGTTCAGCCACCATTTCACCGCCATCCGCGATGCGCTGGAGACGGGCGACGAGGCGCGCGCGCGCAGCTTGCTGGCCGAGTGGCAGCAGGTCGACGTGGGGGCGCTGCCGCGCACCGAGATCGTGCGCCACGTGATCGAATATTCGGTGCTGGCCACGCACCGCCACGTGTTCGGCGTGCTGGTCTGGTTCTGCCTGCTCAGCATGCTGGGCCTGGGGCCGGCGGGGGCGGTGTTTTACCGCGCGGCCGAGTTCACCGCGCGCTATTGGCGGCTGAAGTCGCGCGCCCCCGACCACCCCATCAGCCCGGCGCTTTGCGAGGTGGCCGACACCAGCTGGCGGCTGGTGGACTGGCTGCCGGCACGCGCCACGGCGCTCGGCTTTGCCATCGTCGGCAGCTTCGAGGACGCGGTGGACGTGTGGCGCAACCACGCCGCGCGCTTTGCCGATCCCAACGACGGCGTGATCCTGGCCGCCACGGCCGGGGCCATTGGCGTGCGTCTGGGCGGCGCCTCGCTCAAGCCGCTGCCGACCGAGGGCCTGGGCCAGCCGGCAGGCAACCCGGCCAGCGGCCTGGCCGCCGAAGGCCTGCCCGGCGAGAGCGCCCGCACGGCGCATTTCGCCCAGGTTGTCGGCCTGGTCTGGCGCACCGCCGCGCTGTGGCTGCTGTTGCTGGCGCTGCTGACGCTGGCGCACGTCATCGGCTGAGCGGTTTCTTGTTCAAAACACCGCTTGGCCGGCGTGCATAAATCCTGAGTAGCTATCAATTAGATAGCGACCAACGGCTTGCCGCAGCCTGCGTCGTACTCGCCGCCGCCGCCGACAAATGCTCCAGCAGCAGCCGGGCGGCCGGGGTCAAGCTGCTTTCCTCGCGGCAGCAGAGGGCAAAGCGCCGGCGCGCCCAGTCGTCGGTGAGTGGTGTGACCTTCAGGCCGAAGGCACTGGCGTAGGGCGCGGCCAGCTCATCCGGCAGGATGGCGATGGCCAACTGGGCGCGCACCACGCGCAGGGCGGCGTCGAAGGTGGCGGTGACCATGCGGTGGCGCACCGACTGGCCGAGCAGGGCGGCGGCGCGCTGCTGCATCACCTGCACCGCGCTCTCGGGCGGCAGGCCGACTTGCTCGTAGGGCAGGGTCTGGGCGAAGCTGAGCTGGGCGTGGCCGGCCAGGGCGTGCCCGGCCGGCATCACCACGGCCAGGCGGTCGTCGCGCCAGGGCCGGGTCTGCAGGCCGCGCAGATCGGCCGCGTCCCAACACACGCCCAGCGCCGCGCTGCCTTCGCGCACGCCGCGCAGCACCTGGGTGCTGACGGCTTCCTCGATGTCCACGCGGATGTCGCGGTGCGCCGCCAGCTTGAGGAAGCTGGCGACGTCGTCGGCCAGCGATTCGGCGATGGCCGAGCGCGTGGCCAGCACCCGCACGTGGCCGCGCACACCGGCGGCGTAGGCGGCCATGTCGCGCTCGACCAGGGCCAGGCGCGCCAGCACCACGCGGGCATGCTCCAGCAGGGTCTCGCCGGCCGGGGTCGGCTCCACGCCGCGGCGACGGCGCACCAGCAGGGAGGTGCCCACGGCGTGTTCCAGCGCGGACAGCCGCTTGCTGATGGCCGAGCCGACCATGGCCTGTTGTTCGGCGGCGCGGGCGATGTTGCGGCTCTCGCACACGGCCACGAACAGGCGCAGGCTGGTCAAATCAAGGTCGCGCATCGGCGGCTATTCTCTGGTTCGACGCGCCGGGTGCAATGCTGCCGTCCCCTCGCGCGGGCGTACTCGACGGGCCTGCCGCGCATCGACTGGGGCAGTGGTCAGGTATTCCATTTTGGAAGTTTAATGCTTCCAAACTTGATTTTGTGGCGTATCAAGGAATACCTAAACTCGCGCCACACCCCAAAACCAAGAGCTGAAGGAGACACGCATGAACGCATCCGCCGCGCTGCCGCAGAGCGCCACGGTCCGCGAAGTCGGCCTGCGCGATGGCTTGCAGAGCCTGGCCCGCATCCTGCCCACCGAGCAGAAGAAGGCCTGGCTGCGCGCCGCCCATGCCGCCGGCCAGCGCGAGATCGAGGTCGGCTCCTTCGTGCCCGCCAAATACCTGCCGCAACTGGCCGACACCGCCGAGCTGGTGGCGTTCGCCAAGGCCTTGCCGGGGCTGTTCGTGTCGGTGCTGGTGCCGAATCTGAAAGGGGCCGAGCAGGCGATCGCCAGCGGCGCCGATCTGATGATCGTGCCGCTGTCGGCCAGCCACGCGCACAGCCTGGCCAATCTGCGCAAGACGCCGGACGAGGTGGTGGCCGAAGTCGCCCGCATCCGCGCCGCGCGCGACGCCGCCGGCGCCAGGATGTTGATCGAGGGCGGGGTGGGCACGGCCTTTGGCTGCACCTTGCAGGGTGAGGTGACCCAGGACGAGGTGCTGCGCCTGATGCAGGCGCTGCTGGACGCCGGCGCCGACCGCGTCAGCCTGGCCGACACCGTGGGCTACGCCGACCCGGCGGCGGTGGGGCGTTTGTTTGAGCGCGCCCGTGCTTTGGTGGGCGATCGCCTGTGGTGCGGCCACTTCCACGACACGCGCGGTCTGGGCCTGGCCAACGTCTACGCCGCGCTGCAGACCGGCGTGACGCGCTTTGACGCCTGCTTGGCCGGCATCGGCGGCTGCCCGCACGCGCCGGGCGCCAGCGGCAACGTCAGTACCGAGGATTTGGCTTACCTGCTGCGCAGCATGGGCATCGCGACCGGGCTGGACATCGACGCCTTGCTGGCCTTGCGTGGCCAATTGGCCGGCTGGCTGGACGGCGAGACCTTGCACGGCACACTGTGGCGCGCGGGCCTACCCAAGACCCTGATCGCGGCCTGAATTGAAGGACTATTAAAATATGAGCGACAACCTGAGCAAAGGCGCCGGCAACCTGCCATTGAAAGGTCTGCGCGTGGTCGAATTCACGCACATGGTGATGGGCCCCACCTGCGGCCTGGTGCTGGCCGATCTGGGGGCCGAGGTGATCAAGGTCGAGCCCATCGACGGCGACCGCACGCGCCACCTGCTGGGCGCCGGGGCGGGCTTTTTCCCCATGTTCAACCGCGGCAAGAAGAGCATCGCCATCGACCTGCACCATCCGCAGGGCGCCGCCGTGGCACGCCGCCTGGCCCTTGGCGCCGACGTGGTGACCGAAAATTTCAAGCCCGGCACCATGACCAAGTACGGCCTGGACTATGCCAGCCTGTCGGCCGAGAACGAGCGCCTGATCTACGTCAGCTGCAAGGGCTTTTTGCCCGGCCCCTACGAGCACCGCACGGCGCTCGACGAGGTGGTGCAGATGATGGGCGGCCTGGCCTACATGACCGGCCGCCCGGGCGACCCGCTGCGCGCCGGCAGCAGCGTGAACGACATCATGGGCGGCATGTTCGGCGCCATCGGTGCCTTGGGCGCCATCGTGCAGCGCGGCATCACCGGCAAGGGGCAGGAGGTGCAGAGCGCGCTGTTCGAGAACAACGTGTTTTTGGTCGGCCAGCACATGCTGCAGTACGCCATCACCGGCCAGCCGGCCGCGCCCATGCCGGACCGCATCTCCGCCTGGGCGGTGTACGACGTGTTCACCGTCCAGGACGGCGAGCAGATCTTTCTGGCGGCGGTGAGCGACGCGCAGTGGCGCACCTTCTGCGACGCGCTGGGCTTTGACGATCTGAAGACCGACCCCCGTTTCGCCACCAACAACGACCGCGTGCGCCAGCGCCCGGCCATGATGCCGCTGCTGCGCGAGCGCCTGGCCGCGCGCTCGGCGGCCGAGCTGGCGGCGCTGTTCGAGCGGGTGGGGCTGCCGTTCGCCCCCATCCGCAAGCCCGAGGAGCTGTATGACGACCCGCACCTGAACGCCACCGGCGGCCTGTCGGACATCCACCTCACCGATGGCGGGCGCGCCGGCGAGGCGACCCGCACCACCTTGCTGCCCTTCACCCTGGGCGGCGCGCGCCTGGGCCGTGGCAGCGAACCCCCGCGGATGGGGCACGACACCCAGGCGCTGTTGGCCGAAATCGGCTATACCGCATCCGACATCGAGGGCCTGCGCGCGGCACGCGCGGTGGGCTGACCCGAGTTTGACGTTTTACACACCAAGGAGACACCCCATCATGCGCAACAACCCTGGCACCTGCTCGCGTCGCGCGGCGCTCGCCACCCTGGGCGGCCTGGCCACCGCCGCCGGCTTGCCGGCCTGGGCCCAGAGCGACCGGCCGGTCAAGTTCATCCTACCGAACGCCACCGGCTCGGGGGTGGACGCCATCACCCGCGCCGCCTCGCCGGCCCTGGGCAAGGCGCTGGGCACCTCGGTGGTGGTGGACAACCAGCCCGGCGCCGGTGGCATCGTCGGCCTGCAGGCGCTGGCGCGGTCGGCGCCGGACGGGCACACGCTGTCGGTGGTGTCGAACAACGTGGTCATCTTCCCCAGCGTGATCAAGACGCTGCCCTTCAACATGCCGGGCGATTTCACGCCCATCGCGGTGGTCGGCAACACGCCGATGGTGCTGGTGGTCAACCCGACGCGTGTGCCGGCCAAGGACGCCAAGGAATTCATCGCCCTGCTGAAGGCCAAGCCGGACGGCTACAACTACGCTTCGGGCGGCAACGGCACCATCTTGCACCTGGCGGCCGAGAACTTCCTCGACGAAGCCAAGGTGAGCGCCAAGCACATTCCCTACAAGGGCGTCGGCCCGATGGTCACCGACCTGATCGGCGGCCAGGTCGACTTCGCCGTGGCGGCGCTGCCCAGCGTGCAGGCGCACATCAAGAGCGGGGCCTTGCGCGCCATCGGCAACTGCGGCGCCCAGCGCACCGCCGCCGCGCCGGACATTCCCACCTTCGTCGAGCAGGGCCTGCCCGGCTACGTGATGGACGCCTGGTTCGCCGTGGTCGGCCCCAAGGGCTTGCCGGCGGCCCAGGTCGCGCGCATCCACGACGCGGTGGCCGCCGCCTTTGCCTCGCCGGAAGTCAAGGAGGCCATGAGCAAGCAGGGCAACACCATCCAGGTCAGCACGCCCGAGCAGGCCCAGGCGCACTTCAAGAGCGAACTGGCCAAGTACGCGGCCTTGGTCAAGAAAGCCGGCGTGACCCCGCAATAAGCACGATGTCTCTAGGGTAATTCCCCAGGCCAGGGAGGGCGGAAAACCGGGTTCGCGCCGATAGAATCATTAACCGACCGATCGGTCAGCTTATGAGCCACAAGCGCTGACGCACGATCCCGACCAACTGTCACACTGCCTGGAGACCCACCCATGAAATTCAAGAAACTGGCGCTGATCGGCGCCACGCTGGCCGCCTTCGGCAGCGCCGCCTGGGCCGACGTCAACGTCGGTGTCACCTTGTCGGCCACCGGCCCCGCCGCCTCGCTGGGGATTCCCGAGAAGAACACCATCTCCCTGCTGCCGCAAAGCATCGGCGGGCAGAAGGTCAACTACATCGTGCTGGACGACGCCTCCGACACCACGGCCGCCGTCACCAACACCCGCAAGCTGGTTTCCGAGCACAAGGTCGACGTCATCATCGGCTCGTCGACCACGCCGGCCTCGCTGGCCATGATCGACGTCATCGCCGAGTCGCAGACGCCGATGATCTCGCTGGGCGCCTCGGCCATCATCATCGAGCCGCAAGACGGCGGCAAGAAGCGCTGGGTCTTCAAGACGCCGCAAAACGACATCATGATGGCCTTGGCGATTGCCGAGCACATGGCCGCCAAGGGCGTCAAGACGGCCGCCTACGTCGGCTTTTCCGACGCCTACGGCGAAGGCTGGGCGCGCGAGATCGTCAAGGTGTTCGATCTGAAGAAGATCAAGCTGGTGGCCAACGAGCGCTACTCGCGCACCGACACCGCCGTCACCGGCCAGGTGCTGAAGATCATGGCCGCCAAGCCCGACGCGGTGCTGGTGGGGGGCTCCGGCACGCCGGCCGCGCTGCCGCAAAAAACGCTGAAGGAGCGTGGCTACGCCGGCCTGTACTACCAGACGCACGGCGTGGCCAACGCCGACTTCCTGCGCGTGGGCGGCAAGGACGTGGACGGCACTTACCTGCCGGCCGGCCCGGTGCTGGTGGCCAACCAGTTGCCGGCCGACAACCCGGTGCGCAAGTCGGCGCTGGAGTACATCGCCGCCTACGAAGGCGCCAACGGCAAGGGCAGCGTCAGCACCTTCGGCGGCCACGCCTGGGATGCCGGCCAGGTGCTGAAGGCCGCCATTCCGGTGGCGCTGAAGGCCGGCCAGCCGGGCACGCCGCAGTTCCGCACCGGCTTGCGCGACGCCCTGGAGAAGGTGAGCAACGTGCCCGGCGCGCACGGCATTTTCAACATGTCGGCCACCGACCACCTGGGCCTGGACCAACGCGCCCGCGTGATGGTGCAAATCGAGAACGGGACCTGGAAATACCAGGGCGCCAAGTAATCTGGGATATAAAAGCGTGCACCCCGGCGCCCGTGCCGGGGTGTGCGCTTTTGTTTTAACAGCAACCCTCGACAAGTTGCCGCTCAAATGGACGTACAGATTGCCCTGATGTTGGCGCAGGACGGCATCGTCAACGGTGCCATTTACGCCTTGATGGCGTTCGCGCTGGTGCTCGTGTTCTCGGTCACGCGCGTCATCTTCATCCCGCAGGGCGAGTTCGTCGCCTATGCGGCCTTGGCCATGGCGGCCCTGCAGACCGGCAAGCTGCCGCCCATTTTGTGGCTGCTGGGCGTTCTTGCGGTGCTGACCCTGGTGGTGGAGGCGGTGCGCCACGCGCGCGGCCTGGAGGTGGATTGGCGCAGTACCCTGGTCTGGGCCGTGCTGCTGCCGGCGCTGGCCGCCGGCCTGCTGGCGATGAAGCCCGAGCACATGCTGCTGCAGGTGCTGGCGGTGCTGCTGCTGGTCACGCCCATGGGGCCGCTGGTGTACCGGTTGGCCTACCGGCCGCTGGCCGACGCCACGGTGCTGATCCTGCTCATCGTCTCGGTGGCGCTGCACCTGGCCCTGGTCGGCTTGGGGCTGTACTTCTTTGGCGCCGAGGGTTCGCGCACGGCGCCGTTCCTGGACACGCGCTGGGACATCGGCGGGCTGATGGTCAGCGGGCAGTCGGTGGTGATCGTCGGGGCCACGGTGGTGCTGGTGCTGGCCATGTATTTCTTCTTTGAGCGCACCATCATCGGCAAGGCCCTGCGTGCCACGGCCATCAACCGGGTTGGCGCCCGGTTGATGGGCATTCCCACCGCGTTGTCTGGCGATCTGAGCTTTGCCCTGGCGGCACTGATCGGCGCCGTCTCGGGCCTGCTGATCGCGCCGGTCACGACCATCTACTACGACACGGGCTTTCTGATCGGCCTCAAGGGCTTCGTGGCGGCCATCGTCGGCGGCATGCACAGCTACCCGCTGGCCCTGGCCGGCGCGGTGCTGGTGGGGCAGCTGGAGTCGTTCTCGTCCTTCTGGGCCAGCGCGTTCAAGGAAGTGATTGTGTTCACGATGATCATTCCGGTGCTTTGGTGGCGTTCGCTCAACACCCACCACGTGGAGGACGAGGAATGAAGCCGCGCCATCTGGTCATCGCCTTCATCGTCGCCCTGGCGGCGGCGTGGGGCTTGCTGTCGCCGTTCACCATCACGCTGCTGTGCTACATCGGTCTGTACGCGCTGGTGGCCATCGGCCTGGTGCTGCTCACCGGCGTGGGCGGCATGACATCCTTCGGTCAGGCCGCCTTTGTCGGCCTGGGCGCCTACGCCACGGCCTGGATTTGCTCCTCGCCCGAGGCGGCCAGCTGGCTCGGCTTTTTGCCCAAGGGCCTGTACCCGTGGGTGGGGCTGCTGCTGGGCCTGGTGGTCACGGCGCTGATCGCCTGGGGGCTGGGCGCCATCACGCTGCGCCTGTCCGGTCACTACCTGCCGCTGGGCACCATCGCCTGGGGCCTGAGCCTGTACTACATCTTCGGCAACATGCCGGCGTTGGGCGGTTTCACCGGCATCGGCGGGCTGCCGCCGCTGGAGCTGTTCGGCTTCTCGCTGGCCACGCCGCAAGCCCTGGGCCCGGTGATCTGGGCCGTGCTGCTGCTGGCCATCTGGGCGCTCGACAACCTGCTGGATTCGCGCGAGGGCCGCGCCATTCGCGCGCTGAAAAGCGGGCGCCTGATGGCCGAGTCGATGGGCGTGGACACCTCACGCCAGCGCATCAAGCTGTTCGTGGTGGCGGCGCTGCTGGCGGCGGTGTCGGGCTGGCTGTACGCGCACATGCAGCGCTTCATCAACCCCACGCCCTTCAACCTGAACATCGGCATTGAATACTTGTTCATGGCCGTGGTCGGCGGCGCCGGCCACCTGTGGGGCGCGGTGTTGGGCGCCACGCTGATCACCTTGCTCAAAGAGGAACTGCAGGACTGGCTGCCGCAGTTGCTGGGCGCCAGCGGCAACTTCGAGGTGATCGTGTTCGGCCTGCTGATGCTGCTGGTGCTGCAGCGCGCCGCCGACGGCCTGTGGCCGCTGCTGGCCGGCTTCACACGCCGCGTGCTGAAAATGTCGCCCGACAAGCGGACCCTGGCGCCGGCCGGTGAGGTGCGCCTGGACCACCATGCACTGCCGCCCAAGGGTGAGCAGGTGCTGCAGGCGCAAAAGGTGACCAAGCGCTTTGCCGGCCTGGTGGCCAACAACGAGGTCGACATGGACGTGCGCGCCGGCGAGGTGCACGCGCTGATCGGCCCCAACGGCGCCGGAAAAAGCACCTTTTTCAACATGATCTCGGGCGTGGACGACCCGACCGAAGGCCAGGTGCGCCTGAAGACCCGCGACATGAAGGGCAAGCCTTCGCGTGCCTTTGCCGCGCTGGGCCTGGGCCGCACCTTCCAGCACGTGCGCCTGCTGGGCGAGCGCAGCGTGCTCGACAACGTGGCCCTGGGCGCGCACCAGCGCGGCCACAAGGGCTGGGTGGCGTCGATGCTGCGCCTGGACCGCGCCGAGGAAGCCGCCGTGCTGGCCGAGGCCATGCGCCAGATCGAGCGCTGCGGCCTGGGCGCCGTGGCCGACACGCCGGCGGCTTCGCTGCCGCTGGGTCAGCAGCGCATCGTCGAGATCGCCCGCGCGCTGGCCGGGCAACCGGCGGTGCTGCTGCTGGACGAACCCGCCGCCGGCCTGCGTCACCTGGAAAAGCAACACCTGGCCGAACTGCTGGGGCAACTGCGCGAGGAAGGCTTGGCCATTCTGGTGGTCGAGCACGACATGGAGTTCGTCATGAACCTGGCCGACCGCATCACGGTGCTGGAGTTCGGCACCGTCATCGCCCACGGTTCGCCGACCGAGGTGCAGGCCAACCCGCGCGTGATCGCGGCGTACTTGGGGGGTGACCTCTGATCAAAGACGCCCCCCGATGCGCCTGCGGCGCCTCCCCCCACTGGGGGGCGGGCCGGCCGCTTCGGAGCGGCCGTGCGCAGCGGCCCCGGGATCATGCCGTGGTGTGTCATGGCTGCTGAGCGCAATGGATATCTGACATGAACAAACCTCTACTCGAGTTACCTCAGTTCTCGGTCTACTACGGCACCGTGCAGGCCATCCACGGCATTGAGCTGCACGTGGGTGAGGGCGAAATCGTCACCGTCATTGGCCCCAACGGCGCCGGCAAGACCACCTTGCTGAACGCCATCATGGGCTTGCTGCCCTCGCAGGGCGGCCTGACCCTGGGCGGTCACTCCATTCCCCGCCCCACGGTGGAAGCCATGGTGCGCCATGGCGTGGCCCTGGTGCCGGAAAAGCGCGAGCTGTTCGGCGAAATGTCGGTCGAGGACAACCTGGTCCTGGGGGGCTTTGCCCTGTGGCGGCGCGGCCAGCGCGACCAGGGCGCGCGCATGAAGGAAATCTTCCAGATTTTTCCGCGTCTGGAAGAGCGCCGGGCGCAGATGGCCTCGACCCTGTCGGGTGGCGAGCGCCAGATGCTGGCCATCGGCCGCGCGCTGATGAGTCGGCCCAAGCTGCTGATGCTGGACGAGCCCTCGCTGGGCCTGGCGCCGCTGATCGTGCGCGAGGTGCTGAACACCGTGGCCGCGCTGCGCAAGACCGGCGTGTCGGTGCTGCTGGTGGAGCAGAACGCGCGTGCCGCGCTGAACGTAGCCGACCGAGGCTATGTGCTGGAGATGGGCGAGGTGGCGGTGCAGGGCGAGGCGCAGAAGCTGATGCACGATCAGCGCGTGATCGACACTTACTTGGGTGCCGGCGGGAAAAAGGACCACCCCTAGGCTTCACTCGCTGCGCGATGTTGCGCCACCCCCCTCAAGGGGGCGACGCCAGCAGCCGGGGGGACCCCGGCTGCTGGCGTCTGCTGGGCCGGCCTGCTCTGCGGCCATTTGATTGTCGTGATGTCGGCGTCTTTATTTGATTGTTTGCTATTTATTTGATAGTTTTTTGACGCCGGTCTCGCTGACGTCCTGGGCCCCTAGGGCCAGCATCCTTTGACATCATCACGCGCTGCCGGCTCCAGCTTCGGCAGCGCCATCATTCAAGACCCAAGGAACCTGACATGACCACCCTACAAAGCTACATCGCCGGCCGCTGGATCGGTGCGCAACCTGGCCAGCAGATCAAGAGCGCCATCGACGGCAGCGTGGTCGCCACCACCCACGCCGAGGCGCTGGACTTTGGCGAGGCGCTGCACTACGCCCGCACCGTGGGCCAAAAGGCCATGCGCGGCACCGACTTCCAGCAGCGCGCCGGCATGCTGAAAGCCCTGGCCAAGTACCTGGGCGAGCGCAAGGAGGAGATGTACGCGCTGTCCTTCCACACCGGTGCCACCCGCGCCGACGGCTGGGTAGACATCGAAGGCGGCTCGGGCACCCTGTTCGCCTACGCCAGCATGGCCAAGGAGTTGCCCAAGTCCGGCAACCTGTGGCATGAAGGCCCGCAGATCCCGCTGGGTAAAACCGGCGCCTATGCCGGCACCCACGTGCTGGTGCCGCGCGGCGGCGTGGCGGTGCACATCAACGCGTTCAACTTTCCGGTCTGGGGGCTGCTGGAGAAATTCGCGCCCACCTTCCTGGCCGGCCTGCCCAGTATCGGCAAGCCGGCCACGGCCACCAGCTTTCTCACCGAGAAACTGGTGCGCCTGATCAACGAGTCCGGCATCCTGCCCGAAGGCGCGCTGCAACTCATCATTGGCGGCACGGGCGACCTGCTGGACCGGCTGGATGTGCGCGACGTGGTCACCTTCACCGGCTCGGCCGACACCGCGGCCAAGCTGCGCACCACGCCCAACCTCATCAAGCACAGCATCAGCTTCAACGCCGAGGCCGATTCGCTCAACTGCGCCATCCTGGCGCCCGACGTAACGCCCGACGACGAGGAGTTCGACCTGTTCGTCAAGGAGGTCGCGCGTGAGATGACGCAAAAGGCCGGCCAGAAGTGCACCGCTATCCGCCGCGCCATCGTGCCCGCCGACCGCGTGGACGCCGTGGCCGCCAAGTTGAAAGAGCGCCTGGCCAAGACCACCGTGGGCGATCCGCGCCTGGAGAACGTGCGTATGGGTGCGCTGGCCAGCCAGTCGCAGCAGCGCGACGTGGGTGAACGGGTGGCCACCCTGCGCCAGGGCGCTGAGCTGGTGTTTGGCGATGACGCGGGCTTTGCCCCGGTGGGTGAGGGCGTGGGCGCAGGCGCCTTCTTTCAGCCCACGCTGCTGCTGGCGCGCCAGCCGCACAGTCACGCCGCGCACGACGTCGAGGCCTTTGGCCCCGTCAGCACGCTGATGCCTTACGCCGACATCGACGACGCCATGGCGCTGGCCGCCAAAGGGCAGGGCAGTTTGGCCGGCACCCTGGTCACCAAGGATGCGGCCACCGCCGCGCGCGTGATCACCGAGCTGGCCTCGCTGCACGGCCGCCTGCAGATCCTGGACCGCGCCGCGGCGCCCGAGTCCACCGGCCACGGCTCAGCCCTGCCGTACTTGAAGCACGGTGGCCCCGGCCGCGCCGGTGGTGGCGAAGAGCTGGGCGGCCTGCGTGCCGTCAAGCACATGATGCAGCGCGCGGCGGTGCAGGGCTCGCCCGCCATGCTGGCGGCGGTGACGGGTGAGGGCGCGGCGGCCTGAAGGGGAGGCCGCCGGAGTTTCGAGGAAAAGCGCTGTCCCGGGTGGACACGCCGGGCCAGCCTGCACTCCGGGTGGCGCGGCACCGGCCGCTGGGTCCGGACGGGCGCTCTATAGTGACGGCCACCGTCTTTCCCAGCGGCGCAGCGGCCCGGTGACCGGCCTGGCCGTGAAATCGCCAGCCACCCGATCGAGCGCGGGGACGGCGTTCGGGCATGGTTTTTCCTTGGCGATGCCCCTGCCGCCGGCCGGCGACCGCCGGGCGCGGTGGCAAAGCGCCTGAATCCGGGTTTTAAACCTTTTAGGCCATTGGTCGGCGCCGGTGCTTCCAGTGAAGCTATTGAATAAATAGCAATCCGTGTCTCAATTTCGCAAAACCCGACTGTAACGTTCGGGCATTCTTGACTTGCTTCAAGGACGCCCCGCGGGCGAATTTCTACGCTCCTTGGATTATCACGAAAGAGCGAGGAAAGGCCATGAGCAGCAACGCATCGGGCGGCTTCACCAAGGAGATGGCACGCAACATCTTCTACGGCGGGTCGCTGTTTTTCATCCTGGTTTTCATCGGCCTGGTGTTTCATTCGGAGCAACGCATCCCCGAGCGCTCCAACCAACAGGCCATGACCGACGCCGTGGTGCGCGGCAAGGCCGTGTGGGAGCAGAACAACTGCATCGGCTGCCATTCGCTGCTGGGCGAGGGCGCCTATTTCGCGCCCGAGCTGGGCAACGTGTACCAGCGCCGCGGCGGCGACGCCTCGGGTGGCATCTTCATCAAAGCCTGGATGAAAGCCCAGCCCACCGGCGCCCCGGGCCGTCGCCAGATGCCCAATTTCAACCTGAGCGATCAACAGCTTGACGATCTGGTCGAATTCTTGAAGTGGTCCAACGGTATCAATACCGAGAATTGGCCGCCCAACATCGAAGGTTGAGCCCCAGGAGGACAGCATCATGAGCAACAACCCCTATTTGAAATACCCCTCCCAGGCGGTCGCCAAGCCCTATTTCATCGCCGCCATCGGGCTCTTCGTGGGCCAGATCCTGTTCGGTCTGGTGATGGGCATCCAGTACATCTACGGCGATTTCCTGTTCCCGGCGATCCCGTTCAACGTGGCCCGCATGGTCCACACCAACCTGCTGATCGTGTGGCTGCTGTTCGGCTTCATGGGCGCGGCCTATTACATGGTGCCCGAGGAGGCCGAGACCGACCTATACAGCCCCAAGCTGGCGCTGCTCATGTTCTGGATCTTCCTGGCCGCCGGCGCCGCCACCGTCCTCGGCTACCTGCTGGTGCCCTACGCCAAGCTGGCCGAGATGACCGGCAACAACCTGCTGATGACCATGGGGCGGGAGTTCCTGGAACAGCCCTTGCCAACCAAGGTGGGCATCGTCATCGTGGCCCTGGCCATGCTGTTCAACGTCAGCATGACCTACCTGAAGGGCCGCAAGACCACCATCACCACCATCCTGCTGCTGGGCCTGTGGGGTTTGGCGCTGCTGTTCCTGTTCGCCTTCGTCAACCCGCACAACCTGGTCGCCGACAAGATGTACTGGTGGTGGGTGGTGCACCTGTGGGTGGAAGGCGTGTGGGAGCTGATCCTGGCCGCCCTGCTGGCCTACGTGCTGATCAAGACCACCGGCGTCGACCGCGAGGTGGTCGACAAGTGGATCTACGTGATCATCGCCTTCGCGCTGTTCACCGGCATCCTGGGCACCGCGCACCACTACTACTTCATCGGTCTGCCGGGCTACTGGCACCTGGTGGGCAACATCTTCTCGTCGCTGGAGCCGATTCCCTTCTTCCTGTTGACCATGTTCGCCTTCCGCATGGTGCAACGGCGCCGGCGCGACCACGCCAACCAGGCCGCCGTGCTGTGGGCCGTGGGTTGCGCGGTGATGGGCTTCCTGGGCGCTGGCGTGTGGGGTTTCTTGCACACGCTCAGCTTCGTCAACTACTACACCCACGGCACGCAGATCACGGCCTCGCACGGGCACCTGGCCTTCTACGGCGCCTACGTGCTGGTGGTGATCGCCATCATCAGCTACGCCATGCCCACCTTGCGAGGGCGGGTGGCCAACAGCTACAAGGCGCAGTCGGTCGAGATGTGGTCGTTCTGGGTCATGAGCATCGGCATGGGCGCGATGGTGCTGGCCCTGACCGGCGCCGGCATCCTGCAGGTGTGGCTGCAACGCATGCCCACCACCGGTGCCATGCCCTTCATGGCGGCGCAAGACCAGATGGTGTTCTTCTTCTGGCTGCGCCTGTGGTCTGGCGTGCTGTTCCTGATCGGCCTGCTGATGTACGTGTGGAGCTTCTTCATCGGCGGCGAGCCGGCCGAGGAGCAGCTTGGCGCGCGCAGCGGCGGCTTCATGCCCAGCCCGGCGCAACGCAGGCTGAAGCACGATTGACACCGACCGCGCCATGTACCGTGACGACAGCATGAGCAGCGGCGTGGCGGCTCCGGCCGTGCCCTTCTATGCCGAGCAGGCCGGCGAATGCGGCCTGTTCGAGCACGCCTTCCGCCAGCGCCTACCGATGCTGCTGAAAGGCCCCACGGGGTGCGGCAAGACGCGCTTTGTCGAGCACATGGCGGCGCGCCTGGGCCGCCCGCTGGTCACCGTCAGCTGCCACGACGATCTGTCCGCCGCCGATCTGGTGGGGCGCTTTCTGATCGGCGACGGCAGCACGGTGTGGAGCGACGGCCCATTGGCGCGCGCCGTGCGCCAGGGCGCCATCTGCTACCTGGACGAGGTGGTCGAGGCACGCAAGGACACCACCGTGGTGCTGCACCCGCTGGCCGACGACCGGCGCCAGTTGCCGATCGAGCGCACCGGCGAGCTGCTGCAGGCGCCGCCCGAGTTCATGCTGGTGGTCTCCTACAACCCCGGCTACCAGAACCTGCTGAAGAACCTGAAGCCCAGCACGCGCCAGCGCTTCGTGGCGCTGGGTTTCGACTACCCGACGCCCGAGATCGAGCGCCAGATCGTCATGGCCGAGTCTGGCGCCGACGGCGCCCTGGCCACGCGCCTGGTCAAGCTGGCCTCGGCCCTGCGCCGCCTGACCGAGCAGGACCTGGAGGAAACCGCCAGCACCCGGCTGCTGGTGGTGGCCGCGCGCCTGATCGTGGCCGGCCTGCCCGAGGTGCGCGCCTGCCGCGCCGCCATCGTCGATGCGCTGACCGACGACGCCGACACCGCGGAAGCCCTCCACGAGGTGGTGCTGGCCGCGTTTCTGGAGTGATCCCCCCGAGCCGTGTCGCGCCTCCCCACCCGCGGGGGCGCCTCGGCCCAGCCTGTTGCATGGCCATCGGCACGGGCATCGGTCCCGTGCGCGTGGCTTCGGCCACCTTGGGGTATTGAGACATGGAAGAATGGGTCGGCCAGCGCTGGCACCGCTTCATCACGCGTGCCGCGGACACCAATTTCCCGCACGCCGCCGTGCCGCTGGAGCAGGTGACCCGCGCCGTCGAGCTGCTGTTTCGCGCCGGCGGTGGCGACGCCCTGGTGCGCGTGGTGCCGGCCTCGGCGGGCCGCGTCGGCGGGCCGCGCAGCTGGCTGCAGCGCATTGCCGGGCAGGGTGAGCGGGTGGCCCAGAGCACGCTGGACGCCGAGACCCTGGCCTTGCCGCCGGTGCTGGCGGTGTTCGACGAGGCCTCACTCAACCGCGAGCTGTACCTGTGGTTGGCCGCCCTCAGTGCCTGCCATGTGCCCGAGCCCGCCGGCGACTGGGTCGGCGCCAATCTGCGCGCCACGGTGCGCGCGCTGCAGCGCTTTCCGGGCCTGCGCGGGCGTTACCGCCGGCTGGTGCGCGCCGAACTGGCCCAGCGTCCGACGCCCGAGCGCCTGAAACCACCGGCCGCCGCGGCCGAGACGGCCGTGCGCCAGGCGCTGATCGACACCCTGGCGCCGGGCTTTTGTCTGGGCGGGGCGGCGTCCGAGCGCCCTGGTGTGGGCCACGATGCCGTGGCGCCGGTCTGGCTGTGGTTGCAGCAGCTGCCCCCGCAGGCCGATGGCGCTGGCGCGGCGGCCACCCCCGCCACCGGCGAGCCCAACGCCACGCCTCGCCCGCCCGACGCCCGCACCCAGCAGGACAGCAAGCGCCGCCGCGCCCAGCGCAGCGAGGACACCAGCAACAAGGACGGCTTGGTGATGTTCTTCCGTGCCGAATCGATCCTGAGCTGGAGCGAGTTCGTGCGCGTGAACCGCACCGGCGACGACGAGGACAACCAGGACGCCAGCGAAGTCGCCGACGACATGGAGCAGCTGACCGTGGCGCGCGACGGCCAGACCCTGGCGGCACGCGTCAAATTCGATCTGGACCTGCCCAGCGCCAGCGCCGACGATCTGCCGGTGGGCGAGGGCGAGCCGCTGCCCGAATGGGATTTCAAGCGCCAGCAATTGGTGCCCGACCGCTGCCGCGCGCAGCGCCTGCGAGCCCGCGCGCCGGCGGACGATGCCGCCCTGCTGGAAGCGCAAGCGCGTTTGTCCACGCTGGCCAAGGAGCTGAGACCGTTGTCCAGGCAGGTGCGGCGCCGGTTCGAGGCACTGCGCGCCGCGCCGCGCTGGCGGCACGGCCTGGCGCAGGGCGATGCGCTGGATCTGGACGCCTGGGTGCGTTTTCAGGTCGATCGGGTGGGCGCGCACCAGCGCGTGGGCGAAGCGCCGCCGGTGTTCTCCGACCGGGTGCGCACCGAGCGCAGCCTGGCGGCCTTGCTGCTGGCCGATCTGTCGCTGTCCACCGACGCCTACGCCACGCCCCAGGCGCGGGTCATCGACCTGGTGCGCGACAGCCTGCTGGTGTTTGGCGACGCGCTGCAAGGCGTCGGCGATCCGTTCGAGATGCTGGGCTTTTCCTCGGTGCGCCGCGCCGTGCGCATTCACGAGCTGAAGCGCTTTGGTGAAACCTGGAACGACCCCGCACGCCTGCGCGTGGCGGCCATCAAGCCGGGTTTTTACACCCGCATGGGCGCCGCCATCCGCCATGGCACGCGGCGCCTGGCCGAGCGCGGCGAGCGCCAGCGCCTGCTGCTGCTGCTGTCGGACGGCAAGCCCAACGACCTCGACCACTACGAAGGCCGGGCCGGCCTGGAGGACACCCGCCACGCCGTGCTGGAGGCGCGCCAGGCCGGATTGACGCCGTTTTGCGTGACCATCGACCAGCAAGCCCAGGCCTACCTGCCGCGTCTGTTCGGCGCCCAGGGCTACGCCCTGGTGCACCGGCCCGAGCAATTGGCCCGGGCCCTGACCCAGGTCTACGTCGGGCTCACCGCGGGGGTCAGATAAACTCTTGTCGACCGGCTCCCTTCGGAAGTGCCAGGCGCCCGTAGGCGCCACGTGCTCTCGGAACCTCGATCCGCGGTAGTTCGACGCGCCGCGAGCCGGTTTTTCTCGCCCCCGCCTGGTGCCACCGGGCGGTACGATCTTCCTGGCGCCCGGCCCGACCGCCGGCCTGGCCGCCTTTCCGCACCCGCCCGACCCGTGACCCTGGACCTCGACAAGTTCAATCTGCCCCGCTACCTGGCCACGCTGCCGCTGTTTTCCAGCATGCGCCAGGAAGAACTCGAGCGCATCGCGCAAGGCTGCAGCCTGCGCCGAATCGAGCGCGGCCGCGTGCTGTTCAGGGCCGGCGACCCGTGCAACGAATTTCACGTGGTGGTGCTGGGCCAGATCAAGCTGTTCGCCATTTCGCCGTCTGGGGTCGAGAAGGTGATCGAGCTGTGCGGCCCGAGCCAGACCTTCGCCGAGGCCGTGATGTTCATGGGCATGCCCTACGTGGTGTCCTCGCAGGCCCTGACCGACACCTTGCTGCTGACCATCGAAAAGGCCGGTGTGCTGGCCGAGATCACCTCCAACTCGGATTTCGCGCTGCGCATGCTGGCCGGCCTGTCGCGCCGCCTGCACGGGCTGATCAAGGACGTGGAAGCCTACGCGCTGCACAACGGCGTGCAGCGCGTGATCGGCTACTTGCTGGGCGACCGCCTGACGGAGAGCGAGATGGCCTCCGAGACCGTCACCGTCTCGCTGCCCGTCAGCAAGGCCGCCATCGCCTCGCGCCTGTCGCTCACCCCCGAGTACTTCTCGCGCGTGCTGGGCGAGCTGGAAAACGCCGGCCTGATCCACGTCGACAAGCGCGACATCCACATTCCGGACACCGCGCGCCTGGCCAACTACCAGCCGCGCTGACGCGGCGGCCGAGCGCCTAGCGCCGCCGGTACATGCTGGTGGTGGTGCGCGTCAGCCCGGCCTGCTGCAGACGCGCCAGGGCCTGGCCGGCGTGGGCGTGGGTGATGGCCAGGCCCAGTGCGTCGGCGGCGTCGGGGCGGGGTGCGGCCGACAGGCGCAGCAGGCGCTGCACCATGGCTTGCACCTGGGCCTTGGCGGCCTTGCCGTGGCCGGCCACGGCCTGCTTCATCTGCAATGCGGTGTACTCGGCCACCGGCAGGTCGCTGGCCACCAGGGCCGTCACGCAGGCGCCGCGCGCCTGGCCCAGCAGCAGCGTGGCCTGCGGGTTGACGTTGACGAACACAATCTCCACCACCGCCACGTCGGGCTGGTAGCGCGCGCTCAGCTCGCGGATGCCGTCGAACAGCAGCTTCAGGCGGGCCGGCAAATCGCCCAGCTCGGCCGCGTGGGTCTGGATCACGCCGCTGGCCACGTAGCTCAGTTGGTCGCCGCCAGGGGCGTCCAGCACGCCAAAGCCGGTGGTGCGCAAGCCGGGGTCGATGCCCAGAATCCTCATAGCTTCAAATTTTATAGCGCCTGTGGCTTGCTGGTCGCCGGCTGGTGCTGAAAAACATTGAAAATTTCGTCCTGGGCATGATTGCTTTTAAAAAGATAGCACGTCAGGATGATTGGGTGCCGGCTACAGGTCAAAATACCACCGAACCGAGTGAAAAAACACCGGCGCGGCGAAGCACAGCGCGTCGACCCGGTCCAACAGGCCGGCACTGCCGGTGACCGAGGCGGTGCGCGGGCCCCAGTTGGTCACGCCGCGGTCGCGCTTGATGGCCTTCATCACCAGGTGGCCCAGCGAGCCGGCCATGCAGGCGATCAGGGCCATGGCCAGTGCCTGGCCGGGGGCGAAGGGCGTGATCCCCGACAGCAGCACGCCCAGCAGGGCGCCGGCGCCCATGCCGATGCCCCAATTCAGCCACGAGAAGCTGGAGCTGACCTGCGGCGCCACCGCCTTGCCCGGCCGGTAGCGCTGGGCCAGGTGCTGCGCCAGCATGCAGGTCTGCACCACCAGGGTGACGAAGAACACCAGGAAGGCGTTGCGCCCGCTCCAGTCCGGAAAGCGCAGCAGCAGTAGGGCCGGCACGTGCGACAGGCCGAAGACGCAGACCATCACGCCCCATTCCAGCTTGGCGTTGCGCTCCAGAAAGCCGTGCGTGTCGTTGCCCAGGGCGCTGACCACCGCCAGGCCCAGGAACACGTAGACCGGGATGAACACCGTGAACAGGTCGAACTGGCGCGCGCCGACCAGCCAGTACTGCAGCGGCAGCACCACGAAGAAGGCCAGCACCAGACTGCGGTGGTCGGCGCGCCGAGTCGGCGAGAGCGTGATGAATTCGCGCAGCGCGAAGAACGACACCAGGGCGAACAGCACCGTGGCCACCACGTCGCCCAAGGCCCAGGCAAACCAGAACACCAGGGCCATGAACCACGAGTGGCGCAGCAGCACCCCGGCGTGGGCCAGTTCGCCCTCGCCAGCCGGGGCGCTGGCACCGGGGCGCTCGCGCATCGACAGCGCCAGCAGGATCACGCTGGCCAGCGCCAGCACGCCGAACACCAGCAGGAACAGGGCGGTGACCTGCTGGTCGGGGGTTAGGCGGCGCAGAAAACCGGTCATCAGATGTCCCGCAAGGCGATGACGGCGGCGCGGGCGCGCTCCAGGAAGGCGCGGCGCTCCTCGTCGGGCGCCACCTGCAGCGGCGCGCCGAAGGTGACCGAGCACAGCACCGGCACCGGCACCAGCTCGCCCTTGGGCATGACGCGCTGCACGTTGTCGATCCAGGCCGGCACCAGCACCGCCTCGGGAAATTTCAGCGCCAGGTTGTACAGGCCGGCCTTGAAGGGCTGCGGCTCGGGTTGGTTGCCGCGCGTGCCCTCGGGGAACAGGATCAGCGAATCGCCGCGCTCCAGCGCCTCGATCAGCGGCTGCAGCGGGTCTTCGTCGCCCTTGCGCTCGCGCTCGACGTAGACGGCGTTGAACACCGCGCTGGTGATCCAGCGCCGGAATGGGGTCTTGGTCCAGTAGTCCTTGGCGGCGATGGGGCGGGTGATGCCGCGCAGCTCGCGCGGCAGGGCGGCCCAGATCATCACCAGGTCGGCGTGGCTCTGGTGGTTGGCGAAGTAGATGCGCTGCTCGGCCTTGGGCGGGCTGCCGTGCCAGCGCGCCTGCGCGCCGGTGAGCAGGCGCACGATGCCCAGCAGCAGCAGGCCCATGGCGCGCGCGGCCAGCGGCTGCCAGACCGGGGCGCTGGCGTGGCTGGGCGGGTTCATGGCAGTTCGGCCCGGCGCATGCGCGTGGCGATGATGTTGGCGCGGCCGCTCAGGTAGGCCGAGCGCGGCAGCTTCTCGAAGTAGCGTGGGCGCGGCAGCATGACGGCCAGGCGCGCGGCCTCCAGCGGCGTGAGCTGGTCGGCGCGCTTGCGAAAGTAGTGCTGGGCGGCGGCCTCGGCGCCGAACACGCCTTCGCCCCATTCGACGCTGTTCAGGTAGATCTCCAGGATGCGCTGCTTGCTGAGCAGGGCTTCCAGCGCGTAGCTCAGCACCAGCTCCTGGCCCTTGCGCAGCAGCGTGCGCTCGCCCGACAGCAGCAGGTTCTTGGCCAGCTGCTGGGTGATGGTGGAGCCGCCCCGGATCTTCACCGGCCGCACCGGCCGGTTCTGCGCCGCGCGCTGGGCGGCGGCTTCCTCGGCCTGGGTGTTGCGCTCCCAGGCTTTCTCGATGGCGTTCCAATCGACCCCGTCGTGGTAGAGAAAGCTGTCGTCCTCGGCGGTGATGACGGCGCGCTTGAGGTGCTCGGAAATCTGGGCGTAGTCGCGCCACTGCTGGCGCCAGCGCAGCCGCCCGTCGCTGGCCAGGCGCCACATCTCGGAGCGCTGCAGGCTGGTCGAGCCGGGGTCGAGCCAGGCCGCCAGCGCCACCCGGCCGATGAAAAACAGCTGCAGCACCAGCAGCGCTCCCACGGCCAGCAGCAGCCAGCGCCCGAGCAGACGCATTCAGCGCAACTCCTTGACGGCGCTGCTCAGCGCGTCGGTCTGCAGGGTGGTTTCCAGCGTCATCTCGCGCGTGAACTTGAAGCGGGCGGTGACGTCGAACTGGTCGGTGTCCTTGCGCATGGCGGCGGTGAAATTGCCGAACGGCGCCGCGGCGTGGGCGATGGCCTCGGCCAGGCGGTCGAGCACCCGGCTGCCCGAGCCCTGCACCACGCGCGCGTCGAGGATGCGGCCGTCGTGGTTGATGTGCAGGGCCATCAGCAGCTCGCCGTACAGCTTCTTGCCGCCGGCCTCGGGAAAATTGTGCGTGCCGCGTTCCTCGATCTTGCGCCGCATGTCGTCGTAGTACTGGGCGTAGGTGGTGCCCAGGGTGGCGGGGCTGAGAAAGCGCTTGCGCGGGCGCGAGTTTTCCTCGTCGACGCGCTTTTCAATCGCCGCCAGCAATTTGGACAGCTGCTGGCGGCGGGTTTCCTGGGCCTGGGCCTCGGGGTCCTCGGCCACGCGGCTGGGGTCGATGCGCGGCAGGGACGCCAGCTGCTGGCGCACCTGGGCCAGCAGCAGCTCTTGCTGCCGCAGCATGGCGTCGATGTGGCGCTGGTTCTGCTCGACGGCCGACTCGCCGACGGCCTCGCGCAGGCTGGGCGCCAGCGGGGTGGACACCAGGCGCTTGTCGGCCGCCTCGCCACCGCCGGCCAGGCTGTGCTGGGCCAGGGCCTGGGCTTTCTCGGGCTTTTCGTCGGATTTGGCGTTGACCAGCACCACGTCCAGGGTGGTGTCCTGGAACACGCGCTTGAAGCCCTCCGGGTCGACGAAGCGCACCGTGAGCAGCCCGGCGTGCACCAACACCGACAGCCCCAACGCCCATTGCAGCGTGGACAGGGACTTGAGCGAGCGCGTGGCGGTCACGGTGCCGGATTATCCGCGCCGGCCGCGGCCGAATCGGCGACATCCACGGCGATGGCCAGCGGCCCGGCGGTGGCGTCGTCGTCCTCGTCGGTCGGCTCATCGCCCAGGAAGTCGCCGTCCAGCACCTCGGTGACCGTGCCGTGCACGTCCAGCCCGATGTCGTCGATCTCGCCCAGCTTCACCCGCACCCGGGTGCCGCGCAGCAGGCCTTGCGCGCCCAGCGTGGTGAAGACCAGGGGCAACTCGTCGGCGCGCACCAGCCAGGCGCCGCCGGTCTGGGGTTTGAGCAGGCTGGCCGTCAGCTCGGTGATGCCTTGCTGCCGCAGCAGGTGCAGGGTCCAGAAGCGTTCCATGCTGGCCTGCTGGGCGTTGTAGGCCGAGGCGGCGGCGTCGAAAGCGCTGATGATGGCGAACAGCTGCGCGTCCTTGGGCTTGAACGGCGCGGCCAGCGCGGCGGCGCGGCCGTGCCGCGCGCAGGCGATGATCTGCCACTGGTTGACCATGTCCACGTAGCGGCGCAGCGGCGAGGTGCTCCAGGCGTAGCTGGGCACGCCGAGGCCGGCGTGGGGCAGGGCCTTGGTGCCCATGCGCACCTTCACCCCGGGCGCCATGCTGGCCTGGCTGCGGTAGATGGCCGGCACGCCCAGGCTGGCCAGCCACTGGCCCCAGGTGCTGTTGGCCAGGATCATGGCCTCGGAGACCATCAGATCCAGCGGCGCGCCGCGCTGGCGCTGGGTGATCACCACCTGTTCCTCGCCGCTGGGCACCCCGCCGTCGTTGCCGATCAGGCGGAAGTTGTAGTCCGGGCGGTTAAAGGTTTCCGGCTTGCCGCGCACCAGCTCGCGCTGGGCTTTCAGGCGTTCGGCCAGGCGGTATAAAAATGAGAGCTGCTCACGATGGATTGGCGCCGGCAAACCGTCGTTTTGATCAGAATCGGTGGCGCGCAGCCATTGCGGGGTGACCAGGCTGTCGAGCTGGTCATGGCGCAGGTTGGCGACGATCGGCACGCGCTCCAGCCGGGTTTCGCTGCCCACCGGCTCCAGGGTCGCCTCGTCGATCTGCACGTACAGCGACACCGCCGGCACGTCGCGCCCCTCGCTCAGGGTGTAGGTTTGCACCACCTCGTCGGGCAGCATGGTGATCTTGTAGCCGGGCATGT
>Ga0209572_1000822_pt1 | contig 33215 bp, 31 predicted proteins | sample EBPBio232012_DNA_FD_185867 | JGI IMG/M metagenome (GOLD analysis project Ga0209572, IMG submission 185867) | Wastewater treatment Type I Accumulibacter community from EBPR Bioreactor in Madison, WI, USA - Reactor 1_1/23/2012_ DNA (SPAdes)... | ecosystem: Engineered > Bioreactor > EBPR >...
GCTTATGACAAAGCAAGATTTGAAGATATATACATTGAGCAAATTAGAGTAACTGAACAGATTGCTCAATTAAAGACAACCTTTACCATTCACGCAGCTAAGGAGGGTGATTACTCTATTCTTTTCGAGATGCTCCGGACGGGTGAGAACTGGACTACCGATGTGAAGCTAAAGAAGGGAATGAACCTGGTAGAACTTCCTTTTGATGTGGAAGGTCCTTATCGTTGGTGGTGCAATGGTCAAGGCAATCAAAACCTATACGTGTTCAATGCCGTGTTGCACTATGGGGATGAGCTGATAGAAACACGTACCATACAAACGGGCATACGCGATATAAAACTCATTACTCAAAAGGATTCCATTGGTGAATCGTTCTATTTCTCTTTGAATGATTCACCGGTCTTTGCTAAGGGCGCCAACTTTATTCCTTTGAAATTCTTTCCCGGTGAGGCGACTGAAGAAGATTATCGCAAGATGATTCTTAGTTGTAAAGAAGCAAACATCAACATGCTGCGCGTATGGGGTGGTGGTGTGTATGAAGAAGACATCTTCTATAAGCTTTGTGATGAACACGGTATAATGGTTTGGCAGGATTTTATGTTTGCGTGCGCTATGTATCCTGCTGATTCGGCTTTTGTAGCAACTGTGATAGAAGAAGCGGAGCAACAGACTATTCGATTGCGCAATCATCCGTGTATTGCTTTGTGGTGTGGTAACAATGAAAATGCAGAAGGCTGGGAGCGATGGGGCTGGCAGCAGGGCTTGAACAATGATCAGAAGTTTCGCTTGTCACGTGCCTATGAAGATGTGTTTAACAGAACTCTACCAAAGATTGTAAAAAAGAACACTCATACCGATTATTGGGAAAGTTCGCCACGCTTTGGTAGGGCAGATGCAAGGAGCTTTACTGAAGGCGATGCCCACTACTGGGGCCTGTGGCACGATGAAGAGCCTTTTGAAGGATTACTCAATAAAGTACCGCGCTTTATGAGTGAGTATGGCATGCAAAGTTTCCCATCGGATGCAGTGTTGAAGGAAATGATGGTGGGAGATGATTTCAGTTTCTCCAACACAGGTGTTGCTCAGCATCAAAAACACAACCGCGGATTTAAGCTCATGGATAAGTATATGCAGTATTGGTATCCGAAAGTTTCTACAGATAGCCTTTTGTTCTATTCCAAGATGACACAAGCGGTGCAAGCCGAAGGAATTGGTATGGGAATAGAAGCACACCGCAGAGCTATGCCGCGTTGCATGGGGACACTCTATTGGCAATTGAATGATGTATGGCCGTCTTTCTCTTGGAGTGGGATTGACTATAAGGGCAATTCTAAGTTGTTACACCATCATTTGAAAACGGTTTACGCTCCGCAGCTCATCTCTTGTATCGTTGAAAATGATGAATTGCTCATTTATTGGATAAGCGATAACTATATCAAAGATGAAAAATTGAATTTGGTTTTCTCTATCTATGATACTGACAAGAACCCTGAGTCCAGTCAAGAAGCACCTGCAATTATTTATCAATCCCAATCTTATGAAGTGAATTTAACTCAAGGCTCACACATCATCCATCGCATAGCTGTCAAAGAGCTTTTGGGCAAGCAGTCGCCTACGGATAAAGTGATTGCTGTGACACTTGAAGACAAAGCCGGCAAAGAAAAATATCAACGCAAACAGAAGTTGGTGTCTAAGAGTAATGCTTATTTGTTGATGCCATAAATGAGCACCAGTTTTTCTGATTACACTACTGCCATCAACTGATAAGCCTTTTATATTTTATTGCTTAACTACTTTCAAATACCTGATAGCATTATCAGTGGTAAGTCGAATCGTATAAATACCTTCAGACCATTCGGTGGTATTTAATCTTGTAGAGTTTTGGGAAATAGTGGTGCTATGAATTAATTGTCCCGATGTGTTGAAAATAGATAGTGTTCCCTTTTTACCTTGTAAGTTTGATTTAATTGTGATTACTTCTTTCGTAGGATTGGGATAGGCTACTATTTCTTCCGCGATGTTTATTGTATGAATATTGGAAGGGGTACTATCCGTTAGTTTATACAGCTCGAAACCTATGTTGTTGCCATTGGAAGATGCCGCAAAATAAAGAGCATCCCCCATTTGCGTAAAGCTGTTCATTCCTGTTGGCATTTTTGCGGCAATACCACCGTCTTCGTCCAATACCCATTGCGGTCCGCTTGCACCGCCATCATAGTAACTTAGGTAGTGCTCTCCAAGTGCAGGCTCATAACCTGAAAAATACAACTTGCCATTAAACTCTTTCCATTTTGTACTGCTCATTGAGCGATTAATATTGGAAGACCATAAACTTGCACAACTCACTGTACCGGCTTCAGTACCATCGGTGCGCCAGATTTGACCATACTGATCGAGGCTTGAATTATAAACGGTAAAATAAACATGGCCATTAAAAGAAACTAAATTTCGAGGATCAGAATGGTTACTTCCGGGCATAATATCTTTAAGCATATAGGTACCCTCAGAGGTGCCATCACTTATCCATAATTCTTGGCCATGCGTCTCATCTTCTGCTGAAAAATAGAGTTTGTCATTATGAACTAGAAAGTTGCTAAAATCCGCATTCATAATGCTGTTGACGTATTGGAGCAATGAAATTTCGAATCCGTTACTAAGGCTGTTATTTCTTTCCATTTTCCAAAGTCCATATCCTGTACCATCAAATACGGTGAAGCAAAGTATGCTGTCTTGCAAAACGGTATAATTTGAGGGTGCGCCACTTGCTAAGAAAGAAGGATAATGATCGAAAAGTTCATGAGTTTCTTGCGGATTGCCATTGGTAATCCACGTTTCTAAACCGTGATTGGAATCGTACCAGCTAAATATCAAGGTGTCCAAAAAAGTAACCACTTTGTTTCCATGTTCATAGTTGTAGGTGTTCCACATAGTCGTAAGGTTATTGTTGGTGGTGTATAGATCTCCAAGATTATTAATGGTGGGTTCTCCACCTTCATGACGAAGTATATATGGCTCTCTTTGGTATTCCGGATGATAGGCAGTGAAGAACATCATATCCTTATATACATGAAAATAGGTGGGTGAGGAACCAATGTGATCAGGATATATATCGAAGCATTGAGTGGTGCCGGCTGTTGTGCCATCGGTGCGCCAAAGTTCTTCTCCATAGCCATCCGAGTTAGCAGTGAAGTAGAGGTATCCGTCAAACTCCATCAGCCCCGGATATCTGCTATACTGGGTGTAATCGGGAACAGCATGAGCAGCACCTTCGTGTATGTCTTTTAGCAAAATGGTGCCGGCTTCAGTACCGTCTGATACCCAATATTCCTCTCCGTTTTGACCATCGTTGGCTGTAAAATACAATCGGTCGTTATAGACATATGGTTTATGAAACATGCCTATCGCATGACCTGATTCGGGCCAAATATCTTTTACCAAGGTCACTTGTTGTGCACTGGCACCACAGTAGATGAATAGAATTAGCAGAGTAAAAAGTGTTTTCATCTGATTTTTTTGTGTTTCAATATTTAACTGCAAGGTAAGTCGAATCTCTAATTGGAAAGAGCACCGTTTAATCAATATGATTAACGCAGAATAAAATTGGGAGGCACAGATGTCCATGGAAAATGGATAAGTAATCATTGCTTCCGCTTCTCTAGTTCGCTTACTACAATGGTTTTTTCTAACCGAGATAGCTGCGTGCTTTCTTGCTTGGCACTCATTATCCAGTGTATCATCACTTTTTTGTAAGAAGGTGCTTGAGCGGTAAAGAACTCCCAGGCCTTTTTGTTCTTCTTGAATTGCTTTTCATAAGCGGGTAGGAGAGGCACCGGATTTTTCATGTGCACATACAAGTCCGATTTGCTTTCTGTTCTATGGCTAAAAGCTTTCAGACCTTCAGGCATCATAAGACCTGCCTTGGTAAGCTCTTCTATCTTCTTGATGTTGATAGGACTCCAGATGCTGGTGGTTCTGCGCGGTGTGAAACGAATGGTATAGCTTTCTTTATCTATGGACTTACGCACACCATCTATCCAGCCGAAGCATAGAGCTTCATCTACTGACTGTGACCAAGTCATAGAAGGCTTACCACTATCCACTTTGTAAAAACCAACCAATAGTTCCGTTTCCTTCTTATGGTTTTTGGAAAGCCACTTGCGAAAGTCTTGCTGTTTGGCAAAGAAGGTGGGAGTCATCACAAAATACAATGCGTTGAAACTACTTTCTTATTGCGCTGGAAACTTGGATACATCCATAAAGAACACTTCCCAACTGTGTCCATCAAAATCCTCGATGGTGCGTTGTTGCATAAAGCCATGGTCGCGCATCTCATGGGGTTCTATACCACCTGCTTTAAGTCCGGCAGCCATCATCGCATTGACTTCATCTAAACTGTCTAACGATAATGAGTACAGTGCCGCAACATTGTTCTTAGTATCTGCAATAGGTTTGGTGGCAAAGCCCTTAAACTTCTCATGCGATAAAAGCATGACAAAGATGTTGTCGCTCCACACCATGCACTTTCCAGTCTCGTCTGAGAACTGAGGATTGTTTGTAAAACCAAGTGCAGTATAAAGGTCCATAGACTTTTGCACATCTTTTACTGCCAGATTGATAAAAATTTGTTTTGCCATTTTCTTTAATTCTTTGGTTGCACGGAGTTATCTAAGTCTTTACTTATACCGAACACCTGATTTAATTCTCACGCTCCTCACATTTTCAAAGCGGACTTTTGATATTCATCTTCTCTGCATAATACTCGCAGAAGTCGCGCATGGTATCGGCCATCTTTTTCTCGTTGGTGGCTTTCTCAAAACTGTCGGCAAGGGTAAGTAGGGTTTGATGTACAAATTGCTTCATCTCATCCACCTGCATCTCTTTGTTCCAAAGGTCTATGCGCAGGGCGTTTTGTTCCTTCTCGTCCCATACCGAAAGTATCATGGCTTTGATACTAGAACCGTTATCGTTTTGAGAGGCTTGCCAGCGCATCTTCTCAGGCACGTTGTTATCGTCTAGGTCTATAGATATTTTAATTTCTTCTGTTCTCATTGTAATATTATTTATTGAAGATTGAAAATTTATCTCTTCGCATTCATAATTTATAATTCATCATTCATAACTCATAATTACCTCTTTGGTTTATATGCGCTGAGTATTTTCTGATGGTCGCTTTCCTGCAACAGTTGTTGTGGTGTAAGGGTTGGATTGGCCTCCATGTATTGCCTTACTATTTTCCATCCGAACCACACGCCCAGCTGCGGGGGCGACTCCTGCGGCACTCCGTTGGCACCTGTAAATGGTCCATCAAGGAACCATTTGTTCACCTCAAAGGCTTTGGTGTCAAACATCACCTTTTCGTTGGCCAGCGTTTTCCAAACATTCCATTCATTGCCGATGGCCCAGTTAAGTTGTTTGGTATTCCAACTCATCAAGACTGAGTCTTGTATCTCCGGTGCCAGTGCTTCGGCTATGTACATCAACTTACCATAGAAGATTAGCTCACTCAATAAGTCTTTGGGCTTATAGTAATGCCTGCTTTTATAAGCTACCCATCCTTTCACGGCATCGGCTACTACATAGCGCTCTTCCATATTGGCCTTTTTATAGTTAGGGAAAACTTCGGGAGAGAGCTTTTCTGTTATGTGGTTTTTTTTGCCGAGGTAACAATCCAGTGCAATGCCAAGTGTAAAATCGGTAGTAGAGATATTGTTGTTCCAAGCCGATTGGTAATAGATGACTTTTGGCACAAGACTATCAGGGAAAAAATGCTTGTATCTGCGCAGGGCATCAGTCAGTTCTGAGTTGAAAGCCTTTATCTTCTCCTCAGGGAAAATGGTTTGCACCTCCTTTCGCGTTTCAAGGATGTCTTTATTAGTTACGAATGGAACGAGCATTTCGCCCACCTTTGGGTCTTTGCATGGAGCCAGCCTAAGGTCGGCCTCTATAAACTCACAATAGAAAGGACCATATTTGTGGTACAGGAATTGCGTTACTGAGTCCGCATGGGTATAATCTGCCGTGAACAAATCGTCATCAAACCGCTGGAAGGTCACCTCCAGTTGTTTCGCTTCCGGCTTGATTTCCACTTGCTGCAGGGGCTTTTCATCTTCACATCCTCCACACCCCACCATGCAAAACATGAAGAAAATTACATAAAAACGCATATTCAAATTCATATAGATTTGCCGCCAAGTTATCGGGGGCAAGTTTAATCCCCTAAAACAATAAGAAATGAAAAAAAGTATCTTAATCGCTCTAACTGCACTAATCTGCGCCATCGGGCAGGCACAAGATTTTAAACCTTGGAAAATAGCTCTCCATGTTGACCCTAACGTTTCATGGATGAAGCCTAACAATAACCAAATAGAACAAGGGGGCACGAGTATCAAGTTTGGTTTTGGCATTGCCGTGGATAAAATGTTTACCGAGAACTATGCATTCGGCACTGGTTTGAACATTCTGAATACTGGTGGTCAGTTAACTTATCTCTACTCCGGTGGCTATAAAAAGGATGGTGCAACGAGTAATACACCGGTGATAGGTGAAAGAAATCGTACATACAACTTAAAATATTTAGAGATTCCGTTGACGCTTAAACTCAGAACAAATGAGATAGGCTATATTACCTATTGGGCCCAGTTTGGCATAGGATTAGGCTTCAATATTGGGGCAAAAGCAGATGATGAAGTAAAGTTCTTGAAGGAAGAATTTGTTGTATCTGAAAACCCTACAGACAGTGATTGGAAAGACTCAGAAATTATATCACGCCTATACGATGATGTGGAAATCAAAGATGATATAGGTCTATTTAGAACAAGCCTTATAGTAGCCGCGGGTATTGAGTATAACCTCAGTGGCAATGCAAGTATTGTTGCCGGTATTACCTTTAACAATGGTTTCAATAATGTACTTAAGGGTGATGGTGCAGCAACAGATGATGCAGACAACCCAACATTTACAAATGGTAAGCCAGATAACTTTAAGCTTAAAGCGATCAATAACATGATGATGCTTAATGTGGGGGTCTTGTTTTAAAAAGAATATCATAGAAGAAATAGAAAAGTCCTGCCATCTTTGGGCGGGACTTTTCATTTACAGTAAATACTCATATGAAAAATAAAGAAGTCATCAGCCACATTGTATCATGGTTGAGTACCTATGCCGAAAGCAGTGAAGTAAAGGGCTTTGTGGTAGGAGTGAGCGGAGGTATTGATTCCGCGCTTACTTCAACGCTCTGCGCCATGACGGGTAAGAAGGTACTAGTGCTTGAAATGCCCATACACCAGGCCGTTTCGCAAGTGAATCGAGCACAAGAGCATATAGCTTGGCTGAAGGCAAACTACCCTAATGTGAGTGATGAGCGTGTCGAACTTACTTCCACCTTTGAGGCATTCAAGCAATCGGTTCCAACCACGGGTAGGGAAGAGGCAGTGGCTTTGTCATTGGCCAACACACGCGCCCGTTTACGCATGAGCACGCTTTACTATTTCGCGGGCATCCATGGTTTGTTAGTAGCAGGTACAGGTAATAAAGTAGAAGACTTTGGCGTGGGTTTCTTTACTAAATACGGTGATGGCGGTGTGGATCTTTCGCCCATTGCTGATTTATATAAGACAGAAGTTTATGCGTTGTCAAAAGAGTTAGGCATAGTGCAGAGCATTTTGCAAGCCGCGCCTACAGATGGCTTGTTTGGTGATAACCGCACCGATGAGGACCAGATAGGGGCATCCTATCCTGAACTTGAATGGGCAATGGAATACATAAAAGCCAATGGTACTGAAAGCACTTCAACACTTTCAGAACGTCAAAAAAATGTAATGGCTATCTACTTAAAAAGAAACCGTGCCAATCAGCATAAGATGAATCCTATTCCGGTTTGTCTTATTCCCATTGAACTAAAAGATAGATAATCAGATATTATCTTTATAATAGTTTGTGAGCGCATAACGCTCGCCTAGCTCGATAGGTTTGCCACGGTGAACCCCATTAGTATCAAAAAGCACAAGAGTACCGGCCTTTCCTGTTACATCAAAGACGGAGTTTGGTTTACCTCCGGTCATTTTATAAACGTCATCATCGGTATATTGATACTTGTCAGGGATTGGTGTTTTCAGCAAGTGGTGTGCGGCTTTACTTGATTTAGGAATGTACTGAAAACAACCGTTCTTTTCATTTACATCTACTAAATAAACGAGTGCTTTGAAGCCATTGCGATAGGACATATCTCTATGCCATCCTCCACCGGAACCAAGGTTTCCCTCCACATAACGTGTGCGGTTGGCCATGCAACCCAGAAGTCCTATTTTTCTTTCAAGCAATTCAGAGGCTATTGAACTGAAGTCATTGTTATGCGCAAATGATGCAATATCAGATGAAAGTAATTCGGCATGGAAGCAGCGTTGGTCGCTTTTTCGCGCATCACTCCAACACCGCGTCCCATCTTCGGTTGTAACACCAAATTTGTTCTCAGGGAGTTTTACTTTTTCAATGATTTCTTCCCATTCTGAATCAGCAATCTCATTGAGTTTATTTTGAACAGATAGACGGATAGTTTCAGCTTGCTGAGAGGTCAGGAAGCCGGGAACGATAACGATACCGTCTTTCCTTAACGTTTTTAGATGTTCTCTATTCTCTTCAGATAATAAATTATGGTCGTAATTTTTCTTATTAGCCCAGCGATTGCGGTATAACCTGCGCAGCACTTCAATTTGATTTTTCATATCTTTTAGAAAACTATTAGAATGAAGCTCCAAAGGTAACGTGTTCCATAGGGTGAAAAGGGAGTATAACGGAGTTTATGACCAATGTCATGGTGAGGTGAGCGATTATTCTAAAGTAAGCTCCTTGAACACATCTTCCAGTCGCTGTTCTTTTCTGGTCATGGTTAAAATGGAATGTCCATGTTGTTGAGCAAGTTCAGATATGCTTTTGCGCACATCGGCATTGGTGTCTGTGGTAATCAACCAAAGGTTTTTTCCTTCAGAAACTGCTTTTGCAATACCTCCGACACGCTCTATTGCAGACTTGGGAACTTCTCCACTGAACTCAACCGACAATTGATAGCCTTTACCTTGGGTAATATTCTTCAAGTCTACTGTGCTTTGGTCCGCTACAATATCGCCTTTCTTTATGATGATTGCGCGACTGCAAATTGCCTCTACTTCTTGCATGATATGAGTAGAGAGCATTACCGTTTTTTCTTTCCCAATTTGTTTAATTAGTTCGCGTATATCAGCCAACTGGTTTGGGTCAAGACCACTTGTAGGTTCGTCCAGTATAAGCACTTGTGGGTCATGAATCATGGCTTGTGCAAGTCCTACACGCTGACGATATCCCTTAGAAAGGGCTTCTATCTTTTTATGGGCTTCCACACCCAAACCGACCATGGCGATCATTTCTTCCACTCGTTTCTTTATGTTTGGCACTTTGTAGATACCGGCAACAAACGCCAAATATTCTCTAACGTACATATCAAGGTAAAGCGGATTATGCTCAGGTAAATAACCTATTTGTCTGCGTACGTCTATACTTTGCGTTTTTATATCAAAACCACAGACGCTGGCCGTTCCTTCAGTAGGAGGAATGTAGCAGGTAATAATTTTCATCATCGTACTCTTGCCCGCACCGTTTGGACCCAGAAAGCCTATAATTTCACCTTTGTTGATAGAAAACGAAACGCTGTTAAGAGCGCGTTGCTTGCCATATAATTTTGTTACATTTTGAACGCTGATTGACATACATTTTCTATTTTCTTTTGTTAGATATTAGAAATAGATTGCTCAAAAGTAGAAGTTAAGTACCATTTGGTTTCAAGAGTTTTTTTCTTTATTGCAAAAAAATTAAGTTTATGCAAAGAATAGCTATACTCGCTTCAGGCACAGGCACCAATGCCAGAAACATTGTTGAGCACTTTGCCGAGCACCGTGATGTTGAAGTAAAGCTTATTGTAACTAACAATCCGAAAGCCGGAGTTCTTAAGATTGCTCACGAATACGGTATAGCTACCTACATTCTGACCGCTGATAATTTTCAAAATTCCGATGAATTCGTCAATTACCTGAGGAAGATAAAAATTGATTTCGTTTTCTTAGCTGGTTTTTTATGGAAGGTTCCTTCGAATCTGACCAAGGCTTTTAATGGAAGAATGCTCAACATTCATCCGGCATTGCTTCCGAAGCACGGTGGAAAAGGGATGTACGGTCAGCATGTACACAAAGCGGTGCATAAAGCAAAGGATAAAGAAAGCGGAATTACGGTTCATTTAGTAAATGAACATTATGATAAAGGAACTATTTATTTTCAGGTAAGGACAAATATCCATGCTGATGATACTCCTGAAAGTATTGAGCGTAAAGTGCGTGAACTTGAAATAGCCTACTATCCTGATGTTATTGAGAAGTTTATTGTCGAGAATTCGTGAGTGCGGGTTACTCGGAATTGAATCCAAAGTTGAAGTTTAACCTTAAAAAATAATTGAGGTGAGTGCAAAAAACATAATCGTATTTGGAGCTACCGGTCGTACAGGATTTCAGGTAGTAAAACGTGGATTAGAGCGTGGTCATAAGGTCACTGCTTTCGTGCGAGATGCCAAAAAGTTTAATTTACTTCATCCCAACTTGAAGGTGGTGGTGGGTGATGCTATGATTCAGCAAGATGTTGCTAAGTACCTGAAAGGTATGGACGGAGTTGTCAGTGCGCTCAGTTCTGATGAGTCTTCACATCGTTTGGTTTTTATAAATAACATCATCAATGCAATGCGGGAGCATAAAGTGAAGCGCATTATTGCCATTGGCGGCATTGGAGCTTTGCAAGCCAGTGAACATCTGAAGGTATATGAAACCACTACTTTCCCTAAGGAATACATCGAGGTAACTCAGGCTCACATTCGCGTGTTGGATGCTTTGCTTACCAGTCGTAACGAATTCACTTTCGTTTGCCCGCCCATGATTAAGGACGGTGAAAGAACCGGAGTTTATAAAACGCAAGATCGTTATCCAACGCAAGGTTGGAATATCCTATCAGGTGACTTGGCAGACTTCATTGTTCATGAATTGGACGAGAATAAATTTGTTGGAAGGAAGGTTGGAATTTCAAATGATTAATAGAGTCTTTTTATAAATGAAAAGAGCGAAGATTTCATCTTCGCTCTTTGTTTTTTGTCCGTGATCTATTCCACTAAGAACCACTCAATAGTCTTTTCACCATTTCGGAAATCAATTTGCCGTCTGCTTTTCCTGCAAGTGCTTTAGAAGCCGTTCCCATTACTTTGCCTAAATCAGCAAGACTTGACGCACCAACAGAAGCTATAATGCTTTTTATTTCTGCCTCCAGTTTATCACCTGATAACTGCTCAGGAAGATATTTGGCAATTACTTCTGCTTGCTTCATTTCTTCATCTATCAAGTCAGGACGGTTTTGAGTTTTGTAAATGTCAATGGATTCCATACGTTGCTTATACAACTTGTTTAGAATCGCCATTCCTTTTGATTCGTCAACTGTGCCGTCATTTCCTTCTTTGGTCATTTCGAGCAACAGTTTGCTTTTGATATCGCGCAATGCCATGAGTTTGTCTTTCTCACCGGCTTTCATTGCATCTTTGATATCGTTGTTTATTTGTTCTGTAAGTGACATTGTTTTATCTCCTTTAATTTATAGTCTTTGAATTATTGAATACTTGAATTCTTATTGGAACATCTCTCTCACTTTGTGGAAGAAACCTTTATCCTTATTCGTTGGACTCGGTTTGAAATTCGGTGAGTCTTTCAATTTCGAAAGTAACTCTTTCTCTTCACTGTTGAGTTTTTGAGGTGTCCAAACATTGGTGTTTACCAATAAATCTCCTTGTCCGTATCCGTTGACTTCTGGAATACCTTTTCCTTTCAAGCGCAGAATTTTTCCGCTTTGTGTTCCTGCATCAATCTTTACTTGTGCTTTGCCTTTAACGAGCGGGATTTCTACAGTTGTTCCCAAAGCAGCATCTGCAAAGTTGATGTATAAATCATAATAGAGATTGATACCATCTCTTTTCAAATCAGCGTGTTCTTCTTCTTCAATCTGAACAAGCATATCTCCTGGAACACCACCAAACGGACCTGCATTTCCTTTTCCTGCAACATTTAAAGTCATGCCTTCACCAACACCTGCAGGAATTTTTATTTCTACAACTTCTTCAGCTCTGCGTTGACCGTTTTCATCGGTGTCTTTTGGTTTGCTTTTAACTGTCTTACCCGCGCCATGACATTTAGGGCAAGTAGAGGATGTCGCCATTTGACCGAGAATAGTATTGGTAACTCTTCTCACCTGACCTGAACCACCGCAAGTAGCACAGCTGTCATATGTTACATCATCAGCGTTGACAAGCTTGAATACTTTGATTTTCTTGGTAACGCCATTGGCGATTTCTTCCAAGTTCAATTTTACTTTGATGCGAAGGTTTGAGCCTTTCACTCTGCGTTGGCCACCACCACCGCCAAAGCCTCCTCCGAAACCACCGCCACCAAATGCGCTACCGAAAATATCTCCGAATTGAGAGAAGATATCATCCATGTTCATGTGCTGACCACCGCCACCAAAGCCACCCTGCGGAGCATGACCAAAGCGGTCGTAATGCGCTTTTTTCTGGGGGTCGCTTAGTATGGCGTAAGCATCTGCTGCTTCTTTGAAATGCTCTTCAGCAGCCTTATCGCCTGGGTTTTTATCAGGGTGATATTTCAACGCCATTTGACGGTATGCCTTTTTAATCTCGGCTTCCGATGCGTTTTTATTGATACCTAATATGTCGTAATAATCTCTTTTTGCCATGTCTGATTCAGGAATTACTATCCTGATTGATTAACGTTTTCTTATTGACCAATCACCACTTTGGAAAAGCGAATGACTTTATCGTTTAGGGTGTATCCTTTTTCCAACTCATCTACCACTTTGCCTTTCAATTCATCGCTTGGTGCTGGAATTTGAGTTATAGCTTCATGGAAATCCGTGTCGAATACTTGTCCTGTTGCGTTGATTGGTTTCAATCCTTTCGCCACAAGAGAGTTGTTGAATTTGTTGTGAATAAGAACAAATCCTTCTTTCACAGCTTGAATATCCTCTGCGGTTTCGTTGGCTTTTGTAGCGCGATCGAAATCATCCAAAACGGGCAAAAGTTCTTTTATCACGTTGGCAGAAGCAGTGGAAAGAATGTCTGATTTTTCTTTCACGCTACGCTTGCGGAAATTGTCAAACTCTGCATAAAGACGCATGTATTTGTCTTTCCAGTCAGCGGCTTCCTTTTGCCATTTTTCTGCCTCGGTAGGAGCAGGCAAACCTTCTACAGGGATTTCTTCACTAGAAGCAGCGTTTTCCGTAGCTTCCTGTTCAGTTCCCTCTTGCTGAAGGTTGTTTTCTTGTTCGTCCAAAATATCTTTTGTTGGGTCGTTACTCATGTTTCTAAATAGTTTGCGTACGCGTGAAGTCAAGTTCTTTGCCATTGCGTGTTCTGAGGCCAATGTGGCAGTTTTACAAAAAAAGCCCCTGCCATTTGGCAGGGGCGCGAATTTAATGCCTATTCGGCTGTCAGTATTTGCAGAAGTCTGTTACAGACTTTTCACATGCTTGTCAAGCTCTTTGTGAAGTTCTAAACCACGAAGGTTTTTAGCTACAATGATTCCATTTTCATCAATCAAAAAGCTCATAGGAATGCTTTGCACTTTGTAAAGAGCTGCGGCAGCGTTGCTCCAGCCTTTGTTGTCACAAACGTGATTTTTCCATATCAAGCCATCTTTTTCAATGGCAGCTTTCCATTTTTCTGACTCTGCATCCAATGAAACAGAGAAGATGTCAAAGCCTTTGGCTGTTTTGAACTTAGCCTTTTTGTATTTGTCATAAGCGCCAACCACATTCGGGTTTTCTCTGCGACATGGTCCGCACCAAGAAGCCCAGAAGTCAATCAGTACCATTTTTCCTCTAAGAGAAGAAAGTTTGATTTTTTTGCCATCTACGCCTGCCATTTCGATATCTGGTGCTTCTTCACCAATGTTGGTTCCGATAGCTGCCGATTTCTCTGCCATTTTCATGGCTTTTGCAGGTTTTTCAACAGTTGTAAAACTGTAAGTAGCTACACCAATTGCTGCGATGGCTACAAGGGAAAGAATTTTTTTCATATACATTCTATCTATTTGTCGTGCTAAAATTATTGTTTTTGGACATCAACGCATTTTCAAACATTTTGCCAAAACGAGCATTTCTAACGCAAAATAATGATTTTAGTTTTCTCGGTTAGTCAATGCGCTTGATATCAGCACCCAAAGCGCGCAAACGTTCCTCAATATTTTGATATCCACGGTCAATCTGGTCGATGTTTTGAATGGTGCTTTTTCCATTGGCGGCCAAAGCAGCAATCAGCATGGACATCCCAGCTCGAATATCAGGCGATGCCATGGTAATGCCACGCAGTTTCGTTTCGCGGTTACTACCGATAACTACCGCACGGTGCGGGTCGCAAAGGATGATTTGAGCGCCCATCTCAATCAGTTTATCTACAAAGAACAAGCGGCTTTCAAACATCCATTGATGAATGAGAACGCTACCTTTTGCTTGTGTGGCTGCAACAATCGCAACAGAGATTAAGTCGGGCGTGAAGGCTGGCCAAATACCATCGCGAATGGTGAGTATAGAGCCATCAATCAAGCTTTGGATTTTGAACGAATCCTGTTGCGGTATATGAATATCGTCACCACGGAACTCCAGTTGAATTCCCATCTTTCTAAATACCGATGGTATGATTCCTAAATCGGGGATGGAACAGTTTTTTATGGTTATTTCAGAATTGGTAGTTGCAGCAAGCGCAATGAAACTTCCAATCTCAATCATATCTGGCAACATGCGATGTTCGCAGCCGCCAAGTTTTTCTACCCCTTGAATAACCAACTTGTTAGAACCAATACCAGCAATCTTGCCGCCCATGCTGTTAATCATCTTGCAGAGTTGTTGCAAGTATGGTTCGCTTGCTGCGTTATAGATAGTTGTTTCGCCTGGCGTTAAAGAAGCCGCCATCAAAATGTTGGCAGTTCCTGTAACAGAAGCTTCGTCCAATGTCATGAATGTTCCTTTCAAATTCTTGGCGTTGATTTTATAGAAACGCTCGGCATGAAGGTGCTCGAATGTTGCGCCAAGATTTTCGAAGCCGCGCAAGTGTGTGTCCACAGGTCTGCGACCAATTTTATCTCCGCCAGGCTCAGGAATGTAAGCTTCACCAAAGCGAGCCAACAATGGTCCGATAATCATGATGGAACCGCGAAGTGCACCACCTTTCTTTTTGAACTCATCAGTCTTGAGGTACTCAAGGTTCACATTCTTTGCTTCGAAAGAGTAGGAGTGGTCATCAATTTTTGTCACCACAACACCCATTGCCGCAAGCAAATCAATGAGTTTCATCACATCCAAAATGTTTGGGATGTTGGAGATGGTTACTTTTTCCTCTGTAAGCAATACTGCGGAGAGTATTTGCAATGCCTCGTTTTTTGCGCCCTGCGGAACTACTTCTCCTTTGAGTTTTTTGCCGCCTATTATTTCAAATGATGCCATGTGTGTTCTTTTCTCTGATATAAAATTGTCTGATGCTAAAAAACGCACAAGCCGCGCGGGGAATATTTCTCAAACAATAAATTATTGACACTCAAAAGATGATAGCAAAAAGAACCATTCTGCCATCTTTTCACCTTTTCCTCCATTGGCACAACCATTGACTTTGTGCGGACGGATTACCTTAAAAAAGAATTTTTAAACGATATGAATACAGAAGGACAATTGAAAGTGAGTACGGAGAATATCTTTCCCGTAATCAAGAAATTCCTCTACAGCGACCATGAAATCTTCTTGCGTGAATTGGTGAGTAACGCTGTGGATGCTACTCAAAAAGTAAAAACGCTGAGTATTTCAGGCGAGATAAAGCATGATGGCCAAAACCTGAAAGTGGAAGTAATCGCTGACAAAAATGCCAAGACCCTGACAATCCGTGACAATGGAATTGGTATGACTGCCGATGAGGTGGAGAAATACATCAACCAGATTGCATTCAGCGGTGCGGAAGAGTTTGTAGATAAATACAAAGACGCTCAAATCATCGGTCACTTCGGGCTTGGGTTCTACTCGGCTTTTATGGTAGCGAAGCAAGTGGAGATACAAACGCTTTCGCAAAAAGACAGAGCAAAACCTGTTTATTGGAGTTGCGATGGCTCGCCAAACTTCACCATGGAGAGTGGTTCCAAGAACATCGCAGGTACAGATATCATCTTGCACATTGCCGATGACTCATTAGAGTTTTTGGAAGAAGATCGCATCCGGGGTATCTTGAATAAGTATTGCAAATTCATGCCTGTGCCTATTCAATTTGGCAAGAAAAAGGAATGGAAAAAAGCTGATGATGCTAAAGAAGAAGATGCAGAGCAAGAGATTGAGGTAGATAACATCATCAACAACACTTCGCCAGCGTGGTTGAAGAAGCCTGCTGATTTAACGGATGAAGATTACAAAAACTTCTACCGTGAGCTTTACCCGATGACATTTGATGAGCCTCTTTTCCAGATTCACATCAATGTAGATTATCCTTTCAATCTTACGGGTATTCTTTACTTCCCAAAGTTGAAGAACAACTTTGAAGTACAGAAGAACAAAATTTCTTTGTACAGCAATCAAGTATTTATTACTGATGAGGTAAAAAACATCTTGCCAGATTTCTTGACGATGTTGCAAGGCGTGGTGGATTCCCCCGATATTCCATTGAACGTATCCCGTAGCTATTTGCAAGAAGATGCTAACGTGAAGAAAATCTCTGCGCACATCACCAAGAAGGTGGCGGATAAGTTGCAAAGCATGTTCAACAATGATCGTCCTGACTTTGAGAAGAAGTGGGATGATATCGGTATCTTCATTCAATACGGTATGCTTACCGATGAGAAGTTTTATGAGAAAGCTGCGAAGTTCTCTTTATTGAAATCAGCCGATGATAAATACTTCACACTGGAAGAACTTACTGAAAAAGTAAAAGAAACTCAGAAAGACAAAAGTGGCAACATCACCTTGCTCTATGCTTCTAACAAAGAAGACCAGCACACGGCAATTGAAGCTGCAAAAGAGCGCGGTTATGAAGTCATCATTTGGGATGGTCCATTGACTGCACATTCTATCCAACAATTGGAGACAAAGAACAGCGGCATTCGTTTCAAACGTGTGGATGCTGATGTGGCTGATAAACTCATTGTGAAAGATGAAGACTTGCCATCGGCATTGAACGATGAGCAAAAGACTACTTTGAAAACAGAGTTGGAAACCTTGGTTGATAAACAAAAATTCCATGTAGAGTTTGCAAGTCTTTCTCCTAAAGAAGCTCCGTTTGTGATTACGCAAAACGAGTTTATGCGTAGGATGAAAGAACAAAGCGCCATGGGCGGTGGAGGATTCTACGGTTCGTTGCCTGACAGCTATAACTTAGTAGCGAACGCCAACCATCCATTGTTTGATAAAGTGTTGAATGATACCGAAGGCACAAAAGGCAAAGTGAAACAAGCCATTGATCTTGCATTGCTTGCTAAAGGTCTTTTGAAGGGTGAGGCATTGACTGCTTTTGTAAAGCGCAGTTATGAGTTGATTGATTAAAAGGATTGTAGGATTATAGCGATATAGCCATTAGGGCTGTTAAAAGTAAAAAGGAGAGCATTGCTCTCCTTTTTTTGTTCTACACTTATAGACCTCATAATTACTTTTCAAACCTCACCGTGCTGTTCGTTGCAAGATAATCATACTCCACCATAATCTTTTCACCATTGAAGACGCGTACTTGAATCTTGTGGATGACTTCAAAGTTTTCTTCAAAGTCTGTGTCCTCCCAAGTAATGAGATCATTTTGTTCTATGTTGTATTCGAAGTGCGGTTTGTATCGAGCTAAGATGATATAATCATTGTTACTTGCACAATAACCTTTGGAGGGTGGTAACCAATCATACTCTTTATTCTCTGTTATAAGTTGGCCATGCGGTAGTCCGGCAAAGTCGGTATAGATAGCGACCAGTGTATCTGTCTCAGGCTTGTTCTTAACGGTGAGTTTTACCATTCCGGTTTCTTTTGGTATCACCAATTTTTGTTCTAATGTCTTAGGATCTGTAACGTATTGGCCTTTGGTTATATCCATACGATCGGCCTGTTGAAGCTCGAAGCTATTGTCACAACTTGGAGTGATGACGTATTTATGGTTCTTAGATAGCTTAGTATATATAGTATCTGGTGTATTGCTCTTTTTGCTGTTATAAAATAACAGGGTGTCTAAACCTAATGCCGCTGGAAAGATTTTTATTTCACCTGCATTGGGTTTAATGGCAACACCATTGATGACGAAAAGGAAATGCGTAGTATTCGCAATTTGTTCATCGCATCTTACAGAAGTCTGGGCATTCACTTCAAAGTTTAGCGCCAAGCCGAGTAGTAAAAGTATCTTATGCATAAAAGGGGCATGTGATTAGGATTAAACAAATTCTATAACGTTATGCTCTACCACGACACACTCCGCCAAAGACTATAATGAACTGATACCACTGAACGAACAGTCGCAGGTCAAAAGAACCTAGCCACTGCCAGTCCTATTAAATAATAGTCAACTTGTTTTATGTATGTACTGCTTGGGATGGGGAGAATTAGAGGCCCGGCTCATCAGTACTGGTAGTTTATTGTTCCGGCAAATCAGGGTCAGTCTTTACTGAGTGATTGCGGTAAAGCATGAGGCTAATGTAAATAAAATCATTAACAAATGTTTATTGGGCAAAAAAAAATTGAACAAGCGGAGGATATCCGTTAGTCATTGATAGCTATCAACCTTCTTCTGAAGGTGAGGTAGTTTTTGCCCTGTGCAGGATGGATGTTGTACGTGCGCTCCGGCACGTTGTGGTTGTAAGAGACTACCTCAATAGGCACCAGCGTTTGTTTGTCCACAACTATTCTTCTAACAAAGGAGGTTTTGTATTTGTACAGTGGTCTGCTCTGTTCAAACTGAAAGCAATCCATACGGTAGTTGCCAAAGACGATGGTAGTATCCTGCTGGCGATAAGTGGCTAGTTCATATTCATCCTCCTCGCATGTGTTATTGCGCACGCGATAACAATAGACCACCTTGATGGTATCATCATAGCTCAAAGGGAACATCTTGATATCATAACTCTCCAAACTATCCTCGGCATTGGTATAACGGTAGATGATGGAATCGTTGATAACTAACGGAGTGATGGTTTCATAATTGATTTCTTCCCAAGAACTCTCGGATAATCGAATGGTCTGCCGGATATCAATGGTGTGGCTTACTTCATATTTAAAATAGGTATGTACGGTATCGGTTAGTTTGCGCGTTATGCTTTCGTGATAATGCGATTCCTTGAAGACCATCTCACCTTTGAAGCTTTCGGTACTCTTCTGTGCGAAGGAGAGATTACAAATTACAATAAGAAATACAAGGTGGATGTATCGCATTGCATGAACGAAGACTTACTATTTTATGCTTCGTCTTATCATCAAAGATATGTAGGTTTTCTGCTTAGATATGATTAAATGTAAAACTGATAATCAACCATCAGAACCCGTGCATGAACCATCTTCCTTTATACTCCTTATTGACTATCTCCCAAACCACTTGGTAGCCACCTGCGCCATCGCTGTTCATGGATGTGATATAGAGTATATCTGCTTCATGATTGTAATAGGCCTTGGTGTTTTCCAAGTTGGGTTGATATAGATACTCAAAAGCAGCAGGAGGCAACGCGATTACATTGTTTTTGCCCATCTCTATCTGAACGCTTTGATATTCTGTAGTAGGCATCTCCCCATCAGTACCCATAAAGTTTCTATTATCTATATGGACAATGAGGTTGTTGTATTCCTCATCGTATCTATAAGTGTGTTTCGATTCGTCAAAGGCGCGTTGCTTGAGAGTAATCTTTATTTCCTTATTGGCTAGTTGGATGCTGTTCTTGCTTAGGGTTTTCAATGGAATGGATTCATAATCGCTGATGAACTTTAGGCGGTCGTGATAGATATAGCCATACTTTATTTCCGACTCATCACCATAATCAATCATCACCCAGTTGCCTGCAGTGTCTAACTGAAATACCAACTCACCATTGGATAACTCATCTATGATGTTATCGCCCTTCTCAGGTGTTTCACGCACATGGGCATACCCATCGGGGTCGGTGATGATTGCAAACTGTGCAATACACACCGTGTTAATTAAAACAATGGCAAACGCTGCAAGCAGTTTCATGATAATGGGTATAGAAACAAAAGTATAGCAAGCTGCAGTGCTATCATGCTGTTTCTATTTTATCAAAATGAACAAAACAAAAAGCCCTTTCAGCAATGAAAGGGCTTCCCGCTAACCTTTTAATACCATAAATTATAATGAGACTATGAAACGATGCAAGAACTTGCATAGCTTCAAATTCAATGCGAATATAAAACAAAAAGCCCCTTCATTGCTGAAAGGGCTTTTTAGATATCTATAGGTCGTTTTTCTTATTCTTCGCCACCGTTGCCTTGGGTGTTATTGGTGGGCAACTCGAAAGTAAAACCGTTGCTCCATTGGCCAACGCCCTTGTTGTTCACTGCATGCACTGTGGCAGTCAGTACAACACCGGTGAGCAAGTCGGCTATTTTTATCTTGGAGTGCAAACTTGTTTTCCACCTCTCGAAACCACCCGGGCCTACCACCTTCAACTTATAGTAGTCTGCATGAGGCACCGATCTCAACTTTACGATTGCCTCGCCACCCTGCAACGGAGTAACTTTAGTTATAGTAGGCATCAAAGGCTCCGGTATAGGTGTCGGCTCTTTGCTTATATCGAAGCCACTATTTACCAAAAAGTCAAGGTTGCCGCCCGAAAGGCCGTTGACACTGGCGCACTGCAACTTCAGCAACGCAGTGATATCCTTTCGGATGGCCTTGTACTGCAATCTGTTTTTGTGATTGCCCTCATCGCTCTCCTGCTCATAAACCTTCATCTGGTCTATCAGTGGTATTACAGAGGTAGGCGCAGGAGCTACCGCGTTGTATGTACCAACAGACAATTTAGTTTGAATTTCACTTGCCTTCTTAATGAAATTTCCATTGGTGTAATTGCCAAAAGAGCAAGTTGTTTTAGGGGTGTAAATCATAATTTGATTTTTTTAAAGTGTTTTTAATGTAATTTTTTAAATATGACTTTTGTACCATTATACAAGTAGTTAGGTTACAAAAGAATAAATAAATTAACATTTTAAACAGTTAATTAACTATGATTCAATAAATTATATTTTGTATTTTTTTACTAATTCATCCAACATCAAGCAAATAATTCGCTGGTAAATGGTCATTTACCGGAGGATAATGAGCATTTACTGCCGGATGATGGCCGTTTTCCGGGGGATAATGGTCATTTACTGCCGAATGATGACCGTTTTCCGGGGGATAATGATCATTTACTGCCGAATGATGGTCATTTACCGGGGGATAATGATCATTTACTGCCGAATGATGAGCATTTTCCGGAGGATAATGGTCATTTACTGCCGAATGATGGTCATTTACCGGAGGATAATGTCCGTTTCCTTCCGCACAATAGCCACGCGCAAACCATTGAGGCCCGCAAGCGCTCCTTCAAATACCAATATGTAATAACCGAATGCTAAGGCTTAGCGTTTGCGATAGCGAGCGGTGGGTTTAAACAGGTTGTTGTTCTGTTTCATCTTCTGTGTTTAATTGTTTATGATGCCGGTTAGGTATTATACAAGCATCGCATACATATATATATGTATAAGCATGCGATATGGAAAGAAGAATAAAAACCGGCAATAGCCATACAATCCTTTCCATTTAAATCAAAGATGTAGCAACGCACCCAAAAGCAACGCCATAAAGGATTAACACCAGGACGTGGAAATTATATTTTACCAGATTCTCCTTAAAAACGACCAGTTTCTCCTTAAAAACGACCAGTTTCTCCTTAAAAACGACCGGTTTCTCCAAAATGACTTTTAAAGTTTTTTTCTGGTATGGTGGTTGGTAGGCGTGGGGTTTGGTAGGGTTTACTCCAATTTTTATGTAAAAGCTTATGCATTATGCACCAAAAGTGCATCTATATAGAAACTCAATTCCTTTTGATATATGCAAGAAGAAACTACACACCCTTCAAGCACCACATACCCTATCAAGAGTGAAAACCATGCAGAGCGCCTGCTTGTCTGCAACACTACCCATGGCATCTTCCTCCTTGCCATTGCCGATATGCTCTATGCCCGGGCAGAGGGCACATTCACTACGCTCTTTATGCACGATGGCCGGCAGCACATCTTGCCCCGTTCGTTGAAGGAGTGCCTCCAGATGTTTAGCACCTATGGCTTTGTGAAAGTGAACCGCACGTGCCTTGTGAACCAACGTTGGGTAAGCCGCCTGCTTCCCGGTGAGAACGTAATGGAACTAAAGAGCGGCCAAAGCATTGTAATGAACAGCTACTTCGCAAAGCATTTATTGGACCGTTGGAAAGGGATTTGATGGTGGGGGAGGGCAAAACATTCTATCAACACCCCTAAAAACATATCATCTTATTTGCTAAACTTGAAATTGCAAAGACCTTTTATAATCATGGTCTGGATGAAACATAATTATTTGCCCCTATGGATGATTTGAATTTTGACAATTTGAGTACTGAAGATTTGATAAAGAAAGTTGATGAACTTTTTTTTGAGGATAAAATCGAAGAGGTATATGAAGAGCTTACTATAAAGTTGCTAGAGCAGCACGGTAATTTGGTTTTGTATGCGTACCATTTCTTGACATGTATTGAATGGGAAGGAAATGTTGATGTCGCGTCAATGGAAGAGTATTCAAATTTAGAAGGCATATTGGACTGGCAGCGAGAGGTGCTATTGGCGTTTATCGATATGGAAAATCAGAATAATATTAATGCGATAGCACATTTTGATAAATGTTACGAGATAAGACGAGAGTTTAAGTTTGTTTATTATAAAGGTAGGTCTCTATTCTTAAATAAGAATTTTAAGGAATCAATTGAGATTTTTGATGAATGTATTAACGAAGGTAAAATTTCGGATGCTTTTTTCTACAGAGGCAAAGCTCACTACCTTCTTGAAAATACGGAAAAGGCAATTGAAGACTTTGAAGCATTTAGAGATAAAAATCCTTATACATCGGAGGCTTATCTGCATCTGGGATTCAGTTATGGAAAAGTTGATAATTTACCTAAAGCAATTGACAACTATGATAAAGCAATTAGAATATCTCCCGACTGGACGGTAGTTTATTTAGCTAAGGCGCGATTATTTGATAATAACAATAATCTTAAAGAAGCATATGATGTTCTTCAACAAGCAGAAGAAAGATCACTATTAAAAGGGAAGGATAAAGTCTATTTAAAATTAACTGGACACATATTAGCTAATAATGTTATTCTGGACAGACCTGTATCTAGCGTTGTTGATTTTTACGTGGGCATTCTTAGTGTAATGAGGCAATTCAGTATTGATAACGATGGAGGAACAAAATTTATAGCAATAGTTATTGAGAAAATAATACCCTCAATAACGAGGTTACGCAAATTATCCGAGGATACTGAAAATCTGTGGTCAAGAACCAACAACCATTCAGATGATTCTGTCAGATTCGTTTCACATTATACAAATCTTAAAGTGGCTGATAAGTTAATAATGAATCCTGATTCTAAAGAGGGTGGTGAGAAGTTAAGATACAATAACACGACTTTCTTAAATGATCCCGAAGAAGGAAGAGTCCTTTTTGATTATTTTAAAAATTCGGGTATTGGTACGCCAGATGAATGGGAGGAGATATTTTCATTGCTTGAAACTAAAGTGATTTCAAACTCCAACTTTTTTATCGGTAGTTTTTTACCTGTCGATGATATTCATGAGGATGATTTAGTAATGTGGCGCACATATGGTAAGGACCATCTAAATAATGAAGCGGCAGGATGCAGTTTATTGATTGACACAAAGTTTTTCGATAGGCACTCTAAATCTTTTATTCCTATACAGACCAGCAATAGAAAAAGAAGAAAAAAGGAACCCAAGCATGAGTTCTCCAATTTCTCTTACCAACCTCTCTATAGAGTTTTTTATTACAATCGTTTAAATAAATCGTTTATCAATCTTTCGAATATAGATATCGCTAGTGAAGCTTTTCCAAAGGATGTAGAAGAATTAAGACTGAAAGACGAAGCGATAAAGAAATGTCTAGAGGAAATTGGACAAGCTATTTTAGAGTTGAAAGGAGTAGATATTTTAGACACACGAAAAAACGAATCATCCAAGGAGATGAATCATTTCGTTATAAACCATGTTATTTCGGAATTACGCTTCCTTTTTAAGAGTGCTGATTACAGTTATGAAAATGAATTGAGGGTGATAATTAATGGTGATGCAGAAAGCGTTATAATCAGTAGAGAAGATTCTTTGCCCAGAAGGACTTATATAGAAAGTAAGAAGGCAGTCACGCCTTATCTCAAGAAGATTATTCTTGGCCCTAAAGTACCGCACCCTGATAGATGGATATACTTAGACACAAAGATGAGCGAAGACTATCCCGACAACTCATTCGAATTGATTAAGTCTAAATGTAATTTTCAGTAATATTTTAATTAACAAATCATGGATTTTAGTTTTGATAAGGTAAGACCATTTTCAGCCTTGACGCTGTTTCATTATGCGTGCTTCATGTCTTCAGGAATACTATTCCTATTTGTCTTTGATGAAAGTCGGTTTCTGGATTTGGATTTGTTTCGTCTTTCATTAATGTCAATAGCTATAACAGCTCCAATTCTTGCTGTCAATACTTTTATAATCCATACACTCATAAGTCCGAATAGAAGCACGATCACAGAAGATAAGTTTCATATGATTCTTGGTGGTTCAGCATATATTGGAACTTTGCTAAGTTTTTTTGCTTTGTATACTACCGTGTTAGTTGGATATTTCTATCAATGGTCAATGAGGTCTGGAGTAAGAGCATTACTTATTATTCAAATCATAATTGCAATATTGTTTTTTATCATAGGTCAGGTATTAAAGAGACAGCGATTAAAAGCAAATGCGAATAATGAATCAGTGACGAACAGTACATCTAAATAGCATTGGTCCTATCTTCCCCTCATGAAAATGCACTCCTCCATGCGCATTTCATACCCACGATGAGCAGAATATTTCTAATACTCTCTTCTATCACTTGTATGCTCTTGGCCTCATGCGAGTATGAGTATCCTTATTCATACACCGTCACCAATGCTACAGACACTACCATTATGATGCATCTAAAGACGTATTCCATGGATACGGTATTCCTGATGTCAAAAGAGGTGACCTGCACTATCTACAGAACCACGCATGGCGTGGAAGGTCGGGGAGGTCCGTTTTTCGATGATGTGAACAAGGATTTAAGTGCCTTTACTATTTCCATAGGCGAACAGCACTCCACAAAGAACTACTTGAGCAACGACTCATGGCTGTATGATAACGGTGAGTATAAAACCACTGTAACAAACTCAGACTTTTAAAGCAAAACAAACAAGCGAGCCATATAGACCCGCTCGCTTGTTTTTCCTTAATCAAAATAATTTTTATCCAAAAACCAAAATCGCTCTTTCGTATTTAATCATCTACCAACGGTACATCACGTAGAGCTTCACTTCCATATTGCCGTTGTTGGCTTGCAGCATGGTAGGGAAACCATTGCCGGTGTAGGGGGTAAAAGTGGCTTCGCCTACTATATCGTTTACTATTACTTGGTCGGTAGCCATGGCATTGCCTTGTGGGCCGTCATAATCTTCTAGTCTAAGGGTATATGCTCCTTTAGGTACATACAAGTTGATACAAGGAACCAAGTTGTGTTCATACACCACATGAGGGTTGGCATCTTCCATCACTTCGGTGCAAGACCAAAGGCATACATCGTTTAGGTATAGGCGGGGCATCAAATCAGGAGCGCCTGTGGGGTCCCAATTCTGGTTGCTCGCAGTAGCCGCGGCAAAGTGCGTTATTTCTATTTTATAAACTTGTACTTCCTTAGGAGCTATCTGTTGGCCGCAGTCGGCACCGGTGTAGCCATCGGGGCATTGGCAGAACCCGCTTTCACAATAGCCACCATTAAGACAATCCATATTACCGCAGTTTTCTTTTTGGCAGGAGGTGAGTCCGAAAATAGTCATTACTGCAAAGACGAAGGGTAAAGCATTTTTCATTTTGTTAAGTTTTTAAGGGTTAAAACATTTGAAAAACTCCAACAGCACGTTTGCCTTCTTGCACAGCCCAAACGTATTTCGATTATTTCATCGGGCTCTTATATGTTTCTGTTTTTGGATTGCAGGATTTTAACTACCCCTATGGTGAATATGCCAATTAATAAGGCTTGCAGCAGGAAAATGCTCGCAAAGGCTTGTAGAAATTAATACGCATATATATATGTGTTGAACGCTTCTTACCTCTGCGTGTACAGTAGTCTTTCGAAAGCCAAAGTGAATGATGATGTTACGCAATCTATTTTTCTGCTTGATTTGTTTGATTAGTCAAAAAGTATATACCCAACCCGGTGACCACAACGGCCAGATACGCTACCGATATGTGCAAGAGATAAGGGATTCTATCAAGCTATATCCCAACAACTGTACTTACCGCTGGGCACAGGTGGACTTGTTGTTTCATCCATACATTACCCTTTATACACCGCAGGAGCGCACTTTGAAAGACTACACTCAAAAGAGTATAGGCGGCCTACCCGATAGTATAGATGTATTTGTGCCGCAGCCCTGTGATATGTGTCCTAACCGAATCAAGAAGATTGCAAACCCCGAGCTAGTGATGAACCAATTATTGCTCCATGAGGTGGACATCATCAAGGAGCTTACCTATTTGATAGAAATGAATTGCCAACCACAACCCAATGCTCTGCCGGCAGTGGGTATGTATAAGCAAGGTGCAACGCTGGCAGATTATTACTTCAGGCGCGGGCAGGCTTATTACTTCACTGCCAAATCTTTTGAGGCATTGAACGATTTCAAAATGGCTTTGTTGTTGACTAAAGACCAGGACTTGAAGGAAGAGATATGCCTGGCCATTGCTGCCTATTATTATAACCTAAGCGGTACTCCGGTAGTCACCAACAGTGTGAAGGCTCTATCATACATAGATAGTGTTACTCCAATGCAATACGATACCATATCTCGCGATATGTCTTACTTCAGTGATAGGCATCATGATAGGTTCGAGCAAGAGAAGCTTGCATTACTCAAGGCTACTTACAATACTCATCGATACATAGGTTATCTGAATAATCTATCAAAGAGTTATCGTGAACTTTATTTAAAACTCCTTAGTGAAACGCTCTCAAAGGAATGGAATGTATGGACCATAACCGAGTGCATCAACAGAGCGGATTATTACGAGCTACAAATCTTCCGGTATATTAAAGAGATGCATCCTGATTATACTCCAGAACAATGGCTTGAAGAGTTTAAGAGAGTCGATAACACTTATTAGATGACCTATTCAAAGAAATTCAAGAAAAAAGTACACCTCTTGTTTTACTACTGACACACCCTTGTCACAACAGCCCGTTTCCTTTGCGGTATCAAACAAAAACAAACATTTTAAAAACGTAAAGTCATGGAAACACAAACAATGGAATTGGTGAGCAAAGAAACCTTCTTGAACAACTGGCAAGGCCATCGCAATCTTACCCGCAGGGTAATAGATTCTTTTCCGGAGAAGGACCTATTTGAATTCTCTATTGGTGGAATGCGCACCTTCGCTCAGCTGGCTGATGAGCTTATCTCAATAGCTACTCCGGGTTTGAAAGAGATTATCTCTCTCAAGGCAGAACCTTTGGCAGAAGGCAAGCATGAGTACAAAACAAAAGCAGAGCTTCTTGCCCGTTGGGATGAGGATACCAAAGAAATCAACCGACTTTGGAATGAAATACCGGATGCAAGGTTCAATGAGAAACACAAGCTCTTTGGTCAGTATGAAGATACAGTCATCAACAGCCTTCAGTACTTTGTGGACAATGAGATTCACCACCGTGGTCAAGGGTATGTATATCTGCGTGCTCTTGGCATCCAACCTCCGTTCTTCTGGGAGAGATAATTACTTCTTGAAGGACAATAGGAGTATGGCCAAATAGGATTATTGGGCCTTGCCAGATTTTCTAATGATGATAGATGAAATTCTTTGCCACTCGTCACCCCTCTCCTTTGGAGAGGGCACGGGGGCAAGGAGGTTTATTTCACTTGTGCGGTTTGCATCTTGTCTTGAATCTTCTGCAAAAGTTGGTGAACAGCATCTTTTAGTTCTTGTGGCTCCAGCACTTCGCTTTGGTCGGCATACATCATGTACCAACGTTCAAAACCATAGTTGAGATAGTGGGTCATAAAAGTCATAATCACTTTGTCATCTGTTTCTTCTTGTGATACAAAGCCATACTCATACTTCGTATTCCCCATATATGTGGCCAGTTTTTTATCTACTGCGATGCGCACTTTCGTTACTGGTAAGTCTGTTTCTCTGGCTCGTAATTCCTCGAGGGTAGGATGGGTTTTGGTAAATCCTTTGTCCGATTTTTTTATGCCAAGTATTCGGTCGGTGCGGAATTGACGATAGTCATTGCGCAGAGTGCAATAGCCCGTGAAGTACCAAAAGTTGGACGCATGAAAGATACCAATCGGTTCTATGTGCCGCTCTGAAGGTTCTTTGAATTGTGTTTTGTAGTGCAGGATAACTTGTCTTTTGTCTGCAATGGCTTCTAAGATTATCTCCAGTGCGTTGGGCACGTCTTTATTAAAAAGCACTCGGTTAGGATGAACAGAAATGCTGTTCTCCAGATTGTCCAGCCAGTCTTTATCAGCAGCGCGCATCACACTCTTTATCTTGAACATGGCCGACTCATAGTGATTACCCAAGTTCTCATCTGTCAACTTCTTCATCAGCTTCTCAGCGGTTATAAAGCTGCCCGCTTCCTCTCTTGTGAACATCACCGGTGGCAGGCGATAACCTTCCATTATAGTATAACCCGTTCCTGCTTCGCCCACTACAGGAACACCGGAGTCTTCCAGCGTTCTTATATCTCGATAGATGGTACGAAGACTCACATCAAATCTATCCGCCAATTCTTGCGCCTTTACAACGCGCGATGATTGCAGATGCGTCAGTATAGCTACTATTCTGTTGAGTTTCTTGAGGCTGTCGTCCGACATATTGAATTGTAGTAATTGAGTTCCCGAAGATAGGTTCTGTTCTTGCAAATTGGAATTAGGATGAATGGCAAATAGCGTATTTTACTGTATTAGTATAGAGTCGCGCTTCATATAAATTTGTTGCATTACATATTTTCATAAGTAACTGTATGACAAAAAGAATTTGGAGTTTGTTGATGGTTTGTGCACCCTTGGCTTTCATTGCACAGCAAACACCCGAAAATAAATGGGAGGATAAGTTCAAACAACTTGGTACGGAGTTGGCTACTCCCAATGAACAACGCACTGCAAGTGGTGCACCCGGCAATAAGTACTGGCAGCAACGTGCCGATTACAATATGAAGATCCGTATTGATGATGCCAAGCAAATTCTATATGGTGAAGAGACGGTGACCTACTATAATAACTCACCCGATGTGCTTACTTATATCTGGATGCAGCTTGACCAGAACATCTATGATAAGAACAGCGATACGTATGCCATTCGTCAGCAGAAGATGACCGAGACCATGACTGCAAAGGATATTGCCAACCTTACCCCAAGTTATGATGGTGGTTTCAAATTAGACTATGTGCAAGATGCATCCGGCAAGGCTTTGAAATACACCATCAATAAAACGATGATGCGCATAGAGATGCCGCAGCCGCTAAAAGCAGGAGGTGTATTTACCTTCAAAATAAAGTGGTGGTACAACATCAATGATAGAATGCAAGTGGGTGGACGCAGTGGTTATGAATACTTTGAAGAAGATGATAATTACCTCTACACCATTGCTCAATACTATCCGCGCATGGTAGTATATAGCGACAACCAAGGTTGGCAGCACAAACAGTTCCTTGGTGCCGGTGAGTTCACCTTGAACTTTGGTAATTACAACGTAAGCATCACCGTTCCTGATGACCATATTGTTGCTTCTACGGGAGTTTTGCAAAACCCGAAGGATGTTCTTAGCGCGTCTCAACAACAACGATTTGATAAAGCAAAGAGCAGTGAGAATGATCCGGTGATTATCGTTACCGAGGAAGAAGCTCGTGAGAATGAAAAAGATAAATCTACCAAGGAAAAGACTTGGACTTTCAAAGCAGAAAATGTACGCGACTTTGCTTTTGCCACATCGCGCAAGTTCATTTGGGATGCTCAAGCGGTGACAATTGGTAAAAACAAAACCTTGGCAATGTCTTTCTACCCAAAGGAAGGTAATCCACTGTGGGAACAATTCAGTACACGTATAGTTGCTCATACTATTAAGACCTACAGCAAGCACACCATCGATTATCCTTATCCGGTGGCCATATCAGTTCATACCAAGTGGATTGGTATGGAGTACCCGATGATTTGTTTCAATGGTGGTCGCCCTGAGAAAGACGGTACCTATGATGAAAATACGCGCAATGGAATGATAAGTGTTATTATACATGAGGTAGGCCACAACTTCTTCCCAATGATTATCAATAGCGATGAGCGCCAATGGTCATGGATGGATGAAGGCCTGAACACCTTCACTCAATATTTGACTGAGAAGGAATACGATAGAAACTATCCTACACGAAGAGGTCCGGCTAGATATATAGTTGACTATATGAAAGGAGATAAGAGTACTATGTCACCTATTATGACCAATAGTGAGAGCATCTATCAATTCGGGAATAATGCTTACGGGAAGCCTGCAACTGCATTGAACATATTGCGCGAGACCGTCATGGGGCGTGAGTTGTTCGATTATGCATTTAAAGAGTATGCAAGGCGTTGGGCATTCAGACATCCTACTCCGGAAGATTTTTTCCGTACTATGGAAGATGCAAGTGGCGTTGACTTGGATTGGTTTTGGCGTGGTTGGTTTTATGGTACCGACCATTGCGATATGAACTTGAAAGAGGTAAAGCCTTTTCAATTGAATACCGGAAATCCGGAAGATGAAAAGAATAAGAGCAAAGAAGTTGTTCAAAGCAGACCAAAGGACATTTCATTGCTTCGTGATGAGCAAGAAGGAATCAAAACGCAAGTAGCTACTAATCCAAAGATGCGTGACTTCTATACTACCTATGATCCTTACAAAGTAACCTTACTCGATCAAAAGGATTATGACACATTTGTACAAGGCCTGAGCAAAGAGGAAAAGGAAGTGCTATCAAACAATAAATTCTATTATCAAACAACCGTAGAGAATGTAGGCGGTTTAATTATGCCACTCATCTTTGAATTGGAGTTTGTAGATGGTACAACCCGAGAGATTCGCATTCCTGCTGAAATATGGAAGATGAGTGAGTCAGAAGTTTCTAAAGTCTTTGTTGCTGACAAGGAGGTTGTGTCTATCATACTTGACCCGTATTTGGAAACAGCTGATGTGGATTTGAACAACAATCATTGGCCCTCGCAAACAGTTCCTTCAAGACTTGAGCTTTTCAAAGAGCGCAAAAAAGCCACACAAGGAAACCCAATGCAGAAGGCAGAGATGGAGAAGGAGGAGAGAAAATAATGTTGAGGTGATACTCGATATTTAGACATCGAAGACCTATTCGGGAACAACTACTTTACCGTCTGGTCTTCGGCATTCATTGCCGCTCTGTTCTTGAGTGAAAATTTCGTATGGTCGGTTATCGATTATAATTATATTATTCCTTAGGTCATTAATTTCCCAAAAGCGATTATTCCCATTGCGTTCGTCTTCCATGTAGATTCCTATTTTGCCATTGTTCTCTATCACTTTCCAATAACCGGAAAATTTGTCTAACTCGAAAGTTCCATAATCGCCAGTCATTTGGTGACCGGTGCTTATAAAACGGAAATAACCAAATCCACCGGCACATAAAACCATTCGTCTTGTTTTTTGGACATCTTCTGAGGCAATCCATTTTCCATGTGATTGTTGCCAGTCGTCTGTACTAATCATATCCCTGCTTTGTTTAGAGTTAACGAGTGCTTTGTCCATCAAAAACTGCTGGTAAGATGTAACAGACCTTTCACCATTACTTAAGGTTCCTAAATCTCCGGTGTTTGGCTGAGATGCGTTGTTTTTAGAAACGTCCATTGATAATGCCATCTCGCTGAGACTACTTTTCATTTTCTCAACTTCGCTCACATTAGTCACACAGCCATACGACAAATAAGTATTTCCAGTTGACAATGTTCTAATAATCATGTAGCCAGGATAAGAAGAATTCCCGACCTCAGTTTTTGCCTCAGCTGATTGCAATCCAGATGAAGTGTGCAAGAAATCAGAAGTTACAGAAATTCTATATCCGTTTTGGTTGATCGATTTTTTTACAAATTCTATGACTTGTTCGCTCGTTTGATTGGGATATATGGCAACAATGTAAACTTCGTTTTCATCGCTTCTCATAAATGTGCAACTGTATTGATCTCGTATTTCCTTGAAGGATTTGGGATACAACATGGAAACACCAAGATTATTGAAAAACTTCATACCGGAGGATTGTCCATTAGATAGTTGGCCATCATTGTTCTGGTTATCTATAGAGCAAGAAAAAAGCATTGCCACTATCATGGCAATGCTTATTAGTTTGGTCATAGAGAACGAATGCATTTTTCTTAGTTCTTAGTTTATTCTTTAATCAGCTTCAAAGTGTTCTGTGCCCTGCTTCCTATCAGCTGAATGCAATAAACTCCTGAAGGCAAATCAGCCACGTCTATCCTCTTGTTCAATTGGCTCTTGAACAATGAGTGGCTTCTTATCATTCTGCCCGATATATCCAACACATTAGCTTGCGTGCAGTCATGGCTTGCATCAAGCATCAAGGTAAAGTCACCACTTGTAGGGTTTGGATAGATCATGGCTTGGTTCACCTCTGCATCAGACTCATTGACGGATATAAAATCGAAAGCATACTTGGCAAGGAAAATATCAGTAAGCGTAGTACTACTATTATTCAGTATTTCACTCGCCCCCTCTATTCCAAAATCAGCATCTCCTTTGAATGTTCCTGTTA
>Ga0209572_1000824_pt1 | contig 33197 bp, 29 predicted proteins | sample EBPBio232012_DNA_FD_185867 | JGI IMG/M metagenome (GOLD analysis project Ga0209572, IMG submission 185867) | Wastewater treatment Type I Accumulibacter community from EBPR Bioreactor in Madison, WI, USA - Reactor 1_1/23/2012_ DNA (SPAdes)... | ecosystem: Engineered > Bioreactor > EBPR >...
CTAGTGTAGTGTTCCATTCTGTTTGGAGCTTAATCGGCTATTGGCCCGAATGACCTTCTGCAGGATGTCGCGGGCGCTCTTGGTCCAGATGAACGGTTTGGGGTTGGTATTGTGATGTGCCACGTATTCATCAATGGCGGCCACCAGCTGCGGCACGCTGGTGAATACGCCGCGGCGCAGCCGTTCTGTGGTCAGGTCACGAAAGAAACGCTCGACCATGTTCAGCCACGACGCCGAGGTCGGCGTGAAGTGCATGTGAAAGCGCGGGTGCTTGGCCAGCCAGTCCTGCACCACCGGGTGCTTGTGCGTGGCGTAGTTGTCGGCGATCAGGTGCAGCGTTTTGTCCTTGGGTGTCTCGCGGTCGATCTGCTTGAGGAACTTCAACCACTGCACATGGGTGTGGCGCTGCTGGCATTGGCTGATGACTTGGCCATCGAGCACGTTGAGCGCCGCAAACAATGTGGTCGTGCCGTGGCGCTTGTAGTCGTGCGTCATCGTCTGCGCACGCCCCTTCTTCAGGGGCAGTCCCGGCTGCGTGCGATCGAGCGCCTGCACCTGGCTCTTCTCGTCGCAGCACAGCACCAGGGCATGCTCAGGCGGGGACATGTACAAGCCCACGATGTCTTCGAGCTTCTGGGCAAACTGGGGGTCACGCGAGACCTTGAAGCTGTGCACCAGATGCGGCTTGAGCCCGTGCGCATGCCAATGGCGCATCACGGTGCTGGCGCTGACGCCCAGCAGCGTGCCCATCTTGCGTGTGCTCCAGTGCGTGATCGCTTCGGGGCTGCTCTGGGTTGTCAACTGCACCAGCTGGGCCACGTCCACCTTTACCGGCGGCGCGCCGCGTGGCAAGTCGCGCTCGATAGCCTTGATGCCGCCTTGCAGGTAGCGCTCGCGCCAGCGCGCCGGCTGCATGCGACCGATGCCCAGTTGCGCGGCAATATCCTTGTTGTTCAGGCCCTGGTCTGCCAGCAAGATGATGCGTGCGCGCTGCGCCAGACGTACGCTCGTCAGGCCCGAGCGCCAAAGTTTCGTCAACGCCGCACGCTCTTCATCCGTCAATTCGATCTTTGGCGCAACTCGCATGGATTGGCTCCCTTTCAAGCTCCAGTTGAGCATGGGATACCAGCCGACTTTTTAAGTTCAATCAAGAATCGAACACTACACTAGCGCCAGTCGTAGCGCGGGTTGCGATGCTCGCGCTCGTTGTGCCGTTCACGCTCGCGTGGGTGGCGGCCGGCCTCGGCATCCATGTTCGGGCGTTGCGGCACGCGCGGCTGGTGGGCATGCGGCTCCATGTGGCGCTGGCGCTCCAGCTCCCGGCGGCGCTCGGCCTCGTGGCGCATGGCCTCGCGTTGGCGCTCGGCGTCGCGGCGCTCGAAATCGCGGCGGCGCTCCATGTCGCGGCGTTCGTGCTCACGGCGCTCACGCGCCTCGCGCTCGCGGTGTTCGCGCCACTGGCGTTCGCGCCAGGCGTCCTCGCGCCAGCCGTGCGGCGGCGGCGGGTAGTTGCGCCAGCCCACGGGCGGGGGCGTGTAGATCATGCCGGGTTGTTCGTACACCGTGACCGATGCCGATCCCGGGTAGTAGCCGCCGCCGCTGTAGCCACCGTCGTAGTAGGGGTCACCCGGCACGCCCACGCAGCCGGCCATCAGCGCGCCGAGTACGCCGGCGCTGGCGATGCGCAACAAGGGGTGGTGCATAAGTGACATGTGTGGATCCAATCGTGCCGAGCACAGGGTGACTGGGTGTGAGACGCATCAGCCGGTATTTTGGTTGACCCAGGCGGCAATGGTTTGCCGTACTTTGCGCATTGTTCACGATGGTGTCTGTGCGTTTCCGATGCCGGGCAGGCAACAAAAAGCCCCGCGGGCGGCGGGGCTGTGTGTGGCCATGGGCGGGCGATCACTCCATGGTCAGCTTCTGCTTGTCCACCACGGTCTTGTAGGCGGTGTACTCGGCCTTGATTTCCTGGGCGAACTTCTCGGGCGTGTCGGCGACGATGAGCGAGCCCGTATCCTCGATGCGCTTGCGCACGGCGGGGTCTTTCAGCACCTTGTGTACGGCGGCATTCACCTTGTCCACGATGTCCTTGGGCAGGCCCTTGGGGCCGATGATGCCGTAGTAGGCCATGCGGTTCACGTTGGGTACGCCCACTTCGGCCAGTGTGGGCACGTCCGGCAGCACGGCCAGGCGCTGGGGCGCGGCCACCACCAGGGCGGTCAGGCGCTTGTCCTTGATGAAGGGCAGGGCGGAGGGCAGGTTGTCGAAGGTCAGCGGAATCTGGCCGGCCACGGCGTCGTTGAGCGCCGGGCCGGAGCCGCGGTAGGGCACGTGAATCATCTGGGCGCCGGTCTCCAGCATGAACATTTCCATCATCAGATGGCCGATGCTGCCGGTGCCGGGCGAGCCGAACGAGTATTTGCCCGGATTCTTCTTCACCTCGGCGAGGAAGCTCTTGTAGTCCTTGCCTGGGAACTGGGGGTTGGCAGCGATCACGTTGGGCGTGGCTGCAACGTTCACGACGGGCGTGAAATCGGTGAACACGTTGTACGGGATCTTCGGGTTGATGGCCGGGTTGGTGGCCGTGGTGGACACGGTGGCCATGCCCAGGTTGTAGCCGTCGGGCGTGGCGCGCGCGGTTTCGGCGGCCCCTATGGCACCGCCGCCGCCGCCCTTGTTCTCGACGACAACGGGCTGGCCCAGTTCGCGGCCCAGCGGCTCGGCCAGCACGCGGGCAATCAGGTCGGTGGTACCGCCGGCGGCAAAGGGCACAAGCAGGCGTATGGGCTTGGCGGGGTAGCTGGACTGGGCCTGAGCGGTACTGCCCATCATGCCAGAATGCCCAGGGTGAGGATGCTGCGACGGATCATGCGGATGGTCTCCTTGTGTGAGTGGCTGGCGCTTTGGTGATGGATTATTGCAATAAAAATAGCTGCTAGCGCTTATGTATTAAGCGAAGGCAGCTATGGTTTTTGCTAGTTAACTCAGTTGGCAAAGGCGGCGATGCCGGTCTGTGCACGGCCCAGGATGAGCGCGTGCACGTCGTGCGTGCCCTCGTAGGTGTTGACCACCTCCAGGTTCACCAGGTGGCGCGCCACGCCGAACTCGTCGCTGATGCCGTTGCCGCCCATCATGTCGCGCGCCAGGCGGGCGATATCCAGGGCCTTGCCGCAGTTGTTGCGCTTGATCAGCGACGTGACCTCGATCACGTTTTGGTGCTCGTCCTTCATGCGGCCCACGCGCAGCGCGGCCTGCAGGCCCAGGGCGATATCGGTCTGCATGTCGGCCAGCTTCTTCTGGATCAACTGGTTGGCGGCCAGCGGCCGGCCGAACTGCTTGCGGTCCAGCGTGTACTGGCGCGCGGTGTGCCAGCAGGCCTCGGCCGCGCCCATGGCGCCCCAGGCAATGCCGAAGCGCGCGCTGTTCAGGCAGGTGAACGGGCCCTTCAGGCCGCGCACCTCGGGGAAGGCGTTCTCCTCGGGCACGAAGACGTCGTCCATGACGATCTCGCCGGTGATCGAGGCGCGCAGGCCCACCTTGCCGTGGATGGCCGGGGCGGACAGGCCCTTCATGCCCTTGTCGAGGATGAAGCCGCGGATCTGGCCCACGGTGCCGGATGGCTCGACTTCCTTGGCCCATACCACGAACACGTCGGCCACGGGGCTGTTGGTGATCCACATTTTGTTGCCCTTGAGGCGATAACCACCATCGACCTTATAGGCACGCGTGGCCATGCTGCCGGGGTCGGAGCCGTGGTCGGGCTCGGTCAGGCCGAAGCAGCCGATGTACTCGCCCGATGCCAGCTTGGGCAGGTATTTCTGCTTCTGCGCCTCGGAGCCGAATTCGTTGATCGGCACCATCACCAGCGACGACTGCACGCTGGCCATGGAGCGGTAGCCCGAGTCCACGCGCTCGATCTCGCGCGCCACCAGGCCGTAGCTGACGTAGTTCAGGCCCGCGCCGCCGTACTCGGTGGGGATGGTGGGGCCGAGCAGGCCGAGCTCGCCCATCTCGCGGAAGATGGAGACGTCGGTCTTCTCGTGGCGGAACATCTCCAGCACGCGCGGCGCCAGCTTGTCCTGGCAGTAGGCGTGGGCGGCGTCACGGATGGCGCGCTCGTCCTCTGTGAGCTGCTGGTCGAGGTGAAAGGGGTCGTCCCATTGGAAGGCGGCGCGGGTCATGGTGTCTCCAGTGCTGATGGATGATGAATCTGGGTGGGATCAACCTATGCATTGCAGGCATGAAAGATTGATGGCTGGGATCGTACCCCCTTGCTATCGTTGATGGCAAGCGAGTAATTTTCATCAAGAAATGACGTTTACGAATATATGGATAAGATGTCCGGCATGCGACGACATCTGCCATCCACCCAGGCCCTGGCCTGTTTCGAGGCCGCCGCGCGGCACGAAAGCTATACCCGCGCCGCACAGGAGCTGGCGCTGACGCAAAGCGCCGTCTCGCGCCAGATCCTGGCGCTGGAGGATCAGTTGGGCGTGCAGCTGTTCCGGCGTACGCGCCACGGCGTGGTGCTTACGCCCGCCGGGCGCCACTACGCGCGCCAGGTGGCGCGCTGGCTGCAGGCGCTGGAGCAGGGCACGCTGGATGTGATGGCGCACCAGGGCCAGGGCGGCGCCATCTCGCTGGCGGCGGTGGCCACCTTTGCCACACGCTGGCTGATACCGCGCCTGCCGCAGCTGGCCGCGCGCCACCCGGAGATCGTCGTGCATATCGAGACCCAGACGCGGCCCTTCCTGTTCACCGACACCGGCTTTGACGCGGCCCTGTACGCGGGCACGCCCGAGCAGGTCGCCAACTGGCCCGGCGTGCAGGCCCAGCTGCTGATGCCCGAGGATGTACTGCCCGTGTGCAGCCCGCGCCTCCTGGAGCAGGCGGCAGAGCAGTCGGGCATGCCGCGCGGCACCGGGCGCGCGCACCAGGGTTTGGCGCCGCAGCTACTGGCGCGCATGCCGCTGCTGCAGCAAAGCACCCGGCCCTATGGCTGGCAGCAGTGGTTCGAGGCCATGGGCGTGCAGGACGCGCCGCGTGCGCTGGACGGGCCGCGCTATGAACTTTTCTCGATGACGGCCGTGGCCGCGGCCCAGGGCCTGGGCGTGGCGTTGATACCGCCCATGCTGATCGAGGCCGAGATGGCTCGCGGCGAACTGGTCGTGGCCTGCGCCCGGCCGCTGCGCGGCGAGCGCGGCTACTACCTCGTCAGCCCGGCGCAGCCCCAGCCGCCAGCACTGGCAGCGTTTGCGCGCTGGCTGCAGGACATGGTGGCGGCCGGGCCTGTCGCCTAATGGGGTGCGGCGGTCCGTTGGTTCAGCGCTGTGGCATGTCCTTGGCGGAATAGCCCCGTCGGGTGGTATCGGCGGCATGGATGCGTCCCAGGCCTCCCAGGCGGCGCGCAGCGCGGCCAGCCGTTCGGGTTCTTGCCTGGCCAGGTTGGCGCGCTCGCGTTCGTCGCGTGGATTCGCATCCGGTGCGGGTGATTGGCCCATTGCGCGCCGCGCGTGCTCGCAATACCCTGTCGCCTACGTGGCGCGGGTGATGTGTCCGTGGAACATTGCCGGCGCCGCGCAATCCCAATCCATAAAGGAGAACGCCATGGCCACCGCTCAGCCCATGTACCACGCACCCACGTTCGAACCCACGGTAGACGAGATCGCCACGCTCAAGCAGCTTGAAATGGGCGAGGCCATCGCGGTGCCCGATGCGCTCAAGCATCATCTGTCGGGGCGGCTGCTGGATTGGGGTTACATCGGCAAGTCACCGACGGGGGTTTTTCATATCACCGACACGGGGCGCAAGCTGATCCGGCGCCAGGACAACTGACCGCGCTGGGGTCAGATGCAGAAGTACTTGCGCATGCGTTGCAAAATGTTAATATCCACTCGCGGTAGTAACTGAATGTGCACACGCTGCGTCCTGATCGGATGTGGTGATTGCGGGCGGAGCCGATTCCTGTCAATGGTGCCTATTGCAGGCACACAGGTGCAGGAAATGGTTGCGCCGGCGGTGGTCGGATTCATGCTGCACCATGGCCGGGCCAGGGGCTCAGCCGGCGTGCAGGCAATACGGCCCTTGTTGCGCATGCGGGCGCCGCAAGGTTGGCAGGATCTTCCGCAGGCAGCGTATCTGCGGGGCCTGGGCTTCGATTGGCGTAGCCCCGGGGCAGGTGCCAGGCACTTTGCCGCTGCCATGGTGGAGAGGCGCACAATGAGCGGGTCAGGAGGCAGATGGTCATGATGACGTGCATTGCACACATACACCGCCAACCGGCGGAGCCGCCCGTGGAGCCCGACGTTCCCGCGCCACCCCCCGAGCCAGCGGACACGCCGCCCCACCTGGGGTGATGAAACGCTGAGCAGTACAGCCCCGCTTGCGGGGCTTTTTCGCATCTTGGCCCAAAGAAAAAGCCGCACGTTCTGGGAACTGTGCGGCCTTATTCGTGGTGCCCGGGGCCGGAATCGAACCGGCACGCCTTGCGGCGGGGGATTTTGAGATTGAGTCCCGAGACTAGCATGAAACCACGCTGGAACCCGCAGAGCCTTGCTGCACTTGGTTTTCCAAGAGGCTAGCTCCGTTTAGCCTTACGCCTAGACCAGACCCATTGCGGCAGACATTCCGATGCTGTGGCTCCTGGCTGGTTCCTGCGTTCGATCCCGAACTAGGAGGTGTCATGGCTAAGATCAAACTCACCAAATCCGCTGTCGATACGGCAGGAATCACCGGCAAGGACTACGAACTGCGGGACACCATTGTCCCCGGCTTTCTCTGCAAAGTCACCGCCCACGGCCGCAAAGTCTTCATGCTCCAGTACCGCACGAACTGGGGCGAGCGTCGCAAGCCGAAGATCGGCCAGTTCGGCGAACTGACCGTCGAGCAGGCGCGGTCGATCGCCCAGGACTGGCTGGCCGACGTGCGCAAAGGCGACGACCCCAGCGCCGCCAAGCTGGCCGCCCGCATGGCTCCGACGGTCAAGGAACTGTGCGGGCAGTTCATCGAGGAATACTCCAAGCCGCGTAACAAGCCCCGGACGGTCGATTCCTACCAGGGCTACATCGACCGGCACATCCTGCCCGCCCTGGGCAGGCTCAAGGTGCCGGACGTAATGCGGACGCACATCACCACGCTGATGAAGGACAAGGCGAAGATCGGCGTCACGGCCAACCGGGTTCTGGCCTGCCTACGCAAGATGTTCAACATGGCCGAGGTGTGGGGCTACCGGCCCGACGGCTCCAATCCGTGCCGTCACGTTCCAAAGTACAGAGAGGACGGCGAGACGCGGTACATCAACAACGAGGAACTGGGGCGACTCTATGCGTACCTCGACCGTGCGGATGCCCTGGGGCTGGAGCATCCGACCGTGACGCTGGCGGTTCGCCTGCAATTCGAGTTTTCCGCGCGGATGACCGAAATCCGCACGCTCGAATGGGCTTGGGTCGATTTCGAGAATCGCCGAGTCGTCTGGCCTGACAGCAAGACGGGTGATATGTCCAAGCCGATGAGCGAGGCGGCGTACCAGTTGCTGCTCAATGCGCCCCGCATCGACAGTTCGCCTTACGTGTGTCCGGCCATCTTTGATGTCAAGAGGCCATTGCCCGACAGTACGTACTACAACGGCTGGAAGCGCATCCTGGGCCGCGCAGAGGTAGCGCACGTCGGGACGCACGGCATCCGCCATCGCGCGGCGACCGACATTGCCAACTCCGGTATTCCCATCAAGGTCGGCATGGCGCTGACTGCGCACAAGACCGTCACGCAGTTCATGGCGTATGTCCATGCAGAGGATGACCCAGTGCGGGCCGCCGCCGAGAAGGTGGCCACCCTGCGCCGGGGCGCCATCGACGGCCAGGCCCAGGCTGCGCCGACCCCGGCGGCGCCCGCCTCAGTTCTGGCTGTCGCGGACGGCGAAAAGACCCGTACAAGCCAGGGCAACTATCGCCCGTATCGCCATCGCAAGAGTCCCACGCGCGCTGTGCCGCCCGGCACGAAGCGGGCCAGTTCGCCGCCAACGAAGGCGCCGGAAACGGTCATTGCGTGAGCTGCGGGTGTCCGGTCTGTCGCCATACTGTTGCGATAGGTTGGGCATCCCGCCCCGCGGTTCCTTTGTCCCTTGACTTAATTTCGTCAGTAAACGAAAATACCATGTACCGCATCGAGCACTACCTGACAACCGACGAGCAGAAGGATGTCTACGACGATTGGCTGCGGCGCTTGCGCGATGCGCAGGCCAAGGTGGCGATCATCCGGCGCGTGACCCGCGTCGAGCGAGGCAACTTCGGCGATCACAAGTTTTGCCGCGATGGTGTGTGGGAACTGCGCATCGACGCCGGGCCGGGCTACCGGGTGTATTACGGCCTGGCAGGCCAGCAGTTGGTGCTGCTGTTGTGCGGCGGCGATAAGCGCACGCAGGATGCGGACATAGCCCGGGCGGTGGCGTATTGGCAGGACTGGCAACGGAGAGGCGACGAATGAGAAGCAGACCCCATGACGAAGCGATGGCCGAACTGTTCCGCGACGATCCGGCGCTCGCGCTCGAAGTCATCAATGGCATCCTGGCCGATGGCGACCAGGCCGAGCTGATGACCGTGCTACGCCAACTCGCGCAGGCCGTAGGCGGCGTGCAGGCGGTGGCAGAGCAGGCGCACCTGAATCCGACTCAGCTTTACCGCACGCTGTCGCCCAAAGGCAATCCTGCACTCAGCAGCCTGTCAGCCATTCTCAAGGCAATGGGCTTGCGCTTGGCGGTGCAGCCGCTGGCCGCGCCGCCGTCCGCGCACGCGGCTTGATTCCCTGCCGGGGAGCGGCACGCCGATTCTCGTATTACGGGCTTCCATCGCTGACGCCTTCGGCTTAGCTCGTTGAACTGATCGGCTGCGTGTGTTTCTGCGCGGCGTCTTGCTGGGGCAGCGCATTTCCTCTATTGCGACCGCTGCGAAAAATTCGCGCCGCAACCCCCTGCTATTCCCAGGGCAGGGCATCCGTGACGAGATGATTTGGGTCAAGCCTGACGTTCGCAGATGCCGTTGTGAGGGACAAAGCCTCTGGCGGCAAATTGCCCCGAACAACTGCAATGCGACCCTTCAGCTTTGCAGCTGGCGTCTTGTGAAAACGCCCAAGTTGACCCACCTGTTGCGCGGCCTTGTTCGCGAGCTCCCGGAGTTCATCCGTGCTCGCGCCGCTCGTGGCTGCGCTCTCCAATTGCCGAACTTGCGTCCGAACTTTGGACTGCTTTTGGGGACTCAATGACGGCTTGCGGTTCACGGTCAGCTTCGTCGCGATCATCGCCTGTGAAGCCGAGAAAACCTCATGTTTCTTACGGCTCGCCTTCAAGCCGTGCTGAGCGAGCATTCCATAGACTTGGGCAATGACCCAAGTCTGAGTTTCCTTATCCAAATGTGTCGCTGATGACATTGCCATGTCATCCACATAACGGGAATAGGTGATGCCTCGCTGAGCGAACTTTGCATGTAGCCAGGGCTCGTACCGCCACATCACGAGATTCGCTAAAAATGAACTCGTAATGGCCCCTTGGGGAACATAGCCGTCCTTTGTGGTGAGTCTCGTCAGAAGCTTGGCAACGTCAGGAGAGAATCTGAAGAAGCCACACCACACGTCTTCAACAAAGGCTGCGCTCACAGAAGGAAAAAATCCCTTCACGTCTTCGCAGATCAGTATCTGCTTGCCCTTGTGAATAGATGCGTTTGTGACATAGTCACGTCCCTTCAAACTACCTTGCAAGTATTCTGGAAAATTCACCTTGGAGAAGACATTGAGCTTTAAACGCTGATGGATCTCTTTGAGTTGCCCCATCGCGTCAAATGTCTGTCTGGTAGATCCCGGCTTTGGCTTCACGGTGCGCCACATGCCATTGGCTCGATCAGCCAGTTCTACCAGTGATTGCGCATCCCAGCGTAGGCCGCGAGCCAGTGCAGCAATGCTCTTGATGGGATTAGACCGATACCTCGGCTTGATCAGGTAAAGGTCCATTTAGAAGCTCCAATGCGGTGATTGCCAGTTGACCAGCAAGGTCTCGATTCAAGTGTCCGAGCTCCCCTTCTTCCGCGCCCAAGAAGAAAAGAATCTCTACCGGCATAGCGAGCGCAGCGGCAATCCGTTGCAGAGTGGACAAAGGCGGGTCGCGTCGGCCGCGCTCAAGCAGCGAGAGATAGGACACTGAGATACCAGCCCGCTTTGCCAGCGCAGCTTGGGAGAGCTTGCGCTTGGACCGAGCGAGTTGAATAGCCTGTCCGATGTTCATATGTGAGTCTCACAAAACTAAGAATGGGCTTGGGGTGCCCATGACGGCCTCACAGCCAGTCTCGGATATTCGTCGCGATACTGACGAATGCCGCGATGGCCTGGAGGGTGCGCACCTTCAGCGTTTCCGCATCCGTTGCGCTCTGGAGTTGGTCACAGAGCTGTTCTAGCTTCGAGACTTCACGATCCAGTTCCTTCATAGCACCAGTGTCGAGTTGGCTTCTGCATGCATCGCAAGCCTTCTTCAAGCTATTGATGTGATTTTCCAAGATTTGCTTGTCCATTTAGGACCTCCTTTACACAAGGCACCATTGCCCTGCTTCCCCCGTTTCAAGGCAGCGCCGTAAAGGAGCCAACTCGACACCAACCAAGCCCACCACAGTTGCACGCTGCTGGCTCAACCTTCCCCCTCGCTGAGCAAGAAGCCGTATGGTCTTCGCACTCTGAGAGTTCCGATCGTCCAGCTGGCCACAGTAAGCTGAGCCAACTGTGCCGCGTTACAAGCCACGCCTACTGTCTGCGTAGCGGACTTCATTAACTAAAGCCCTGATCACTGAGCGTTTGCCTTTTCGGGTCGGGAACAACAAATCTTCTGAACCGCAGCAGCACGATCACGTGCTGCCGGCTCGCATTGTACGCACAGCCAAGACTAAATTTTGACTGTCAGTACGTTTTAAATGTAACTTTTTGCGTCTTCGTTGCGCTGTTGGGCAAAGAGCTGGGATAGCCAGCATGGACTCCCTGCTCGGGGTAAGGGGGCTGTCTCCCAAGGGTGAGGTGCATATCGAACACCGAAGTCCGGGCGTCCCCGGCCACTGGGAGATGGCCGGTCGCGCTGTCGTGCTGCGCATCGAGCCGCCTGCGGCGTCTCGCCCCTGACGGGCTTCCATCGTTCCCTCGCTCCGCTCGGCTGACGCCTGCGGCCCGGCTTCCAGCTTCGGGCCTGCGCGCTTCGCTTGCCGTGCGGTTCGGCACACAGGGAGGGCCGTTGCCATGTCCAGCCGTCTTCCCTGACTTCATCACCTTGTCCGCGACTGTAGCCCGCGCCCGTGCGCCGTCAAGGCGCGCAGGGCCGTGTCCTCGGCTTCGCCTGCGGGCCGCACCAACCCTGCGCTTGCCTCCTTGACGGCACCCGTTCGCGCGCTCCTGACCGTCGCGGGCGATGAACTCAGGAAAGACGGTGGCAACAGGGCCAACCGGGTTCCTCGTGCCAACCGCACCGAACAGCCGAAAGGCTGGGCTCCGAATCTAGGAATCCGGTGTGCGGTGTGAACAGCAAACCTCTTTTTGTCAGGAGAAAGACCATGCAACTCGCATCCCGTTTCGCTTCCCACTCCCCGGCACTGCGCAGCGACTACCCGCTGTCGGATGACCAGATTCGCAAGGTGGCCCCGTCCATCTTCGCGGACGCCCCGCACCAAAGCCGTTCCGAGCGGTACGCCTACATCCCCACGGCGGCGGTGCTGACCGAACTCCGCAAGGAAGGGTTTCAGCCCTTCATGGTGACGCAGACCCGCGTGCGCGATGAAGGCAAGCGCGAGCACACAAAACACATGCTGCGCCTGCGCCACGCCAGCCAGATCAACGGCGCGGAGGCTAACGAAATCGTGCTGCTGAACTCGCATGACGGCACCAGCAGCTATCAGATGTTGGCCGGAATGTTCCGCTTCGTTTGCAGCAATGGTCTTGTGTGCGGCGACACCGTGGCCGATGTGCGCGTGCCCCACAAAGGTGACGTGGCCGGTTCTGTCATCGAAGGAGCTTTCGAGGTGTTGAGCGGCTTCGAGCGGGTGAAGGAATCCCGCGATGCCATGCGTGCGATCACGCTGGACGAAGGTGAAGCCGAAGTGTTCGCCCGTTCCGCGCTGGCGCTCAAGTACGACCCCACCGACAGCAAGCCCGCGCCCATCACCGAATCGCAAATCCTGATGCCGCGCCGGTTCGATGACCGCCGCCCCGACCTGTGGAGCGTGTTCAACCGCACGCAGGAGAACTTGACCAAAGGCGGATTGCATGGCCGCAGCGCCAACGGACGCCGCCAGCAGACCCGACCCGTACAGGGCATTGATTCCGATGTGCGCCTGAACCGCGCCCTGTGGCTGCTGGCCGATGGCCTGCGCCAGTTGAAAGCCTGAACCGCTCCCCCGCCGGAGGGGCGGTTCCCCTCCATTCCCTTGTTTCACTCGATTGGAGATTCACCATGAACGCCGTTACCCAAACCGAAGCCCGCGCCATCCAAACCCCTGTGCTGGAAGCCGCCGACCCGACCAAGAACCTGATTCTGGTTCCACTGTCGCGGCTGGTGCTGCGCCCCACGGGCCGCAACGTGCGCAAGACTCCGCGCATGTCCATCCCCGAGCTGGCCGCATCCATCCAGCGTGTGGGCCTGTTGCAAAACCTGATCGTGATTGCATCCGCCGATGGCGAGCATTACGAAGTCGTGGCCGGTGGCCGTCGCCTCGCCGCGTTGAAGCTGCTAGCGAAGAAACACCGTATCAGCAAGGAATGGGAAGTGCCTTGCCTGCTGGTGGCCGATGGCACCGCCCGAACCGCCAGCCTGACCGAGAACGTGCAACGCGAAGCCATGCACCCCGCAGACCAGTTTGAAGCCTTCGCGGCACTGGTAGCCGAAGGCCGCCCCATCGAGGACATTGCAGCGGATTTCAGTGTCACGCCGCTGGTGGTGCAGCGTCGCTTGAAGCTGGCGAATGTCTCGCCGCGCCTGATGGGCGACTACCGGGCCGATGCCGTGAGCCTTGACCAGTTGATGGCCCTTTCCATCACCGACGACCACGCCGCGCAGGAAGCCGCTTTCTACGATGCGCCGACGTGGCAGCGAAGCCCGTCCGCCTTGCGTGACCGTTTGACGGAGCGCGAAATCGACGCCTACCGGCATCCGCTGGTGCGTTTCGTCGGGCTGGATAGCTACGAGGCCGCTGGCGGTGGCGTGCGCCGCGACCTGTTCGCGGAAGGCGATGCGGGCGTGTATTTGCTTGATGCCGCGCTGCTGGAACGGCTGGCACAAGACAAGCTGGCGGGCATCGCTGCCACTGTCCGCGCCGAGGGTTGGGCCTGGGTGGATGCCACGCCGGGCGTGACCCATGCCGATCTGCAAGCCTTCCAGCGTGCCCCGAGGGAACGGCGCGAACCCAACAAGCGCGAAGCGCAGCGGATTGGGAAGCTGCAAGCCAGGATGCAGGAGCTGGGCGTTGCCCTCGATGCCGCGCTGGACGCGGAGGATGAGGACAAGGCCGACGCCTTGCAGGAGGCAGGTGAAGCCGTGGGCGAACAATTGCAGGCGCTGGAAGATGGCTTGCAGGGCTACGCCGCGAGCGTGAAGGCCGCAGCCGGTGCCATCGTCACCATCGACCGCAACGGCGAGGCCGTGATTCATCGCGGCCTGATGTGCGAGGCCGAGGCCAAGGCGCTGCGCACGCTGGAACGACTGCGCCAGTGTTTCGGCGGCGAGGACGCCGAGAACGACGACGAGGGCGAGGATGCCGAGGACGCGCCCAAGGCCGCCGCCATGTCCGACCGGCTGGCGCAACGCTTGAGCGCCCACCGCACGGTGGCGCTGCAAATCGAAGTCGCCCGGCATCCGCAGGTGGCACTGGCCGCGCTGGTGCATGGGATGGTGCAGACCGTTCTGCAAGGCCGTCACTGTGGTCACGACCAGCCGCTGGGCGTGAGCCTGAAACTGCAAGACCGGCTGGAAGGCATGGCCCCGGATTGGCCGCAATCATCCGCCACCGCGGCCCTGCGCGAACTGCGGCAGGTGGCAGGCGAAGCCTTGCCGCAGGACAGCGCCGAACTGTTCGCAGCACTGCTGGCGATGGAGCAAGGCGAATTGGTCAAGCTGCTGGCCGTGTGTGTGGCCTCGACGGTGGACGTGGTGACGCCCCGCGCCACGCCGCACCCGCCCGGTGCTGAACTGGCGCAGGCCGTGGGTCTCGACATGGCCGCATGGTGGCAGCCGACCGCAGAAGGCTACTTCAAGCACGTTCCGAAAGCCGCGATCCTGCAAGCCGTGGGCGAGTACGCGCCGGAGCACGTCGCCCGGCTGGCGAAGTTGAAGAAGGCTGACATTGCCAGCGAAGCGGAACGGCTGGCGAGCGGCACGGGCTGGATGCCCGCCATCTTCAAGACCGAAGACCCGGAAGGTGCGCCGAAGGAAGCGCAGGAGCGCGACGCCCCGGAGGGTGCCGAGGCAATGGCGGATAAACCCGCCGTGGCGCTGGCCGCTTGACCCACGCCGGAAGGCAAGCGCTTCGGCCTCGACCGGGGCGCTTCGCTGGTAAGGAGAACCGTCCATGATTTGCACCACCACCACCAGCCGCCCGCGCATAGCGGCGATCTATGCCCCCGGCACGGTGCGCGCCCGCCGCTGGCATGGCGACGGCGACGTGCGCGGCTACCGCCCGCCCTCGGGCTGGTCGGCCCGCGCCGACCTCACGGACATTCACCCCATCACGGGCCGTGCCTTGCCGCGTGCCGTGTGGTGGCTCATCGAGATGAAGGAATAGCCGTCATCAGCACGGGCCCCGGGCTGTTCAGTCTCGGGGGCGATAAAAAAACCGGGGCGCGGCAGCCGCCGCGCCCCGATTCAACACCCAACGGCCGCAGCAACGGCACGCAAAGCGTCACGGTGCTAATGGCTGTGCTGGTGATGCACATCGGGAAAATGCGGATGGCTGTGCGTGATGGGCGCATGCCGGTGCGGATGCGAATGTGGCTCCACGCCGTCCCACGGGAAGTCGTGTGCATGGCGATGGTGTTCGTCATGCACATGCCGATGGGTGTGATCCAGCGGCTCATGCGTGTGCAGGTGTTCGTGCCGCTCGGTCAGGTGCAGCCAGACGCCCACGCCCATCAGCGCGGCCGCCAGCCAGAACGCCATCGTGCTCGACTCGTGAAAGCCGGCGATGGCAATGACTGCGCCGATGAAGGGCGCGGTGGAAAAGTACGCCCCCGTACGCGCCGAACCGAGGCCGCGCAGCGCGAGCACGAATAGCACCAGGCTGACCCCGTAGCCTGTCAGCCCGACGCTCATGGCCTGGGCCATGCGCGGCCAGGCGGGCAGCGTGGCACCCAGCGCCATCGCCAGCGCAAGGTTGGTGATGCCGGCCGCCAGCCCCTTGGTGCCTGCGATGAAAACGGCATCGGCGGCCGATACCTTGCGCGTCAGGTTGTTGTCCACAGCCCAGCACAGGCAGGCGCCCGCCACGGCGAGACTGCCGAGCGTGCTGCTTGATTGCGTGTCGCCGTGGCGCGGCCACGCCAGCAGCAGGCCGCCCGCCACGATGAAGAGCATGCCCAGCACGATGCGCCGGTCGGCGTTCTCACGGAACACCACCCATGCCAGCACCGCTGTCAGCACCGATTCCAGATTGAGCAACAACGACGCATCGGCCGCCGAGGTATGGGCCAGACCCATCATGAGCAGCACGGGGCCGAGCACGCCACCGCTGGCGATGGCGCCGAGCAGCCAGGGCCAGTCCCGTGCAGGCAGGCCGGGCGCGGCGAAGCCGCGATCCCTGATGAGGCGCACCAGCCACAGGCCGATGCCGCTGCCCAGGTACAGCAAGCCGGCGAGCAGGATCGGAGAAATGTCGCCCGCAAGCTGCTTGGCGAAAGGCGTGCTGGCGCCGAACAGCAGCGCGGCCCCCAGCGCCGCGAGGATCGAGGGATGGCCCGTCATGGATCAGCCGATGAATCAGTCGTCAAGAATGTCACCTTACACCGGATTCAATGGTTGCGATTCCAGTGAGTGGCCGATTGCAAAAAGGCGGGCCGGCGCACGCGCCGCCGGGCTTTCGGGTTGCGTCCCGTGCCGTCTTCGTCGTCACGGCCATTCGGCGTCAATCCCTCCCGCCTTCGCGCCTGCGGCGCTGCGCGCTTTGCTTGCCTCCAGGGGATCGGCGCAAGGCCCATCCCCGCCGCGCGATGCTTGGCGCCCCTGGGGGAGCCGAACCGGCATGCGCCGGATCGGCCAGGCCAGCGCCCCACCACTCGGGCAGGACTTGGCGGATACGCCGGGGCTTGCTGCGACAGGTTGTGCAAATGCGTGCCGCCCTCGACGCTGGCGGTTCGTTGCCTGGCCGTCACGAAGGACGGTTCTCGCGGATTCACGGATATGGCCGCCCGGCCTTGCCGTGGAGTTCCACACCACGCCTCAAGCGTGGCCGCCGCAGGGCGGGTGAGGGGCGCGTTGCCGCCAGTCGTTGGGGATTGGCCTTGCCCGTGTCAGGGGGCGTGCCGTTGGAATCGTCGTGCGGGGATGCCGAGCTGGCCATGCCTCCTTTCGGAGTTGGATCGGCCCAAGGCGTCCTTGTCTGGTTGTGAATCCTGGCGGTGGCGCGGGCTTCGTGTCTGCAACCTTCCAGCCCAAATAATTTCCCCTGCGCTGCGCACATTCCTCGCGGGACAAATTATTGGGGCTTGCAGGTGCTTCACTGCGTTGCGCCCGCAAGCGGTGCAGCCCGCCCGTCCCCCGCCGGTCGGATCACAACAAGGACGCGATGGGCGCGAACCTTGTTCAACCGTAAGGAGATTCATCATGGCAACCATCGGCACCTTCACCGCGGACAAAGACGGCTTCACCGGCACGCTGCGCACCCTGACCCTCAACATCAAGGCCAAGCTGGTTCCCAACGACAAGGGGGACAACGAGCACGCCCCGGATTACCGCGTGCAGGCGTCAGGCTTCGACATCGGCGCGGCGTGGAAGAAGGTCAGCAAGGCCGAACGGCCCTATGTGTCCGTGACCCTTGACGATCCCTCGTTTCCGGCCACGATCTATGCCCGGCTGATCGAGGAGGAAGACGGCACGCATACGCTGATCTGGTCGCGCAGCAAGCCCCAGGCGGCCTGACGGCCGCCCAGCGCCCCGCCTGAGCGGCGGGGCGCGGTGCTGCTTTCGCAGCACGGCATGAAGGCAACATCGTCACTGGAGCGTGGCTCGTGTCGGTCCGCTTCCAATGTTGAGACTGTGGTTGCACGGACAGCATGGCGTGCCGGTGCTTCGCACCGCCGGGCTTTCGGGCTGGGCCCCGTGCCGGCTGCGCCGTCACGGCCATTCGGCTTCAATCCCTCACGCCTTCGCGCCTGCGGCGCTGCGCGCTTTGCTTGCCTCCAGGGGAAAGCCTTGCGGCTATCCCCGCCGTGCGACGCTTGGCGCCCCTCGACGCCGCCGAACCGGCTTGCGCCGGATCGGCGGGTATCGGCCATGAACAGCCCGTCGCAACGGCAGGTTGTGTGACTGCTTCAGACTGCGAGTAGACGTTCAAAGAGCGTCCGCCACAGACTGTTTTGCACCGAAAGCACTCGTCGAGGTTGCTTGAAAAGCGGCACGCTTTGGCATCAGCGCTGGGGACGTCTGTCTCGGAGCCGTGATGCTATTGTCAGTGGGCTCCTAACTCGACTCTGTAGACTGCCCAGAGCCCTTCTGCCTTCTGGTGCCAAAGAGGCAATGGAGCGCCTGTTCTGAGCCTGACCTAGTTGCGGCGAGTTCTTCGATCGTGGTCCAGTGCCAATTGCCGCTGCAACTTGATGCCAAGCTCTTCGCAAAGGCGCTGCTTGTCCTTGTAGGACACCTTGAACAGGTGGAGATGCTTCAGCGCCATTGAGCTCAGGAGCGCCTGAGAGAAAACATTCTTTTCGACAGACTTGTTCAGTGCCTTCAGTCGGGCGAAGGGGATGGCTTCGGGCAGATCGAGCTGATAGCTCATTTCAATGAGGTCGTATCCAAGAGAGTCGCTTTTCCCGACAACTGACGTAAGATTATCCTTCAGGTATGTTGAGCCAACCGTCGCGCCAGCCTTCTGGACAAATGCAAAGGTGATCATACCGATGATGTCAAAGACGATGCGTTTCGCGTTAGCTTTGACCACGTCCGAATGGAGGTCGGGGCGCCCCTCGGCGAGGATTCGCTCAATATGAGCGGCCAGAGATACGGCGTCCTTCCGTATCATGAGCGTCGCTCCGTGTAGACCTCGGAGGGCGCTCTTCAGCAACTTGTCGATCAGTTCATCCTTGACTGGATTCTTGGTCGTGCCGTAATGGTTCTTCAAGAACTGGCCGAGAATTTCCATGCCTCGAAAGAGCCGCGTGATGGCGGATGGAATCTCCGTCATGTCGTCCGCCGACTCCGCGGTAACCTCTTCCGATCGGTCCTGATGCTCGCGAACACTAGCACGTGAGCGACGCGCTGAGTCTTCCTCGTAGATCAGGCTTGGCGCCGAGTCGACAAGCTCGTTGAGTAACTGGACGTCACGCTCGAAGTTAAAAACAGGCTCGTCGGCAAAGCATTTTTCGAGGGCTGCTGCGATCCGCTCGTATATCACCGGGCTCTTGGTGTGATGGCTCGTGAACAGCAGCACATTGGCGTTGTCTCGCAGATGAAGGTCATCACAAAGCTGCACGATGACCTGCTTGATCTCCTCCTCATGGATGCGATCGGCGAGATACTGGCCCAAAAAATAGTAATAGAGATAGGGATACTTGAACTCCAACTGCCCTTCGACCGTGGCCAGGATGTTGGCTTGCATCAAGTGTCGTTCGCGCTGACCAAACGGGACAGGCGTGAACTCCTTACTGAATGCAGAATTGAAGCCTTCAAGCTCCGTTTTGGAGAACTGCCTTCGGCCCGAGGAGTGGACGAACCATGCGAGGTTGGCGCAGTAGTTCATCACTTCACTCCACTGTTCCCTCCCAATGCCCACATTCTGGAGTGAGGAGGTTACCATGAACTGGTAGTAATGGCCGAAGGCGCTGTTCTGAAGATCTGCAGTCCTCCCAGACTCAATGCTTTGGAGTAGGGTGAGCAGATAGATCGGGACGGCCGGGACGAACTGTCTACCCACAGCAGTAGTTAGATCCTTCTCCCATTTGTCGATCGTCTGCGACCATGTCGCAGAGTCTTCAGATTCACCGCCAATCTCCGCCCATTTGCACACAAGCTCAAAGCGCTTTTTGTGCCCAAATTCCCTGATCTCGTACTGCTGAAAACCGTGGAGCGCCTCAACCCTCTCAAGCGCCAGCACGTCCATCGCCGCCGCCCCATCGCGGGCGGTCACGATGACGCCGGAAAAATACTCGAAGAGACCGGTTAGGCATTCTCCTAGGGCTTCGGGCGACAGCGAACATCCATCGATGTCGTCGAGCAACAGGACGCGCTGATCCTTTGATTCCTGGAGCCATGCCTCACGGTCTGCCTTTCGGTATTGGCGGTCGAGTGCATGCTTCAAAGCCTTCAATGGTTCGGTGCGATGGCTCTTCGTCAACCAGGAAGCACGGAAGTACAACGGCAAAAACCCCCGGTTGTAATAGCTCTTGAAGTATTGCCGCAGTAGCGTGCTTTTTCCGCTTTTCTCGTCGCCCCGCAGGAAAATGCCGCCGTTAAGATTCTCGATATCCTCCAAGTACGCGCCCGACACTTGCTTTTTGATCGGTGCCGGATCGTCAAGCAACCGGAGTTCGGGCCAAATGAAGACATCGTCGATCTCGAGGTCCTTCTTCGCGCTGTGGCTGAAGTTTGCCCCAGGGTCAGTCAACGATTTGGCGAACTCACTCTGCAGATCGTAGGTAGGCCGACCTTTTGTGGGAATAGCCCTGAGGGAACCCCACTCCCCATCGTCCACTTGCGGCAGGTAGTGCGACCCGTTCCAGGTCAAAAGCTCCATCAAGTATTGTTTGGTGGCCAGGTCAACAATAACAATGTTGAAAGTCGATAGATCTGGCGTCGATTTCTCGTACAGGACGCCGCCCTCGATCGAGACACTGGATGAGCTTCGAAGATCGTTGGTCTCGACTACGTTTTGGAAATGCTCGTGTCCCGTAAAAATAAGATGGCTCTCGCGTCGCACAGCCGCCTGGAACGGCCGGTAGGTAGACTGCCCAAGCCAATTGAAAGGGTGATGGAGCAAGGTCACCGCAAGATCAGCCTTTGCATCAAAGCCAAAAGGCTGAACGGCTGACGGTGGATAGACGAGTGTTCCTTGTTTCTCTCGTAACTCAGACATCCAAGCAACATTCAGGCAACGGAACCCCACGCGATGATTCCCAATGCCGATGGAGGACTGCCAAGAGAGCCGGTCGTCATGACTCCAGTTGTAGTCGGAGACCTGAGCTCGAAAAGCAAAGAATGCGTCCTCGACAGAGGACGCCGTCTTGACTAGCGAGTCTGATGGATCCGCGCCCTCCAACATCCGTATCTTGGCCAAGACCGCATCGCGAGTGTCGTCGTGAAGACTGAAATCACAATCATGGTTTCCCGGGCACACGAAGACCTCGATCCGGACGCGTGATGCCTGTTTTCGGATCGCTGCCTTGATCTGCTCGATGAAGGTGATCGCCAGCCCGTACTGGTCGGCTGTACCGCTGAAGGCGATGTCACCCGATACCACCAGTGCCAGGGTATGAACCTCGGGAAGACGGGGGAATGTCGCTGAGGCAATGTTTGCCGCCCTAGCCAATATCACGTCCGATGATGTTTTGATATGGATGTCGCTGAGATGCAGAAGCATCAGTTTTTCAGTCATCGGTTCAACGGATGAGTTGCGAAGAAGGGTGGCGCTCACGAGAGTGAGGCGGAAGAGCAGCAGAAATGATACCTCTGTGTACCTTGCGATTAGGCAGATCGGCGTCTCACTGCTGGATTTCTTGGCGGTGGACCGGAACAGCGAACGCTCCGCAGAACTTGTCGCCATTCGGGCATGGCCGCAAAGATGATGGCCTTGCATTGCTCCTTGTGCTGGATGCGGGTGGTCACGACTCTGGCTCGCATTGACACAATAGGTTACGCCGCCACCCGAGTAACACGCTACTCCATGTCCAAGGCATGCCGACGGCCACGGTGCGGCGGATCCCTGCAGGAAGTCGAGCGGCTGCTCATCCAGCGCGCGAGTTCGACCCGTCTGCAAGGATGGGGCGCCCGTTTGTCAGCACCAGAGTCGCTGCCCGAAGTCATCTTCGACAGCGACTCCAGCGATGACTGTCGGCTTTCGATCAAGAGCGGAACGCGGCCAAGGTCGGGCGAATGACGGCAATCGCCTGCAGAGCAGTCATTACCTGCTCCAGTCGAACGACAGCAAAGGGGCGTCTTGCGTCACTGTCCCAATCTTCGCGCCTGCGGCGCTGCGCGCTTCGCTTTCCTCCCGGGGAAAGCCTTGCGGCTATCCCCGCCGCGCGGCGCTTGGCGCCCCTGAAAACTCCGAACCGGCTGTGCCGGATCGGCCAGACCAGCGCCTATGCAGGCTACCGCGCATCGTCTTTCTTTAGCACGGCCTCCAGCTCTTGCCGCACTTGTGCCAGAAGCTGCTCGGCCCGCTGCGCGTCGTCGCCGGCATAGGCCAGCGTCAGCAGCGTGAGCGGGTGAACCTCCATGACCTCGCACAGCTCGGCCAGCTTGTTCAAGGTGGGACTTTTCAGGTCGCGCTCCAGCGAACTCATGTAGGTGCGGCTGGACACATCCGAGAAGGCTTCCTGGCTCAGTCCACGCGCCTTCCTGATGGTCTTCAACGCCTCCGACAATGTGTGTTTCGCTGCCAACCTTGGATCTCCCCGAAATCCAAGATGACAGTCGATTGCGCCTTATAGAGCTACAATCTATAGTGTTCATTACTGACCAATTGTCGCTCTTGTGCTTTTACGGCAATCCGTATTCACGGCTTCCGATGCAAGCGCAAAACCGCATCCCTGGTTTTCCTCAAACCCGTCGATCCGGTTCTACGCTTTCACGCTTTGGCGGATTCGTGCAGCAAGAAGGGATCGCCATGAACCGACTCATCACCGAGGACGAGCGCAGGCAGTTGCTGGCCCACGGCCAATCCCGTGCCGCTGGCCAAGCCATCGACCCGCTGCCCGTGGTGCGGCTGTTCACGCCGGACGCCCATGCCACCTGGTTGCTGGCTGCGCTTGACCCGGCCGATGGCGATACGGCCCACGGCCTGATCGACGTCGGGATCAGCATGCCCGAGCTGGGAACGGTGAAGCTCTCCGACCTCGCTGCCATCGTCGGGCCCCGCCAGCAGCCGGTGATGCGGGATCGGTATTTCCAGGCGGTACGGCCTCTGTCGGAATATCTGCGGCTGGCGCAGGAGAACGGTTCCGTCGTCGATTGAAACGTTCGCGCCTCAGCCAAGTGGGGCGCATTCAGACTATTTCAGTCTGGCTCCAGACTCACCAAGTCTCAATCGGCACTCTTGCGCGCAGGCCCCGTACTTGTGCTGGAAACAGTCACGATCTTTCATGCGGCTTGCGGCACGGTATCTGATGCCGCGTGATGTTTTGGAATTGCGCGGTCGTCGTATTCGGACGAATTTCGCAATGCACTGGAGCCCATCGGTCTTGACACCCAATGTTACAGCCAACCCCGATTCTGATGGCAGCTGATCGTCTGCGATAGCCCCGTGTTGAACGCCCGTGACGACGTTCCTGATCTTCGACAGGAGCTTGGCGATCATGGGCAACCCTCACCATCTCGCGCACTGGTATCCGACCGCTGCCTACCTCTACATCCTGGGCCTGGATGCGCTCGCGCTGGCCTGGGAGTACCTGCGCAGGCATCCCGATTACCGGCTCGACTGGCTGCGCCACCATCGCCGGTCACAGGTGGCACAGCAGGCGGCGCATCGCTGGGGCTTGCGCCTGCTGGAAGACCCGGCACTGGATGCGTGCGAGGCGCATCCGGCCTGGCAGCCGGGGCATGCTGCCGTGGTGCAGCTCTACCAGGATGCCGATCCGCCCGTAGATGCAGAGCTTTTTTCCTTCTGGCGCATCCCTGGCCACAAGCAACTGCTCCACGACGGTAAGGGGCTGGCGCTGATCGCACGCAGCCCTGATCATTGCCTGCGTTTTGCGCTGGCCCCTGGCCTGGAAGACGGCATGGCTGTCGCCTATGCCCATCGCGGCGGCACCGTGGCGCCTACACGCAGCCATGCGTTCGACCCGGCAGTGGCCGATGCCAGGCCCAGGCCAGCGCCTGCCGCGCTGCTGGAACTGCACACCTTGCAGGCGCTCGATGCGACCCTGGCGGGCGCGTCCCTGCGCGACGTGGCCGAGGGCTTGTTCGGCGTGGATGCCGCGGCTGAGTGGTACAGCGATGGCGGCTTGCGCTCCAAGGTGCGCCGCCTGGTGCGGCGCGGCGATGCGTTGATGCGCGGCGGCTATCGCCGCCTAGCACAACTGCCTCCGCTTGAGAAGGGTCGTTTTGATGAGGACGCAAAACGACCCTGAGCAGAAGGGCTTCGTTTTCTGAGACTGCCTCCATCCGGTTGCGCTGTGTGGCCGGAGCTTTGAAAGCTATGGAGGTTCACACCATGCGTCCCGCTCCCTTGCGGCCTGCCGCCGCTCCCACCACTGCCGCTGCGCAGCCGCAGCGTTACCTCACCAACGACGAAGCCGCCGACTACTTGCGCCTGTCGCCGCGCACGCTGGAGAAACAGCGCGTGATCGGCGGCGGCCCGCGCTTTCGCAAGTTCGGCCGGCGCGTCATGTACGCCGTGGCCGACCTCGATGCGTGGGCCGCGGATCGCAGCTTTGAGACGACTTCTGATCCCGAATACGCTGAGCAGCACTCGGCCGACAGCCGTGCGCGCTGATCGGCGGCGCGCGGCAGGCCATCGCCATGTCCAGCACCGCGCTGCCGTCCCGGCAGCGGCCGTTGCAAGAGCGCGAACAGCTCAACCTGTTCCACGCCTTGCCGGGCGACATGGCACCGCGCGACAGCCAGGATTTGATGGCCTATCCGTTCTTCTCACTCGGCAAGTCCAAGCGGGTCAAGCCCATCGACTTCCGGGCGGGCAACGTCACGATCCGCGTGGAAGGCACGCAGGAGCACGGCATCGCCACGATTTGGGATGCGGACATCCTCATTTGGGCGGCCTCGCAGATCGTGGAAGCAAAGGACGCGGGCTTGCGGCCGTCGCGGCTGATGCGCGCCACGCCCTACGAGATCCTGCGCTTCATCGGGCGCGGCAAGTCGCTGCGCGACTACCAGCGCCTCAAGGCCGCGCTGGATCGCCTGCAATCGACCACGGTGGCCACGTCCATCCGCGAGACGACCGGGCGGCGCCTGCACCGCTTCTCGTGGATCAACGAATGGAAGGAGCTGGCCGATGCCAGCGGCACGCCGCTGGGTATCGAGCTGATCCTGCCGGACTGGTTCTATGCGGGCGTGTTCGATGCGGCCCTGGTGCTGACCATCGACCCGGCGTATTTCAGGCTGACGGGCGGCATCGAGCGGTGGCTTTATCGCCTGGTGCGCAAGCACGGCGGCAGGCAGCCGGGCGGCTGGCAGTTCGATTTCCGACACCTGTATCGGAAATCGGGCAGCGCCACGCGCTTCTCGGACTTCGCCTACGACTTGCGCGCGCTGGTCGCGCGGCAGTCACTGCCTGGCTACGTCCTGGGCATCGAGCGGATGCCGGACAACGGTGCCGAGCTGCTGACCTTCCGGCCCGTGCCGTTCACGGCACGGGGATAAACGGTGTGTGGCCTGTGGACGAACTCGTGCTATCAGGAGTACAGGGTATCGTGCTATCGGGAGTACAGCTATCGTGCTATCAGGAGTACGGATCGGCCGCAAACCCAATAACGGCGCGGATTTCGACCTCCCTTAACTTCCCTAACTTAAATACTCTAACTGGTAGTAGAAGCGCCGCGCCTCGGTGGACAACCACCAAACCGGCGAACGAAGGGCTCGAAAACCAGCAGCAACAGCCCGGCTTTCCAACACGGAGGGCCAGGCCATGATCGTCGCTTTGCTCAACCAGAAAGGCGGCGTCGGCAAGACCACGCTCGCCACGCACATTGCCGGCGAGCTGGCGATGCGGGGGCAATCGGTGATCCTGCTGGATGCCGATCCGCAAGGTTCTTCGTTGGATTGGACGCAGCGCAGAAGCCAGCAAGGCTTGCCAAGGTTGTTCAGCGCCGTGGGCCTCGCACGCGAAACGCTGCATCAAGAGGCGCCAGAACTCGCCAGACGTGCCGATCACGTCATCATCGACGGCCCGCCGCGCATCGCCGCACTGGCGCGCTCCGCGCTGCTGGCGGCCGAGCGCGTGCTGATCCCGGTGCAGCCCAGTCCCTACGATCTGTGGGCCAGCGCCGAGATGGTGGCGCTGATCCGCGAGGCACAAGTGTTCCGGCCGCTGCTCGCCGCAGCCTTCGTCATCAATCGGCGCGTCAGTACCACCGTGATCGGGCGCGAAGCGCGCCAGGCGCTCGCCGACCAGCCGCTTCCTGCGCTGCGCGCGGAAGTGCATCAGCGCATCGTGTTCGCCGACAGCGTGGCCGCTGGCCGGCTTGCACGCGAGACGGCGCCCAACAGCACCGCCGCGCGCGAAATCACCGCGCTGGTGGACGAACTGCTGCGGTGGCCGGCATGACAGCGAAGCCGCCACCGAACAGCAAACGCACGGCAAAGCGTGTCGGCATCGGCGCGCGTCCGCCGGCGAATCCGCACGCTGAAGCGTGGATTCGCCAGGGCGACGCTGATGCGCTGGGCAAGGGTGACCTCTACACGGCCCGCCTGACTCTCGACATCACGCCCGCCATGCGGGCGCGCATCAAGGTTTCCGCCTTCACGCAAGGCGTGACCGTGGCCGACCTGCTGCGCGGCCTGCTGGAGCGCGAGTTTCCAGAACACAGCAGGGAGAACACCCCATGATTGCATCCGCTTCGTCTGCCCCCACGCCTGTTGCCTTCGCGGCTACGGCTGCGCTCGCAGCACCTTCTGGCCAGCCTGCCAGCGCGCCATTGACGCGCGTGGCGCTGGCCTACATCGAACCACGCTTCAAGCTCTACTTGCGCTTCGGCGAACCCGCGCGCACGCTCCAGCTCGACCGTTGGCGGCGCTGCGCGGTGTTCTTGCCGGGCGCGGTGTTCTGCCGCGTCCGCTGGCAGGCCAACGACTACGGCACGATTCGCTGGCAGCTCATGGTGATGCAGGCTTGCACGCCACTCGATGCGGCACAGCGCATCCCCGGCGTGCAGCCGGGCGCGCGCCTGCTGCTGCACGCCGAGGGCGAGAACCAGGTGCGCGCCGTGCTGGAGCGCATCGACGCCATCGAGGCGCTGGGCATCGCGCCGGTCGGTGCCTCACCCGCGTACTGGCGCACGCTCGCCAACCGGCTCGCTGCGCGCCTGCCGCTGCCCGAATACACCGCCGAGCGACACGCCGCCTGGCTGGCCGGGAGGGCGCTGTCATGACCGCTGTTTCCACTGCCGGAACCTCGTCGCGTCCTCGCTCGCCCCGCGCACGTTTGCGCGCTCGCCTCGTGCTGGCGGGTCTGTCCACCTGCGGCCTCACTGCGCTGGCGTGGGTCTCCTTCGTGCAGCCGCTGCCGCGCCTGATCTACAACCCGTCCGACAGCGTGGCGGTCGGCTGGTATCGCGTTGATCCGCAGGGCCACGGCACCGACTCGCTGCCACGTCCTTTGTCCGTGGACAGCATCGTCCTGACCGTTTTGCCGCCAGACGCCGTCGCGCTGGCCGCGCAGCGCGGCTACCTGCCTGCGCGCGTGCCGCTGCTCAAGCGCGTGGGTGCCGTCGCGCCGCAGGAGGTGTGCACCGCTGGCGGTGTCGTCCGCATCGACGGTGTGACTTCGGCCGCCGTGCTGCCCGCTGACCGCTGGGGCCGGCCGCTGCCATCCTGGCAGCAGTGCCGCCGCCTTCGGCCTGGCGAGTTGTTCCTGCTCAGTGTGACCAACCCGGCGTCGTTCGACAGCCGGTATTTCGGGCCGGTCAGCGTGTCCGCCGTGATCGGCGTTGCGCGCCCGGTCTGGCTGGAGTCGCACCCATGATGGCTGCCGATTCGCTACGCATCATCGTGCTATCGGGCGTGTCGTTCTGCTGGCCGTCGCCGTGCCGTCGCGCGTGCAGTGCGGGTGCATTCGCACCGCACTTCGCGCTGCCTCCGGCGCAGCCGTCCAACGTGCAGGCGTCTTGCCTCGAACGCGCCCGGCCTGCGGCCCTCATCGCGCTGGTTCGCGCGTTCGCCGGCGCGCTGGCTGCTCGCGCAGCAGCGCCGCCGGGCCGCCGCTGTCCGGAGCGCCAGCGAGGGGCAAAGGCGGAAGGCAAGACAAAAGGACGCGGCACCGGGCCGCGTCGAAAGCCTGTCTGCACGTGGGGGTGGCGCGGCACGGAGCGGCTTTGCCGCCGTGCCGCTTGGGGCGCGAAGCCCGCGCCGATGCAGTCATGTCCACGTGCTTCGCACGCCCGGACACGCCAGAGCTTGCAGGGAGCGCAGCCATGACCGACCGCCGCGATGACGATTTCCGCATCCGCCCCAGCGCCCCGAAGAACCGGGGCCAGGGCTTCGTTTCCAAGGTGCTCAAGCAGGCAGGAAAGGCCAGCAGCGGCAAGTCGGCGGTGCGCCGTCCTGGCGGCAGTGGCAAGGGCGCCGGCATCGGCCAGCGGCCCGGCTCGCGGCTGGGACGCGGCCACACGGCGGCGCGCTTCGCGGGCGCGAAGCTCACGCCCATGTCGCGGCGCGTGACCATCAAGACGTTGCTGGTCAACCAGCAACGGGCCAGCCCGCAATCACTCGCCAAGCACCTGCGCTACATCGAGCGCGACGGCGTGGGCCGCGATGGCGAGCCGGGCCAAGCCTACGGGCCGCTGACCGATGCCGCCGACCTCGACGCCTTCAAGGAACGCTGCGCCGACGATCGGCACCATTTCCGCTTCATCCTCTCGCCGGAGGACGGCGCGGAGCTGGAAGACCTGCGCACCTACACGCGGCACCTGATGGGCCGCATGGAAGCCGACCTGGGCACGGGCCTCGATTGGGTAGCCGTCAACCACTGGAACACCGACAACCCGCATACGCACATCGTCGTGCGCGGGCGCGACGACACCGGCAAAGACCTCATCATCGCGGGCGACTACATCGCCGACGGGTTCCGCCATCGTGCCGCCGAACTGGCGACCGAACGGCTGGGGCCGCGCACCGAACTGGAGATCCAGCAGACCTTGCGACGCGAGGTGGATCAGGAGCGGTGGACGAGCCTGGATCGCACCTTGAAGCGCGAGGCCGGCGATGATGGCCTGGTGCATGTCGAACGGCTCAATGAACCCCGACTGCAACGCCAGCGCTTGCTGCTGATCGGCCGCCTGCAACGCTTGCAGCGCCTGGGCCTGGCTGACGAGATGCAGCCGGGCACCTGGGCTGTCCATGCCGATGCCGAAAAGACCCTGCGCGCCCTGGGCGAGCGTGGCGACATCATCCGCACCATGCAGCGGGCCATGCGCGGCGAGCCGCGCGAGCTGGCGGTGTTCGAGCCGGGCCAAGATGCTGATGGAGGTGGCCGAACCATTCTCGGCCGCGTGGCAGCGAAGGGGCTGGCCGACGAGCTGCGCGACCGGGGCTATCTGGTCATCGACGGCGTGGACGGCAAGGCCCACTACGTCGCGCTCAACGCACACGATGAACTGGCGAACTATCCGGCCGGCGCCGTAGTGGAGGTGAAGGGATCGGCCGACGTGCGCGCGGCCGACAGGAACATCACCGCACTGGCGAGCGGCGGTCTATACCGCACCGACCATCACCTGGCCGTCGCGCAGGGTCAGGCCGTGCCGGGCCGTGATCCGCAGGAAGTCGTCGCGGCCCACATCCGCCGACTCGAAGCCCTGCGCCGCGCCGGCATCGTGGAGCGCGTGGCCGAAGGGCTATGGAAGGTGCCGGACGATCTGCCCGAGCGTGGCCATCAGTACGACGCGCAGCGCCTGGGCGGCGTGGCTGTAGAGCTGAAATCGCACCTGCCCATCGAGCGGCAGGCGCGCGTGATCGGGGCCACCTGGCTCGACCAGCAGTTGATCGGCGGCGGCTCGGGCCTGGGGGACCTGGGCTTTGGCGGCGAGGTCAAGGAGGCATTGCAGAAACGCGCCGACTTCCTTGCCGAACAGGGGCTGGCCGAGCGGCGCGGGCAGCGCGTGATCCTCGCCCGAAACCTGCTGGGCACGCTGCGCAGCCGCGAGCTGGCGCAGGCCGCCAAGGACATCGCCGCCGAAACCGGCCTGGAGCACCGCCCGGTGGCCGACGGCCAGCGCGTGGCCGGCATCTACCGCCGCAGCCTCATGCTCGCCAGCGGTCGGTATGCGATGCTGGACGACGGCATGGGCTTCAGCCTGGTACCGTGGAGGCCAGTGATCGAGCAGCGGTTGGGGCAGCCGCTTGCGGCGACAGTGCGTGGCGGAACGACCTCATGGGAAATCGGGCGTCGGCTTGGGGTTTCTTTGGGCTAGTCACTTGAGACTATGTGCCCCATGAACATGGCCCCTGCGCGTCGCCGGTTCGTGCAGATGGCGCGATGCTGAGGACAGCTCGGTCAAGATGCCGCACTGGCTGGCCTGCTGGGATTCACGGCAGCGTTCCCGCAAGGTCTTGAGCTGTCGTTCCAACGCTTTCAATTCCTTGATGCGGGTAGCCACATGGTCGATGTGCTCGTCGAGCAGGTCGTTCACCTGGGCGCAGTTCTCGTGCGGTGCATCCTTGAAGCGCAACAGAACCCGGATTTCATCCAGCGTCATGTCCAACCCCCGGCAGTGCCGGATGAAGGACAGCCGGTCAACGTGTTCTTCTGCGTACATGCGGTAGTTGCCATCCGTACGGGCCGTTTCGGGTAGCAAGCCTTCACGCTCGTAGTACCGGATCGTCTCTACCTGGGTATGTGCGGCCTTAGCCAGTTCGCCGATTTTCATGAGTTCATCTTCAGCGGTCGCGGGTTTTTCTCCAAGGCTCATTGTAGGCGCTTGACTCTGTAGTGGGTACAGGGTTTCCAATCTGACTGAAAAGGAGAATTTCATGAACTCTGCCCACCAACGCCAACACGCCGACGCTGCCTGCTGCGGGAGTGGCTGTGCAACAGTGCCTGTGGCGCCCGAGCCAACAGCGTCTGATGCAACGACTATTGGGCCGCAACGCTTTCGCATAGAAAACATGGACTGTGCCTCAGAGGAGTCGGAAATCCGCCGGGCGCTGGAAGGCATGGCGGGGATTCGCAGCCTGCGATTCAACCTGGGGGATCGAGAGCTTGCCATTGCCGCCGATGACCACGCGCTGCCCGAGGCCCTAGAAGCGATCCGCAAAGCGGGTTTCAAGCCAGAACCCCTCGGCGCGAAGAATGTCCAGCGCTTCCGCATTGCGAATATGGACTGTGCCTCGGAGGAGTCGGAAATCCGCCGGGCGTTGGACGGCATGGCGGGAATTCGTAGCCTGCAATTCAATCTGGGCGAACGCGAGTTGGCCATTGCCGCCGATGATCCTGTCTTGCAGCAGGCGCTAGACGCAATCCGCAAGGCAGGCTTCAAGCCGGAACCTCTTGGCGACACAGGCTCGTCGGCTGCTGCGGTTGCCTCGCCAACGGGCTTCTGGACGACATGGGGCAAGTCGCTGGGCGCCCTGGGGTTGGCTGTGGCGGCCGAGGGCTTGGCATTCGCCTTTCCAGACAGCGTACCTGTCAAGGCGCTGGGAATGGCGCTGGCCGCGGCGGCCATCGCGCTGTCGGGTTTCTCGGTTTACGGCAAGGGGCTGGCTGCACTGCGGCAGGGCCGCTTGAACATCAATGCCCTGATGACCGTGGCCGTGACCGGCGCTTTCCTGATCGGCCAGTGGCCCGAAGCGGCGATGGTGATGGCCCTATATGCGATTGCGGAAGCCATCGAGGCCCGCGCCGTGGATCGGGCGCGCGGCGCCATCAAGAGCCTGCTGGCGCTCGCGCCGGAGCAAGCTGAAGTGCGTCAAGACGATGGCAATTGGGTGCGCATGGGAGTCAAGGAAGTCACTGTGGGCATGACCGTGCGTATTCGCCCTGGCGAGCGCGTTCCGCTGGATGGCATCGTGAGCCTAGGTCAGAGCGCTATTGACCAGTCCCCCGTGACCGGCGAAAGCTTGCCGGTGGACAAGAGCCCCGGCGATGAAGTCTTCGCCGGCACCGTCAATCAGGCTGCGGCGTTGGAAATCCGTGTCACGGCCCCCGCGTCCGACAGCACGCTGGCGCGCATCATCCACGCCGTTGAGCAGGCCCAGTCTTCCCGTGCGCCCACGCAGCGTTTCGTGGATCGCTTTGCCGCCGTCTACACGCCTGCGGTGTTCGTCCTGGCCGTTGCCGTTGCGTTGTTGGCGCCCTGGCTCATGGGGCTGACCTGGATGCAGGCCGCCTACAAGGCCCTGGTGCTGCTGGTCATCGCCTGCCCTTGCGCCTTGGTGATTTCCACGCCCGTCACCGTCGTCAGCGGTTTGGCCGCTGGGGCGCGGCGAGGCATCCTGATCAAAGGTGGTGTGTACCTGGAAGAGGCGCGCAAGATCAAGGCCGTGGCGCTGGACAAGACCGGCACCATCACCGAAGGCAAGCCCAAGCTGGTGGCCTTCGAGCCCGTGGACACAGGACTCGGCCAACAAGCCCTGGAGGGGCTGGCCAAGAGCCTCGCAGCGCGGTCGGATCATCCAGTGTCCAAGGCCATCGCAGATGGCGTGTCGTCCGCCACGCAAGAAGTGGATGAGTTTCAGGCTGTTGCCGGGCGCGGCGTGCAGGGGGTGATCGACGGCCATACCTATGTGCTGGCTAACCACCGCTGGATTGAAGAGCGCGGGCAGTGTTCGGCTGACCTCGAAGCCCGCCTTGCAGTGCATGAGCAAGCTGGCCGCACCGTCACGTTGTTGGCCAGCAGCGAACGGGTCATGGCCATCTGTGCAGTAGCCGACACCATCAAATCCTCATCCGCGCAGGCCGTGGCCGACCTGAAGGCATTGGGCGTGACGCCGGTGATGTTGACGGGCGATAACCTGGCGACGGCGCAAACCGTCGGCACCCAGGCGGGCATCGCCGAGGTGCGTGGCAACCTGCTGCCCGAGGACAAGTTGCAGGCCATCGGAGAGCTTCAGCAGCGCTTGGGCGTCACGGCGATGACCGGCGACGGCATCAACGACGCCCCCGCGCTGGCGAAGGCTGACATCGGCTTCGCTATGGGCGGCGCTGGCACCCACACCGCGATGGAGGCTGCCGATGTGGTGGTCATGAATGACGACCTGCGCCGACTACCCGAAACGATCCGACTGTCCAAGCGCACCCACGCCGTGCTGTGGCAGAACATCGTGCTCGCGCTGGGCATCAAGGCGGTTTTCCTGTTGCTGGCCGTCTTCGACGATGCCTCCATGTGGATGGCCGTGTTCGCCGACATGGGGGCCAGCTTGCTGGTGGTCTTCAACGGACTGAGGCTGCTCAGACAGCGGGCGGGTCGATAAAACGGAATACGGAGTTTGAAAATGGGAATCTTAGGTCGAATTTTTGGCGGAGACAGCGGAGGGCATGGCAGTTCCCACGGGCATGGCAATAGCCACGGCCGCGGCAGCTCCAGCGGTCATGATTGGGGGCGCAATCCAACGCCTTCGGCCAGTGGCATCCCATGCCCGCAATGCAAAACGATCAATCCGCAAGGCTCCCGCTTTTGCGGCCAGTGCGGGACATCGCTGGTGCCAGCATCGTGTAAGAAGTGCAGTAGCGTCATTCCCATCGGCGCGAAATTCTGCGCTCAGTGCGGCAACGCAGTAACTTGAATCATGGTGATCTCGGCCTGGATCTACACCTTGATTCCGGCAGCGGCCGCCATCATCGGAGCTACGGTCGCGGTGAACGTGCGGCCGGGGCCAACACTGGTCAGTGCGATTCAGCACTTTGCCGCTGGCGTCGTGTTCGCGGCGGCGGCCGGCGAAATTTTGCCCGACATCATGCACCGCGCCTCACCTTTGGCGACGATGATCGGCGGCGGAATCGGCGTCGCCACCATGCTGCTGGTGAAGCATCTGGAAGCATTGGCGAAGGGGCCAGCCGGTCTCCTGACCGTGATCGGCATCGACATCCTGATTGATGGCTTGGTGCTTGGTATCGGGTTTGCGGCTGGCCCAAAGGTCGGCTTGCTTCTGACCATCG
>Ga0209572_1000826_pt1 | contig 33130 bp, 30 predicted proteins | sample EBPBio232012_DNA_FD_185867 | JGI IMG/M metagenome (GOLD analysis project Ga0209572, IMG submission 185867) | Wastewater treatment Type I Accumulibacter community from EBPR Bioreactor in Madison, WI, USA - Reactor 1_1/23/2012_ DNA (SPAdes)... | ecosystem: Engineered > Bioreactor > EBPR >...
GCGCGGCATCATCGACGGGCTGGAGGCCGATGTGGCCACGCTGGCCCTGGCCGGCGACACCGACGCGCTGCACACGCACGGTGCCTGGGTGCCCAAGGACTGGCAAAAGCGCCTGCCGCACAACAGCGCGCCCTACACCTCGACCATCGTGCTGGTGGTGCGCGCCGGCAACCCCAAGGGCATCAAGGACTGGGACGACCTGGCCAAGCCCGGCGTCAGGGTGATCACACCCAACCCCAAAACATCCGGCGGCGCACGCTGGAACTACCTGGCCGCGTGGGAGTACGCGCGCCGCAAGCTCGGCGGCGATGCGCCGGCCAAGGACTTTGTCGCCAGGCTGTACCAGAACGTGCCCGTGCTCGACACCGGCGCCCGCGGCTCCACCATCAGCTTTGCGCAGCGCGGCCAGGGCGATGTGCTGATCGCCTGGGAGAACGAGGCCCACCTGCTGGAGAAAGAGTTCGGCGCCAAGTTCGACATCGTCACCCCCAGCCTCTCGGTCCTGGCCGAGCCCGCCGTCACCGTGGTCGACCGCAACGTCGATCGCCACGGCACCCGTGCCGCAGCCGAGGCCTACCTGCAGTACCTCTACAGCGACGAAGGCCAGGACCTGGCGGGCAAGCACTTCTACCGCCCGATCAGCGACAAGGCCATCGCCAAGTACGCCAAGCAGTTCCCCAAGCTGAACCTGTTCACCGTCGACGCAGCCTTTGGCGGCTGGGCGCAGGCCAGCAAGGCCCACTTTGCCGACGGCGCCCACTTCGACCAGATCTACACGCAGAAGTAAACCACCCCACCAAGGAGCCCACCATGCCCGTATCCGCCGTCCCGCACGCCGTCCTGACCGCAGCCGACCACGCCGTGGCGCGCACCATGCTGGCCGTAACGGCCCGCGCCTGGGCCCCGGTCACGTGCATGGCGGCAACAGCGCGGCCCTCAGCGGGCAGCCAGCGGGTGCACGTGCAAGGCGTGATTGAAGGCACCGACGTCACCCCCGCCCTGTGGCCGTATTGGCCGGCCTACCCGGGCCTGGCGGCGCAGTGGCGTTGACGGGGCCCGCGGCGCGCAGATCCACTGGCTTGCACCGGCTGCGCGCGCTCCCGGGTACGCCGCGGAGCATAAGCTTATTCAAAAAATATCGTTCGCTTTGAGCGCCACCGCCCCCACACTTCGGATCAACCGGCACTTCGCCGGCTTTGTTTTTTTGCCGTCTGTCATGAAGAAAAATCTCCTCCGCTCGCTCGTTCCCGCCCTCGCCCTGGCCGCCGCAACGGCTGCCAGCGCGCAGACCACGCTGCTCAACGTCTCGTACGACGTGGCGCGTGAGTTCTACAAGGACATCAACCCCGCCTTCGTGGCCCATTACAAAAAGGCCACCGGCAAGGACCTCAAGATCGACCAGTCGCACGCCGGCTCCAGCGCCCAGGCGCGCGCCGTGGCCGACGGGCTGGAGGCCGACGTGGTGACCATGAACACCACCACCGACATCGATTTCCTGGCCGACAAGGGCGTGGTGGCCAAGGACTGGCGCCAGAAATTCCCGAACGGCGCAGCCCCCACCACGTCCACCATGTTGTTTTTGGTGCGCAAGGGCAACCCCAAGGGCATCAAGGACTGGGACGACCTGATCAAGCCCGACGTGAAGGTGATCGTGGTCAACCCCAAGACCGGCGGCAACGGCCGCATGGCCTACCTGGCGGCGTGGGGCCAGGTGCGCGCCAAGGGCGGCACCGATGCGCAGGCGGCCGAGTTCGTGCGCAAGCTCTACCAGAACGTGCCGGTGCTGGCGCGCGGCGGGCGCGACGCCACAGGCGTGTTCCTGCAGCGCAACCAGGGCGATGTGCTGGTGACGTTCGAGTCCGAGGTGGTCTCGGTCGAGAACGAGTTTGGCGCCGGCAAGGTCGATGCCATCCACCCCAGCGCCAGCCTGCTGACCGAGAACCCGGTGGCCGTGGTGGAGCGCACCGTGGCCAAGAAGGGCACGGCCGACGCTGCCAAGGCCTACCTGGACTTCCTGTACACGCCCGAGGCGCAGGAGATTGCCGCCAAACACAACATCCGCCCGCGCAACGAGGCCATCCTGAAGAAGTACCCGCAAGCCTTCAAGCCAATCAAGCTGTTCACCGTGGAGCAGTACTTCGGCTCGCTGGCTGAGGCACAAAAGCTGCACTTCAACGACGGCGGGCAGTTCGACAAGATTTACGCCAAGTAAGTCCCTCCAGAGCGGCCGGCGGCCGCCTCCCCGCAAGGGGAACGCACCCCGTGGCCCGGCGGCGCTGGCGCCACGGGTGTCTCAACGGTCTGGCGCTGCGCCGACCTGTTCTTTCGTTTCACGCGCACCCCTTCTCCATGACTTCCGCCACCCTGGACGCGGGCCTGATCGCCCCGCCGCGCCGCCGCGCCCAACGCCGCGTGCTGCCCGGCTTCAACCTGACGCTGGGCTACACGCTGCTGTACCTGGGGCTGATCGTGTTGATTCCGCTGTCGGCCCTGGTGCTCAAAACGCTGTCGATGAGCTGGGCCGACTTCTGGGCCGCGATATCGGCGCCACGCGTGCTGGCCTCGTTCCGACTCACCTTCGGCGCCTCGCTGATCGCGGCGGCGGTCAACGCGGTGGCGGGCCTGCTGGTGGCCTGGGTGCTGGTGCGCTACGACTTTCCGGGCAAGAAGATCGCCGACGCGCTGGTCGACCTGCCCTTTGCCCTGCCCACCGCCGTGGCGGGCATTGCGCTCACGGCGCTGCTGGCGGGCAACGGCTGGATCGGGCAGTTTCTGGAGCCCCACGGCATCCAGATCGCGTTTCAGCCCGCGGGCATCGTGGTGGCGCTGATCTTCATCGGCCTGCCTTTTGTGGTGCGCACCGTGCAGCCGGTGCTGGAAGACAGCGAGAAGGAGCTGGAAGAAGCCGCTGCCTGCCTGGGTGCCACGCGCTGGCAGACCTTCTGGCGCGTGATCTTCCCCGGCGTGGCGCCCGCGCTGCTCACCGGCTTTGCCATGGCGTTTGCGCGCGCGGTGGGCGAGTACGGCTCGGTCATCTTCATCGCCGGCAACATGCCCATGGTGTCGGAGATCACGCCGCTCATCATCATCGGCAAGCTGGAGCAGTACGACTACGCAGGCGCCACCGCCGTGGCCTCGGTGATGCTGCTGATCTCGTTCATCCTGCTGCTCATCATCAACGCGCTGCAAGCCTGGCAACGGCGACGCACCGGAGAAAGCGCATGAGCCGCGATGCAGCCGCCATCCCGCGCCGCGTGCGCACCACCGAATCACCGGCCGTGCGCTGGTTGCTCACGGCGCTGGCGCTGGGCTTCATGGTGTTGTTTCTGGTGCTGCCGCTGGCCGCCGTGTTTGTCGAGGCGCTGCGCGGCGGCTGGGGCGCGTACGCCACCGCGCTGCGCGACCCCGACGCGCTGGCCGCCGTCCGGCTCACGCTGCTGACGGCCGCCTTTGCCGTGCCCTTGAACCTGGTGTTTGGCGTGGCGGCGGCCTGGTGCATTGCCAAGTTCGACTTTCGCGGCAAGTCCTTTCTGACGACGCTGATCGACCTGCCGTTCTCCGTCTCGCCCGTGGTGGCGGGCCTGATCTACGTGCTGGTGTTTGGTGCCCAGGGCTGGCTGGGGCCCTGGCTGGCCGAGCACAACATCAAGATCATCTTTGCCGTGCCCGGCATCGTGCTGGCCACGGTGTTTGTCACCTTTCCGTTCATCGCGCGCGAGCTGATCCCGCTGATGCAGGCACAGGGCAGCGACGAGGAGCAGGCCGCGCAGGTGCTGGGCGCCAGCGGCTGGCAGACCTTCTGGCACGTCACGCTGCCCAACATCAAGTGGGGGCTGATCTACGGCGTGATTCTGTGCAACGCACGCGCCATGGGCGAGTTTGGCGCGGTGTCGGTGGTGTCGGGCCACATCCGCGGGCAGACCAACACCATGCCGCTGCACGTGGAGGTGCTCTACAACGAATACCAGGGCCAGGCCGCGTTTGCCGTGGCCTCGCTGCTGGCGCTTCTGGCCATCGTGACGCTGGCCATCAAGAGCGTGGTGGAGTGGCGCCACGCGCGTGCCCTGCGCGCCTCGACCGAGCTGCCCGTCGAAGCCCCTATTTCTGCATGAAATCAGCTGCTGACGCCAGAACCACTGGTGCCGATAGCTATTAATTTAAGAGCAAATCATGAGCATCGAAATCCGCCAGGTCAGCAAGTATTTCGGCGACTTCCGCGCGCTGGACCAGGTCAACCTGCAGGTCGAATCGGGCGAGCTGGTCGCGCTGCTCGGCCCCTCGGGCTGCGGCAAGACCACGCTGCTGCGCATCATTGCGGGGCTGGAATCGGCCGACGCCGGCTCCATCCTGTTCTCGGGCACCGACACCACCGACGTGCACGTGCGCGAGCGGCAGGTGGGCTTCGTGTTCCAGCACTACGCGCTGTTCCGCCACATGACGGTGGCCGAGAACGTGGCCTTCGGCCTGCGCGTCAAGCCGCGGCGCGAACGCCCGAGCGACGCGCAGATCCAGGCCAAGGTGAACGAGCTGCTGCAACTGGTGCAACTGGAGCGCCTGGCCGACCGCTACCCGAGTCAGCTGTCGGGCGGGCAGCGCCAGCGCATCGCCCTGGCGCGCGCGCTGGCCGTCGAGCCCAAGGTGCTGCTCCTGGACGAGCCCTTTGGCGCGCTCGACGCCAAGGTGCGCAAGGAGCTGCGCCGCTGGCTGCGCCGTCTGCACGACGAGCTGCACGTCACCAGCCTGTTCGTCACCCACGACCAGGAGGAGGCGCTGGAGGTGGCCGACCGCGTGGTGGTGATGAACCGCGGCCGCATCGAGCAGGTCGGCACGCCGCAGGACGTGTGGGAGCACCCGGCCACACCCTTTGTCTACGGCTTTCTGGGCGACGTCAACCTGCTGCACGGCCGCGCCACCGCCGGCCAGCTGCAGGTGGGGTCGTGGCAGATTGCCGCGCCCGAACACGTCCACGCGATGGACGCCGAGGCCATGGCCTTTGTGCGGCCCAGCGACCTGACCGTGGCGCCCTACAGCGCGGGCGCACCCGGCCTGGCGGCGCGCTTGGACCGCGCCCTGGTCGTCGGCCCGATGGCGCGGCTGGAGCTGGCCCCGGCCGAGCAACCCGGGCTGATCCTCGACGCCCACATGCCCGCGGCCGAATTCCGCGCTCTGGGCGTGCGCGAAGGCGACACCGTGCTGGTGTTGCCGCGCAAGGCGCGCGTGTTTCTGGAGCCGGTGGACGACCCGGCGACGATGATCTGAAATCTGGGCCTGGCCGCCACTTGGGCTAAGCGACGCCGCAATCAGTCGTCGCCGCCACCCGGCATGTGCTTGGCCAGCTTGACGGCCTGCTGGTTGTTGCGCATGCGGATGTTGAGCAGTTCCACCCCCAGCGAGAAGGCCATGCCGAAGTAGACGTAGCCCTTGGGCACGTGCTGGCCAAAGCCCTCGGCGATCAGCAGGATGCCGACCACCACCAGGAAGGACAGCGCCAGGATCTTGATGGTCGGGTTGTCGTCGACGAACTCGCCAATCGGCTTGGCGGCGAACATCATCACGCCCACCGAGGCCACCACGGCGATGATCATGATGGCGATCTCGCCCACCATGCCGACGGCGGTGATCACCGAATCCAGCGAGAACACGATGTCGATGATGGCGATCTGCACGATGATGCCGGCGAACGACACGCGCGCCTTGCCGGCGATGCCGTCGCCGTCCTCGTCCTCGCCGGGCGTCATGGACTGGTGGATTTCATGCACGCTCTTCCAGAGCAGGAACAGGCCCCCGCCGATCAGGATCAGATCGCGCCCCGTCACGGCCGTGCCCAGAATGGTGAACAGCGGCGAGGTCAGCTGCATCACCCAGGTGATGGACAGCAGCAGCATGATGCGCGTGAGCATGGCAAAGCCCAGGCCCAGGCGCCGGCCCAGGTTGCGCTGCTCGGGCGGCAGGCGGCCGACCAGGATGGAGATGAAGATGATGTTGTCCACCCCGAGCACGATTTCCAGGCCAATCAGGGTGATGAGCGCGATCCAGCCTTCGATGCTGTAGATCCATCCAAACCATTCCATGTGTCGTCTCCTCCAAAATGCCAGCCGACGGGGGCTTCCCTTGGCTTATAGCGTCAATCCCGAGGGCTGAAAAGTGGCGCGCGCCCTGATGTCCGGGGTGTTTTCGCCATGCTAAGCCATGCGCGCCGGTGGCGACAGCGTTTTTTTATTATTTCGGCCGTTGGTCGGCGCGCAATCTTGCTCGACTGCTCCTGAAATCGGAGTATCCCGGTGTGTTGAAGGGGTTTCCGGGCGCCGCGCGGCCCGCCGCCTGGCGGCCCGGGCGCCGCCGATGCTGGCGCGACAAGCGGGGGCGTGGGGCGTGGCCGGCGGACCGGCCGGCGCGGCGTCAGAACGGAATGTCGTCGTCCATGTCGTCGAAGCCCGACGACGCCCGGCCGGCCGGGGCGGGCGCCGGGGCGCGCGGCGCGGCGGCGCGGGGGGCGGCGACCGGCGCGGGTGCGCGGCGCGGGGCCTCGTAGCCGCCGCCGTCGTCGCCACCGCCGTCCGAGGGGCCGCCCATGCCCTGGCGGCTGCCCAGCATCTGCATCTGATCGACGCGGACCTCGGTGCTGTAGCGCTCCTGGCCGCTCTGGTCCTGCCACTTGCGGGTGCGGATGCTGCCTTCGACGTAGATCTGGCTACCCTTGCGCAGGTACTGCCCGGCGATCTCGGCCAGCCGGCCGTTGAACACCAGGCGGTGCCATTCGGTGTGCTCGCGCGGCTCGCCGCTCTGCTTGTCCTTCCACTTGTCGGTGGTGGCCAGGGTCACGTTGGCCACCTGGTCGCCACTGGGGAAGCTGCGCATCTCGGGGTCGCGCCCGAGGTTGCCGACGAGGATGACTTTGTTGACGGATGCCATGCGTGTTTCTCTCTTCCTAAGCGTGCATTATCGTTCGGGCCGGGCGCCTCAGGCCCCGGGCGCCAGGAAGCGCCGCACCAGTTGCACCCAGTAGCTGGCCGCCACCGGCAGGATGGCGTCGTTGAAATCGTAGCCCGGGTTGTGCACCATGCAGCCGCCGGTGCTGTGGTGCTCGCCTTCGCCGTTGCCGACGATGAAGTAGCAGCCGGGCACCTGCTCCAGCATGAAGGAGAAATCCTCGCTGCCGGTGAGCGGCTGCAGGTCTTGCATCAAGGCGCCTTCGCCCAGCCAGTCGGCGGCCACGCCGCGCGCGAACGCGGTGGCCGCCGCGTCGTTGATCAGCGCCGGGTAGCGCCAGTGGTAGTCGATCTCGGCGGTCACGCCCAGGGTGGCGGCCTGGGCCCGCACCAGGGCGGTGATGCGCTCGCGCAGCGCCTGGCGCACCTCGGGGCGGTAGGCGCGCACCGTCAGGCGCAGCTCCACGCTGCCCGGGATGACGTTGTGCGCCTGTCCGCCATGGATGGCGCCGACGGTGACCACGGCCATGTCGCGCGGGTCGGTGTTGCGCGAGACGATGCTTTGCAGGGCCAGCACGATGTGCGCGGCGGCGATCACCGGGTCGTGCGCCAGGTGCGGCGCCGAACCGTGCCCGCCCTTGCCGACGACCCGGACCGTGACCGAATCGGACGAAGCCATGAAATGCCCGGGCAGAAAACCGAACTGCCCCACCGGGTGCCCCGGCATGTTGTGCAGGGCAAAGATCATGTCGCAGGCAAAGCGCTCGAACAGCCCGTCCTCGACCATGCGGCGCCCGCCGCCCTGGCCTTCCTCGGCGGGCTGGAAGATCAGGTGGACGGTGCCGTCGAAATCCGTTGTTTCGGCCAGCGCGCGCGCCGCCGCCAGCAAGATGGCGGTGTGGCCGTCGTGGCCGCAGGCGTGCATCTTGCCGTCGTGTCGGCTGGCGTAGGGCAGGCCGGTGTCCTCGTGGATTGGCAGCGCGTCCATGTCGGCGCGCAGGCCGATGCTGCGCCTGGCCGTGCCGCGCTGGAGCCGGCCCACCAGGCCCGTGCCGCCCAGGCCGCGCGTGACCTGGTAGCCCCAGGCCGTGAGGCGCTCGGCCACCAGGTCGGCGGTGCGAAATTCCTCGAAGGCCAGTTCCGGGTGGGCGTGGATGTCGCGGCGCAGGCCCACGCTGTCGGGGGCGGCGTCACGGATGGCCGGCAGGATTTTGTCGGCCAGGGCGAATTCGGGCAGGGGGTGCATGGTGGGTCGGCTCGTGGGGTGCGGGTGGAAATATGCCACCGATCCCGGTTTTGGGCGTGCCCAGCGCGCGGCGCGCAAGGCGCGCACAATGGCGCAAGGGCGTTCGCTGGAGCGGCCGCAGAGAGGGTCTGAGATGACGGTTTTTCGCACCCAGCGTGTTCTTGGCGCGCCACCCGAGGCGGTGTTTGCCGCCATCGCCGACCCCGAGCGCCTGGCGCGCTGGTGGGGGCCGACGGGGTTCAGCAACCACTTCGAGGCGTTCGACTTTCGCCCCGGCGGGCATTGGCGCTTCGTCATGCGCGGGCCGGACGGCGCCGAGTACCCGAACCTGAACCAGTTCACCGAGATCAAGCCGGGTGCCCGGGTCTGCATCCGGCACCTGTCCGCGCCGCTGTTCACCCTCAGCCTCACGCTCACGCCACAGGGTGCGGGCACCTTGCTGCACTGGGCCCAGGCCTTCGACGATCCCCAGGTCGGTGAGCAGCTGCGCCCCATCTGCGAGCCGGCCAACGAGCAGAACCTGGACCGGCTGGCGCGCGAGACCGGCTAGCCTCGGGCGCCGGCGGCCGCGCACCCCGTGCCAGAATCGACCGCATGAAGAACGACCCGGATTTCCTGGGCCAGGTGCGCAGCGAGGTCACCGACCCGCGCCTGTGGATGGACCGCGCGGTGGTGGTGGCGTTCGCGCTGCTGTCCGGTCTGGCGGTGGTGCTGTTCACGCTGCTGGCCGACGGCGCGGCGCTGATCTTTCAGGCCATGGCCGAAGGCTGGTGGGCCTGGCCGCTGTTCTGGACACCCGCCGTCACCGCCCTGGTGGCCTGGCTCACGCTGCGCTTTCTGCCCGGCGCCGGCGGCTCGGGGCCGCCGCAGGTGGTGGCGGCGCTGGACCAGCGCGTGCCGGCCAAGGAGCGCGCCTACTGGGTGTCGATGAAAAACACCGCCGGCAAGATCGGCGCCGTCACCGGCGGCCTGCTGGCCGGCCTGTCGATGGGGCGCCAGGGCCCGTCGGTGCAGATCGCCGCCGGGGTGATGTACGCGGCGCGGCATTTTTTGTCCAAGCGCTCCAGCATCACCGCGCGCGAGCTGCTGGTGGCCGGCGGCGCGGCCGGCATCGCGGCGGCCTTCAACACGCCGCTGGGCGGTATCGTGTTCGCCATCGAGGAGCTGTCGCGCAAGGTCGAGACCAAGTCCAGCAACCTGATGCTGGGCGCCATCGTGCTGGCCGGCCTGGTGTCGGTGGCGGCGTTCGGCAACCTGTCGTACTTTGGCCGCATCCGCATCGACCTGGTGGGCTGGCACGTGTTCGCGCCCGGGCTGGTGCTGACCCTGCTGTGCGGCCTGGGGGGCGGGCTGCTGGCGCGGCTGCTGATCGCCTCCACCTTCGGCACCGTGGACCGTTTCTGCGCCCTGCGCCGGCGCCGGCCGGTGCGCTTTGCCGCCGCCTGCGGGCTGGCGGTGGCGGTGATTGGCGTGCTGACCGGCGCCACCGTGGCCGGCGCCGGGCACGACCATACGCGCGTGCTGCTGACCGGCGCCGCCGCCTCGCCGGTGAGCGATTTTCCCGGCCTGTGGACCTTGCTGAAGCTGGTGGCGACCTGGCTGTCGGCCTGGTCGGGCGTGCCGGGGGGCTTGTTTGGGCCGGCCCTGTCGATCGGCGCCAGCCTGGGCCACGACGTGGCCCAGGTGATGGCGCCCGAGTACGCCACAGTGCTGATCGCCCTGGGCATGGCCGGTTTTCTGGCGGCGGTGACGCAAACCCCCATCACCGCCATGATCATCGTGATGGAGATGGTCGACGGCTACGCCATGCTGCTGGGCCTGATGGCCGCGGCCATGCTGGCCAGCCTGGTCTCGCGCACCGTCAGCCGCCCGCTCTACGCCACGCTGGGCGACATGCTGGTGCAGCGGCGCCGCTTCACGGACGAGTCGGGGGGCGATCGGGCTCGGGCACAGGCGCAGGCGTCGCCGGCATCGGCTGCGCCCAGCCCAGCACCAGCCACGCCAGGGCCAGCAGCGCCGTCAGACCAAACACCGCCGGCGCCCCCCAGCCCTTGAGCACCACGCCGCCCAGCGCGCCGCCGGCAAACAGCCCCAGCGACTGCAGCGTGTTGTACATGCCCAAGGCCGCGCCGCGCGCCTCGGGCGGGGCCAGGCGCGACACCAGGCTGGGCTGGCTGGCCTCCAGGATGTTGAAGGCCACGAAGAAGAAGAACAGCACCGCGCCCAGTGCCCACAGCCCGGGCGCTTGCGGCGTCAGCAGCGCCAGCGCCGTCTGCACCAGCAACAGCAGGGCAATGGCGGCGCGCCAGACGGCCAGCAGGTGGCCGCGCCGCTCCAGCGCGAACAGCCCGCCCATCAGCACGAAAGAGCCCAGCACCGCCGGCAGGTAGACATGCCAGTGCGCCGCCTTGGGCAGGCCGGCCTGCACCAGCAGACCGGGCACCACCACCCACATGGCCATTTGCACGGTGTGCAGCACGAACACGCCCAGATCCAGCCGCCACAGGCGCGGGTGCGCCCACACGTCGGCCAGGCGGCCGCGCGGCTGGTCGGCGTGGCGCGCCGGCTCGGACGGGGTCCAGCGCAGCAGGGCCGCGATGCCCAGCAGCGCCAGCAGCGCCGTCAGCCCGAACAGCCCGGACAGCCCCAGCCAGCCGGCCAGCGGCGGCGCGGCCATCAGCGAGATGGCGAAAGTCAGGCCGATGCTCATGCCGACCAGGGCCATGCCCTTGGTGCGCACCTCGTCGCGCGTCAGGTCGGCCAGCAGCGCCGTCACCGCCGCCGACACCGCGCCGGCGCCTTGCAGCGCGCGCCCGGCCAGCAGCATGTGCAGGGTGTCGGCGAAGGCCGCCAGCAGGCTGCCGGCGGCAAACACCAGCAGACCGGCCACGATCACGCGCTTGCGCCCCAGCCGGTCCGAGGCCAAGCCCAGCGGCACCTGCATCACCGCCTGGGTCAGGCCGTAGATGCCCATGGCCAGGCCGATCAGGGCCGGATCGTCGCCGCCCGGGTACTTGCGCGCTTCCAGCGCGAACACCGGCAGCACCAGGAACAAGCCCAGCATGCGCAGCGCGAAGATCGCCGCCAGCGACTGGCTGGCGCGGCGCTCGGCGGGCGTCATCTGGTGCGAGGAAGAGGCGGGGGAGGCGGAAGGCTTCGCGGCGGACATCGGGGGCAGGCGCTGGGAGGGGGCGGCGGCGCTGTGGCGCGCCGGCCAGGGGCTATTGTCGGGTACGTGCGGGCACTATGCTTTTGGTAGCTTATGTGGCTTGAAGGTAGTGCCTGAACGGCCCATTTGAGCCCGATTATCCGGCCTGGGGCGCGGCCGCGCGCACCCAGTCGATGAAGGCCTGCAGACCGGCCGGTTGCAGGCGCCGGCTGGGGTAGTACAGATACAAGGGCTCGGCCGGCGGTGCCCAGTCGGCCAGCACAGACACCAGCCGGCCCGCCGCCAGTGCGGGCGCGGCCTGCGCCGCGTAGACATAGGCCAGACCCAGGCCCGCCTCGGCTGCTTGCAGGGTCAGCATGTCGTCGTTGACGGTGAGCGGCCCCGCCACCTGCAGTTGCAGCGCTTCGGCCCCGCGCCCCAGCTGCCAGGCGTAGCGCCGCCCGCTGGCGAAGCGTAGGCCGATGCAGCGGTGTTGCGCCAAGTCGTCTGGCGTGGCGGGGGCGCCGTGCTCGGCGACGTAGGCCGGCGCTGCCACGACGATGAAGCGCTGCGGCGCGCCCAGCGGCAGCGCCACCATGTCGGCCTGCAGGCTCTCGCCAAACCGCACGCCAGCGTCAAAGCCCTCGGCCACGATGTCGACCAGCGCGTCGTCGCACACCAGCTCCACCACCATGCGCGGGTGGGCGCGCAAAAAGCCCTCCACCAGGGGCCCCAGCACCAGCCGGGCCGGCACGCGCGGCGTGGACAAGCGCAACCGGCCCTGCGGCGTGCTGGCCTGCGACACGGCGTCGTCCACGGCGTGACGGATGTCGAGCAGCGCGGGCGCCAGTGTCGCCAGGATGCGCGCGCCGGCCTCGGTGGGCGCCACGCTGCGGGTGGTGCGGTGCAGCAGGCGCACGCCCAAGCGCCCCTCCAGACTGCGCACGGCGTGGCTCAGGGCTGAGGGCGAGACCCCCAGGCGTGCCGCGCCCTGGCGAAAACTGCGCGCCTCGGCCACGGCGGCAAAGGCCTGCAGCTCGGCCAGCGGCAGGTTGTCGGCGGGCTGATTCATGAATTTTGTTCAGCAAGTCGTTTGATGATTGGCGGATTATCAAATGTCAAACATCAAACCATACTGAGCGCCTGTGTCCAACCCTGCACTGGAGATGCCTCGATGACCCCCACCCCACGCGCCCTGGGCGCCCAACTGCCACCTGTCTTTCCCATCGGCCTGGGCTGCATGGGCATGAGCGAGTTCTACGGACCCAGCGACGACGCCGAATCGCTGGCCACGCTGGCGCATGCGCTGGAGCGCGGCGTGGCCTTGTTTGACACCGCCGACACCTACGGCCTGGGTGCCAATGAAGCCTTGCTGGGCCGCTTCATCGCCGAGGGCGGGGCAAAGCGCCGCGCGCAGATGGTGCTGGCGACCAAGTTCGGCATCGTGCGCCAGGCCGGCGTTTACGAGCGCCGCATCGACAACTCGCCCGCCTACATCCGCGCCGCCTGCGAGGCCTCGCTGCAGCGCCTGGGTGTGGAGCAGATCGACCTGTATTACTGCCACCGGCGCGACCCGGCGGTACCGATCGAGGACGTGGTGGGCGCCATGGCCGAGCTGGTGCGCGCGGGCAAGGTGCGCGCCATCGGCCTGTCGGAGGTGAGTGCCGCCACCCTGCGCCGCGCCCACGCCGTGCACCCCATCGCCGCGCTGCAGAGCGAATATTCGCTCTGGACCCGCGAGCCCGAGGCCGAGCTGCTGCCGCTGTGTGCCGAGCTGGGCGTGGCCTTTGTGGCCTACAGCCCGCTCGGCCGCGCCTTTCTGACCGGCGCGCTCGACACCGCCGCGCTGAGCGCGCAGGACTTTCGCGCCCACAACCCGCGCTTCACCGGCACCGCCGCCCAGGCCAACGCCCAACTGGTCGCGCAACTGGGCGAGCTGGCCCGCGCCTGGGGGTTGAGCAATGCCCAGCTGGCGCTGGCCTGGCTGTTGCACAAGCAGCCGCACGTCGTCCCCATCCCCGGCACGCGCCGCCGCGCCCGGCTGGACGACAACGTCGGCGCGGCGCGCGTGCGGCTGACCGCCGAGCAGATGGCGCAGATTGACGCCGTGTTTGCCCCCGGTGCGGCCCAGGGCGGGCGCTACCCTGAAGCGGGCTGGGTGGGCATGGAGGGCCGCGCCTGAGCGGGATGAGGCGTCCGTCGGACGGCCCAATTACTTCAAATTTGACAGCTTTCCGCGCTGGTCGTTCTAGCATCTGCGGCCATTTAGGCGCACCAGGATGAATCTCAGATCCGTCCGGTAATTGCTACGTTAATAATAGCAATAAACGATTTATCCACGCCGACATCTGGCCATTAATTCGCCCAAACCGCCCACGCGCCACCTCGAAGGGCCGCGGCGCAGGTCACGCGCGGGGCCGCTGCGCACGGCCGCCCCGAAGCGGCCGGCCCGCCCCCTGGGGGAGGCGCCTTCAGGCGCTTCGGGGGGAGCTCAATGCACCGGCGCCCGCCCGTGCTGCGGCGCCTTCACACTGCTCGGATCGCCCAGCACGGTGTTCAGGCGCTCGGCGTCCAGCTGGCCGTCCCAGCGCGAGACCACCACCGTGGCCACGGCGTTGCCGACGAAGTTGGTCAGCGAACGGCATTCGGACATGAAGCGGTCGATGCCCAGGATCAGGGTCATGCCGGCCACCGGCACGTCGGGCACCACGGCCAGGGTGGCCGCCAGGGTGATGAAGCCGGCGCCGGTGACACCCGCCGCACCCTTGGAGCTGAGCATGGCCACCAGCAGCAGGATGACCTGCTGCTGCAAAGTCAGCGGAATATCCAGCGCCTGGGCGATGAACAGCGCCGCCAGCGTCATGTAGATGTTGGTGCCGTCCAGGTTGAACGAGTAGCCCATGGGCACCACCAGGCCCACCACGGGTTTGGGGCAACCGGCGGCTTCCATCTTGTACATCAGCGCCGGCAGGGCCGATTCGGACGAACTGGTGCCCAGCACCAGCAGCAGCTCGTCCTTCAGGTAGCGGATCAGCTTGAGGATGGAAAAGCGGTTGAAGTAGGCCACCGCCCCCAGCACCACCAGCACGAACAGCAGCGAGGTGATGTAGAAGGTGGCCACCAGCATGGCCAGGTTGCCGACCGACTTGATGCCGTACTTGCCGATGGTGAAGGCCATGGCGCCAAACGCACCGATGGGCGCGAACTTCATCAGGATGCCGACCAGCTTGAACACCGGCACCGAGAACGACTCCAGAAACTCGAACACCGGGCGCCCCATGTCGCCCACGCTGGCCAGCGCAATACCGAACAGGATGGCGACAAACAGCACCTGCAGGATGTCGTTGCCCACCAGCGGGCTGACCAGGGTGTCCGGGATGATGTTGAGCAAAAAGCCGGTCAGCGTGGTGTCGTGCGCCTTGCTGACGTAGCTGCTGACCTTGGAGCCGTCCAGCGACTTGGGGTCGATGTGCAGGCCGGTGCCGGGCTGCACGGTGTTGGCCACGATCAGGCCCACCACCAGCGCCAGCGTGGAGAAGGTGATGAAGTAGATCATCGCCTTGCCGGCCACGCGGCCCACCGACTTCATGTTGGTCATGCCGGCGATGCCGGTGACCACGGTCAAAAAGATCACCGGCGCGATGATCATCTTCACCAGCTTGATGAAAGCATCGCCCAGCGGCTTCATCTGCTCGCCCAGTTGGGGATAGAACTGGCCGAGGGCAATGCCCAGCACGATGGCGACGATGACTTGGACGTAGAGGATTTTGTACCAGGGCGCCGCCTTCTGCGCCTGGGGGTTGACCTCGATATGGTCGACGTTGAGCATGAAAAAACCGGGTTTTCGCGCACGGGTGTCAGGGTGCATCCGCCGCGTGTGCGCAGGCATGGCGGGCGACCAACGCGAAATCTATCCTGGGCCTGGGGGATTGTCTGTACGTGGTCGCGCGTATACCGCCTCGGGCGGCGGGAAGTCCGGCGCCGACCGATAATCAAAGGTTACCCATTTTTTCTTGGAACCTCTTTTGACCGATCCGACGTTGGCTCCGGACGACGAAGGCCGCCCGCTCGCCGCCGCCCTGCGCGCGCAGCGCATCAGCGTGCGTGGCGCGCGCACGCACAACCTGAAAAACATCGATCTGGACATTCCGCGCAACCAGCTGGTGGTGATCACCGGGCTGTCGGGCTCGGGCAAGTCCTCGCTGGCCTTCGACACGCTGTACGCCGAGGGCCAGCGCCGCTATGTCGAAAGCCTGTCGGCCTATGCGCGGCAGTTCTTGCAGCTGATGGACAAGCCCGATGTCGACCTGATCGAGGGCCTGTCGCCGGCCATCAGCATCGAGCAGAAGGCCACCAGCCACAACCCGCGCTCCACCGTGGGCACGGTGACCGAGATCCACGACTACCTGCGCCTGCTGTTTGCCCGCGCCGGCACGCCGTACTGCCCGGACCACGACCTGCCGCTGACGGTGCAGACCGTCAGCCAGATGGTCGACCACGTGCTGGCCCTGCCCGAGGACACCCGGCTGATGATCCTGGCGCCCGTGGCGCGCGAGAAGAAAGGCGAATTCGTCGAGCTGTTCGAGCAGATGCAGGCCGCCGGCTACGTGCGCTTTCGCATCGATGGCCAGATCGTCACCGTGGAAGACCTGCCGCAGCTGAAAAAAGCCGAAAAGCACGACATCGACGTCGTCATCGACCGCTTAAAAGTCCGCCCCGACATGGCCGCGCGCTTCGCCGACAGCTTTGAAGCCGCGCTGCGCCTGGCCGACGGTCGCGCCATTGCCCTGGAAATGGACAGCGGCAAGGAGCACCTGTTCAACAGCAAGTTCGCCTGCCCGGTGTGCGGCTACTCCATCGCCGAGCTGGAGCCGCGCCTGTTTTCCTTCAACTCGCCGGTCGGCGCCTGCCCCAGCTGCGATGGCCTGGGCACCACCGAGGTGTTCGACGTCGAGCGGGTGGTGGCTTTCCCCTCGCTCAGCCTGGCCAGCGGCGCCATCAAGGGCTGGGACCGGCGCAACGGCTACTACTTCGCGCTGATCGAAAGCCTGGCCAAGCACTACAAATTCAGCGTCGAGACGCCGTTCGAGGAGCTGCCCGAGGCGGCGCGCCGGGCCGTCTTGCACGGCTCGGGCGAGGAAGAGATCAAGTTCAGCTACACCTTCGACAGCGGCGCCCAGGCCGGGCGCAAGGTCAACAAGAAGCACCCGTTCGAGGGCATCCTGCCCAACATGGCGCGCCGCTACCGCGAGACCGATTCGCAGGTGGTGCGCGAGGAACTGGCCCGTTACCGCAGCCAGCAGCCCTGCCCGGACTGCGGCGGCACGCGCCTCAAGCGCGAGGCGCGCCACGTGCGCATTGGCGAAGGCGAGCAGGCGCGCGCCATCTACCAGGTCAGCCACGCCACGCTGGGCGAGGCCAAGGCCTATTTCGATGTGCTGCGCTTGACCGGCGCCAAGGCCGAGATCGCCGACAAGGTGGTGCGCGAGATCGGCAACCGCCTGCAGTTCTTGAACGACGTGGGGCTGAACTACCTGAGCCTGGAGCGCAGCGCCGAAACCCTGTCCGGCGGCGAAGCCCAGCGCATCCGCCTGGCCAGCCAGATCGGCTCGGGCCTGACCGGCGTGATGTACGTGCTGGACGAGCCCAGCATCGGCCTGCACCAGCGCGACAACGACCGCCTGATCCGCACCCTGGTGCACCTGCGCGACATCGGCAACAGCGTGCTGGTGGTCGAGCACGACGAGGACATGATGCGCGCGGCCGACCACGTCATCGACCTGGGACCGGGCGCTGGCGTGCACGGCGGCCAGGTCATGGCCCAGGGCAGCTTCGACCAAGTGGCGGCCACGCCCGGCTCGATCACCGGCCAGTACCTGAGCGGCGCGCGCCGCATCGAGGTGCCGGCGCGGCGCACGCGCAATTCATCTTTTGATAGCGGCCCTGGCAATCCGGGCGCCGGCCCAGGCCGGAAAAAGCCTGAAAAACCGGCCCCCGAGGGCGTGCTGCGCGTGGTCGGCGCCAGCGGCCACAACCTGAAGCACGTGACGGTGGATTTCCCGGTCGGCCTGCTGACCTGCGTCACCGGCGTGTCGGGCTCGGGCAAATCCACCCTGGTCAACGACACCTTGCTGGCCGCCGCCGCGCGCGCCATCCACCGCGCGCACGCCGAGCCGGCGCCGCACCAGGCCATCGAAGGGCTGGAGCAGTTCGACAAGGTCATCGCCGTCGACCAAAGCCCCATCGGCCGCACGCCGCGCAGCAACCCGGCCACCTACACCGGCCTGTTCACCCCCATCCGCGAGCTGATGGCCGAGGTGGCCGTGGCGCGTGAGCGCGGCTACGGTCCCGGGCGCTTTTCCTTCAACGTGCCGCAATCCTCGGGCGGCGGGCGCTGCGAGGCCTGCCAGGGCGACGGCGTGGTGAAGGTCGAGATGCACTTTTTGCCCGACGTCTACGTGCCCTGCGACGTCTGCCACGGCCGGCGCTACAACCGCGAAACCCTGGAAGTGCTGTGGAAGGGCCGCAACATCGCCCAGATCCTGGACATGACGGTGGAAGACGCGCTGGCCTTCTTCAAGGACCAGCCGGCCATCGCCCGCAAGCTGCAGACGCTGCTCGACGTCGGCCTGTCCTACATCACCCTGGGCCAGAGCGCCACCACCTTGTCGGGCGGCGAGGCGCAGCGCGTGAAGTTGGCGCTGGAGCTGTCCAAGCGCGACACCGGCCGCACCCTGTACATTCTGGACGAGCCCACCACCGGTCTGCACTTCGCCGACATCGAGCTGTTGCTGCGGGTGCTGCGGCAGCTGCGCGAGGCCGGCAACACCATCGTGGTGATCGAGCACAACCTGGACGTCATCAAGACCGCCGACTGGGTCATCGACATCGGCCCCGAAGGCGGGGACGCCGGCGGCACCGTGCTGGCCCAGGGCACGCCCGAGCAGGTGGCCGGGCACCCGGGCAGCCACACCGGGCGCTACCTGGGGCGCTTGCTGGCGCCGCAATAAAAAAGGCCGCGCGGGTGGCGCGGCCTGGGGCCGGGGGTGGCAAGGGCTGGGTTCAGCCGCCCCAGCCGCGCGTGTCGCCGCGCCCGGGCATCTGGCCCAGCTCGCCGGTGCCGCGCTGCATGTCGGGGTTGCCGTTGTAGGGTTTGTAGCCCCGGCGATCGCCCCAGTCGCGGTCGTAGCGATCGTGGTTGTCGTAGCGGTTGTCCCAGCGGTTGTCGCGCCGGCGCCGTTCGCGTTCGCGCTCCCGCTCGCGTTCCCAGCGGCGGCGCTCACGCCATTCGCGGCTGTCGGCCAACTGGTACAGCGCCTGGTCCTGGGCCTCGCCCCAGGCCAGGCCGCCCCAGTGGGTTTGGGCGGCGGCCGGCGCGGCGGCGCCCAGCAGGCCCATGCCGAGCGCGGCGGCGCCGGTCAGCAGCAGGCCGCGCCGACGCAGTTGAGCGGTGAAGTGTTGCCATGTCATAGGTGTGCTCCCGGAATTCATCCCCGCCAGCGGGCCGGGCGGGGGTGCTGTCTTAACGTCTCGGCGCGCCAAAGGGTTGATGCGGGCGATTTTCGCCAGCCGGCGCGCCGAAAGCCCGTGCAAGCAGTGTAAAACGGGCCGCGCTGGCCGGGGTCGTCCGGGCCCGGCGCCGGTTGTCGGACAACACCCCGAACGCCAGTGTCCCCCGGCCGGTGAAGGGCTTTTTTGCTCTTGTTTAAATAGCTACCGTGGTAGATTGCACGCTGGCCAACCCCGATTTTGATACATGAAATCGACCCCGGGCCGAATTCCGGGGGGCGGCTATCATCTTCCGCAAGCCGAAGGCCCTGGCACGGGCCCGACCGATCCCCTTTTCTTTCCCGCATGGCAAAACTACTGCTCATCGTTCTCACCGCTGGTCTGTTCAGCCAATGGCTGGCCTGGCGCATCAACCTGCCGGCCATCGTGATGCTGATCGCCGGCGGCCTGCTGCTGGGGCCGCTCACCGGGGTGATTCCACCCAGTTCCTCGCCCGAGGACTTGAACGCGCTGATCGGCCTGGGCGTGGCCATCATCCTGTTCGAGGGTGGCATGGACCTGAAACTGGGCGAGCTGCGCCACGTGCGCGTCGGCGTGCGGCGCCTGGTGCTGCTGGGCCCGCCCCTGGCCTGGGGCATGACCAGCGTGGCCGCGCACTACGTGGCCGGGCTGTCCTGGCCGGTGTCCATCGTGCTGGCCGCCATCCTGGTGGTGACCGGCCCGACGGTGATCTTGCCGCTGCTGCGCCAGGCGCGCATGAACAAGGAATCGGCCGCCCTGCTGAAATGGGAGGGCATCGTCAACGACCCCATGGGCGTGCTGCTGGCGGTGCTGAGCTACCAGTACTTCACCGGCGACGGCTCCGGCGTGGGCAACAGCCTGTGGCACCTGGCGGTGGCGCTGGTGGTGGGCGCCGGCCTGGGCGGCGCCGGCGGCTGGCTCACCGGCTGGCTGTACCGGCGCGGGGCGGTGCCGGTGCACCTGAAGGCGCCGATCCTGATCGTGCTGGTGCTGGTGGTGTACTGGGCGTCCAACAAGGTGCAGCACGAAGCCGGCCTGCTGTCGGTGACGGTGATGGGCATGGTCATCGGCAACATGCAGCTGGTCGAGCGCGAGGCGCTGCAGCGCTTCAAGGAAAACCTGACGGTGGTGCTGCTGTCGGCGCTGTTCATCATCATTCCGGCGCAGCTGGGCGCCCAGCACCTGATGGTGATCGACTGGCGCGCGGTGCTGTTCGTGGTGCTGCTGCTGGTGCTGGTGCGCCCGCTCACCATCCTGCTGGCCACGTTGGGCGCCAAGGTGCGCTGGCAAGACAAGCTGCTGCTGGGCTGGGTGGCGCCGCGCGGCATCGTGGCGGCGGCCACGGCCGGGCTGTTCGGCCCCGGCCTGGTGGCGGCCGGCTACCCGGACGCCGACCGGCTGCTGCCCATCGTGTTCCTGGTCATCATGACCACGGTGCTGGCGCATGGGCTGACCATCGGCCCGATGGCGCGCCGGCTGAAGCTCGCGTCCGACCAGCACAACGGCCTGCTGATCGTCGGCGCGTCCGACTTCTCGCTGGCCCTGGCGCGCGCCCTGCAGCGCCAGGAAATCGAGGTGCGGCTGACCGACGGCGTGTGGGAACACCTGAAAGCCGCGCGCATGGCCGGCGTGCCGGTGCACTACGGCGAGCTGCTGTCCGAGGAAACCGAGCACCGCCTGGACGTAATGCGCCTGAACCACCTGCTGTGCGCCACCGAGAACGATTTTTACAACGCCCTGGTGTGCAAGGCCAAGGGCTACGCCTTCGGCCACCACCGCACCTTCCAGATCGCCACGCAAAGCGCCTCGTCGCAGGAGTTCAAGCGCCTGGCCATCGACATGCGCGGCTATTTCGCCTTTGCCAGCAACGCCAACTACGGTTTTCTGCAAGAGCGCATGACCGCCGGCTGGACCATCCAGCACACCCGCATCAGCGAAGCGCACGGCTGGGAGGTGATGAAGAGCCGTCTGGACGAGCTGGACCCGGAATGGCTGCTGCTGGGCGGCATCACGCCCAAGGGCGATTTCCGCCTGTACTCGTCGGAGCAGCGCTTCAAGGTGGAAAACGGCTGGACGGCCCTGTACTTCGCCCCGCCGACCCAGCGCGGGCCCAAGGCCGCGAACGGCAAGAACGGCGATGGGGTGGCCGAAGCGGCGGCCTGAATGCTATGATTTAATAGCTATATAGGAAATATCCACGCCGGCCTACGGCCAATTTGACCTGAAATCGACGCGGCTTTACCAGGCCGCCGCGCTGGGGCGCGCCGCCATGCGGTCGCGCCAGGCCTGCAGGGCGGCAAAGCCCTCGTCGCCGGCCTTGAACTTCATCAGCCCACGCGCGAACTCGTAGGCGCAAAAGGCTGTGATGTCGGCGATGGTGAAGCGCTCGCCGGCGATCCAGGGCTGGGCGGCCAGGGTGGTGTCGAGCCAGCGCGCCGCCTCGCGCACCTTGCCGGCCTGCGAGCGGCCGAAGTCGGGAAACTGCGGCTGCTCCAGCGGCGCCAGGCCCGGGTGCGTGTGGCGAATGGTGGCGGCAATCGGCATCAGCCAGTACCACTCGACCCGGCGGTCGTGCATTTCGATGAAGGCGCGTTCCTCAAAATCCACGCCCATCAGGTTGATATCGGGGTAAATGCCTTCAAGATAGCTGCAAATGGCGCGTGTTTCGCTCAACAAACGGCCATCGTCCAGCTCCAGCACCGGCACGCGCGAGACCGGGTTCTTGGCCCGGAAAGCGGGGTCGCGGTGCTCGCCGGCGTTGATGTCCACCGGCACCAGCTCCATCGGGGGCAGGTTTTTCTCGTGCATGAACATCTGCACGCGACGGGGGTTGGGGGCGCGCGGGGCGATGTAGAGCTTCATGGGGGGTCTCTCCAGGGGGTTCAGCGGTCGGCGCCCGGGCCGCGGGTGTCGGTGGGCGCCGCCGCGTCGGGGCTGGCGCCCACCACCATGGTGCGCGCCTGGTGCGAGAAGCGCTCGGCGCCCGGGTCGCCGTCGCGCGCCAGATCGACCTGCGACGGCGGGCTGTCGATGCCGCGCTGCACCGCCGGGCGGGCGCGGATGGCGTCGCGCCAGCGGCGCAGGTGCTCGAGCCCGTCCAGCGACACGCCCGACCAGCGGTGGGTGCGCACCCAGGCCCAGTTGGCGATGTCGGCGATGGAATAGTCGCCGGCCAGCCATTCGTGCCGCGCCAGGTGCCCGTCCAGCACCTCGAACAGGCGCCGGCTCTCGCGCTGGTAGCGGTCGATGGCGGCCGGGATTTTCTCGGGGAAATAGCGGTAAAACACATTCGCCTGGCCCATCATGGGGCCGACGCCGCCCATTTGGAACATCAGCCACTGCAGCACGCGGGAGCGGCCTTTCGGGTCGGTTGGCATCAGTTGGCCGGTTTTTTCGGCCAGATAGATCAGGATGGCGCCCGATTCGAACACCGCGAAGTCGCCCGCGTCGTGGTCGACGATGGCCGGAATGCGGCCGTTCGGGTTCAGGGCCAGGAACTCGGGGTGCTTTTGCTGGCCCGCCGACAGGTCCAGCACCTGAAGCCGGTAGGGCAGGCCCAGCTCTTCCAGCGCGATCGAGGCTTTGTGGCCATTCGGCGTGGCGGCGGTGTACAGATCGATCATGGCGGGCTCCTGGTCAGTGTCTGCCACACATGCTAACGTGTCCCGGCGGGGCGCGCCGAGCGTCGCCCGTGCCACCGATTTTTGAGATCAAAAGTGGCTCAGGCCGGCATGGGAAAATCCTGAGCAGCTATTTAAACAGGAGCAGCCGAATGGCCGATCGAATCCTGATTCTGGGCGGTTCCGGCTTTGTTGGGCGACAGCTGGTGGAGCTGCTGCAGCGCCAGGGCGCGCGCATCACCGTGCCCACGCGCCGCCTGGCGGCCACGCGGGCGCTGTGGAGCCAGCCGCGCGTGCGCGTGGAGGTGGCCGACGTCGCCGATCCGCCGACGCTGGCGCGCCTGGTGGCCGAGCACGACGCGGTGGTGAACCTGATCGCCATCCTGCACGGCACGCGGCGCCAGTTCGAGCACGCCCATGTCGAGCTGCCGCGCCAACTGGCCGAAGCCTGCGCGCGGGCCGGCGGGCGGCATGTGGTGCACGTCAGCGCGCTGGGCGCGGCGGCCGACGGGCCGTCGATGTACCAGCGCAGCAAGGCGCGCGGCGAGGCCGTGCTGGGGCAGGCCGCGCAGGTCGATTCGCTGCGCCTGACGGTGCTGCGCCCGAGCGTGATCTTTGGCGCCGAGGACCGTTTTCTGAACCTGTTCGCCGGGCTGCAGAAGCTGTTTCCGGTCATGCCGCTGGCCGGCGCCGAGGCGCGTTTTCAGCCGGTGTGGGTGCGCGACGTGGCCGAGGCCATCGTCACCTGCCTGGGCGGCGGCGCGGCCGTGGGCCAGACCTACGAGGCCTGCGGCCCCGAGGTCTGGACGCTCCGCGAGCTGGTGCAGGCGGCCGGCCGCTGGGCTGGGGTGCGCGGCGGCCGCGGCCGGCCCATCGTCGGCTTGCCGATGGCCCTGGGCCGCCTGCAGGCGCTGGCGCTGGAATGGCTGCCCGGCCGCACCCTGATGAGCCGCGACAACCTGGATTCGATGCGCGTCGACAACGTGGCCAGCGGCCGGGTGCCGGGGCTGCAGGCGCTGGGCGTGGTGCCGGCGCCGCTGTCGGCGCTGGGGCCCAGCCTGCTGGGCGCGGACGGGTTGCAGGCGCGGCTGGACGGGTACCGGCGCCGGCGGTGAGGGCGCGCGCCGCGGCCCTGGGCTGGCCGTGCGCATCAAAACCCGGCCCAATGGGCATCAATGGTCGTGCGCCGGGGCGTTAGCATGGGCAGCTTCAGTGCGGAGGACACCCCATGCTCAAGCTCTACATCGGCAACAAGAACTATTCGTCCTGGTCCATGCGGCCCTGGGTGCTGCTCAAGCAGGCCGGCATCGCGTTCGAGGAGGTGATGGTGTCCTTCGACTCGTTCGAGCCGGGCTCGCGGTTCAAGCAGCAAATGAACCAGGTCAGCCCGGTCGGCAAGGTGCCGGTGTTGGTGGAGGGCGAGGTGACGGTGTGGGACACGCTGGCCATCGTCGAATACGCCGCCGAGCGCTTCCCCGAGGCGCACCTGTGGCCGCGCGAGGCCCCGGCGCGGGCCCGCGCCCGCAGCGTGTGCGCCGAGATGCACGCGGGTTTCATGGCGCTGCGCAGCGCCTGCGGCATGAACATCGAGGCCAGCCTGCCCGAGGTCGGCCAGATCATCTGGCGCGACCGGCCGGGTGTGCGCGCCGACGTGGCGCGCATCGTGGCCATGTGGCAGCAGTTGCTGGCCGAGCACGGTGGGCCCATGCTGTTCGGCCGTTTCACCGCCGCCGACGCCTTCTACGCGCCGGTGGTGATGCGCTTGAAGACCTACGCCCTGCCGGTGCCGCAGGACGTGGCCGCCTACATGGAGCGGGTGTGCGCGCTGCCCGGCGTCAAGGCGTGGATCGATGAGGCGCTGGCGGAAAAGAGCTTCGTGCCCTTCGACGATCCCTACCGCGCGGGGCGCTGAGCCCCGGCGGGGGTTTACTTGACCTGCACGCCCATCAGCTTGAGCGCCTCGCGCTCGCCCAGGAAGGTGTCGCGGGCGTACTGGGTGTAGGCGGCGGCGTCCATGTAGATGGGCGACATGCCGATTTTCTTCAGGCCGGCCTGGAAGGCCGGGTCGTTGTACGACTCGCGGAAGGCGGTGTCCAGCTTCTTGACCACCGCCGGGTCCATGCCCTTCGGCCCGGCAATGCCCACCGGCGAGGTGTGCACGATGGGGTAGCCCAGCTCCTTCAGCGTGGGCACCTCGGGCAGGTCGGGCGAGCGGGTGTCGCCAAACGAGGCCAGCACGCGCAGTTGGCCCGAAGCCACGAAGGGCAGCACCGAGCTGGAACCCACCACGGCCTGGATGTGTTCGCCCATCAGCGACGAGATGGCGTCGGCGTCGCCCTTGAACGGCACGTGCACCCAGGGCGCTCCCACCTTGGCGCCCAACTGGGTCATGCCGATGTGCTGGCTGCTGTTGGCGCCCGGCGTGCCGTAGGACACCTTGCTGGGGTTGGCCTTGGTGTAGGCGGCCAGCTCGGCCACGCTCTTCCAGGGTGCGGTGGCCTTCACCGCGATGTAGTAGTTGAAGCCGGCCACCACCGAGATGTAGGTCAGGTCCTTGAGCGGGTCGTAGGAGGTGCCGGCGATGTGCGGCATGCGGAAGGTGCCGATCGGCAGCATGGTCAAGGTGTAGCCGGCCGGGTCGGTGGACAGCATCTGCACCGCGCCCAGGGTGCCGTTGGCGCCGGCCTTGTTGTCGATGACCACCGACTGGCCCAGGCGCTTGCCGGCTTGCTCGGCGAACATGCGGCCCATCTGGTCGGTGACGCCGCCGGCGGTGTAGGGCACGATCAGCTTGATCGAACGGGCCGGGAAGTCGGCGGGGTTGCCGCTGCCCTGGGCGGCAGCCGGCAGGGCGGCGCACAGCAAGGGGGCGGCGGCGAGAAAGAGGGCCAGGCGTTTTTTCATGGTGAGGGTCTCCGTTGTATCAGGGGGGTCAGGCGGCGGTGGTCGCGCCGTCCATGGTCCAGGCCGCGCCGCGCACTTCCTGCGCGTCGTCGGAGCACAGGAACGAGGCCAGGGCCGCGATCTGCTGGGGGGTGACGAAGCGGCCCGAGGGCTGGCGCAGGCCCAGCAACTGGCGGGTGGCGGCCTCGTTGTCGAGCGATTCGCGCTCGGCCAGGGCGTCCACCTGCTTTTGCACCAGGGCCGTCAGCGCCCAGCCGGGGCAGATGGCGTTGCAGGTGATGTCGGTGGGGGCGGTTTCCAGCGCCACCGCCTTGGTCAGGCCGATCAGGCCGTGCTTGGTGGCGTTGTAGGCCGATTTGCCGGCGCGCCCGCGCAGCCCGCTGATCGAGGCCATGTTGATGATGCGGCCCCAGCCGCGCTGGCGCATGCCCGGCAGCGCCAGGCGGATGGTGTGAAAGCTCGCCGAGAGGTTCAGCGCCAGCATGTCGTTCCAGGCCGTGACGGGGAAATCCTCGATTGGACTCACATGCTGCATGCCGGCGTTGTTGACCAGGATGTCCAGCGCGCCCAACTGCTGCTCGACGGCGCGGATCACGCCTTCGATCTGATCCGGCTGGCGCAGGTCGGCGCGCAGGTACTGCGCCGGCACGCCGTGCGCGCGGGCGATGTCCGCGGCCACGGCGGCGCCTTCCGCATCCGGCACGATGCCGACCATGGCCAGCCGCGCGCCATCGCGCGCCAGGCGCTCGGCCACGGCCAGGCCGATGCCGGAGTTGCCGCCCGTCACCAGGGCCACGCGGTTCTTGAGATCAGCCAATGTCGTCGCTCCAAAGGGGGGTGAAAAAGGGGGAGGCCGGTCGGGCCAGCCTTCAGGGCATCGTAAAAACCCCCGACTCATATGTCCAATATCAAATTTCCGACTGATTTATATTCATTGCGACTCAATACCGGAGTGCCCTGATGGAACTGCGACATCTGCGCGGCTTTCTGGCCGTGGCCCAGGAGCAGAGCTTCACGCGCGCCGCCGAGCGCCTGCACATGACCCAGCCGCCGCTGAGCCAGCGCATCCGCGAGCTGGAGGCCGAGCTGGGCCTGCGCCTGTTCGAGCGCTGCACCCGCAGCGTGCACCTGACGCGGGCCGGTCAGGTCTTCCTGGACGGCGTGCAGGCCATGTTTTCGCAGCTGGACAAGGCGGTGGCGGCCAGCCGCCAGGCCGACCAGGGCGAAATCGGCGAACTGCGGGTGGGCTACACCGGTCGCGCCAGCCATCACCTGCTGCCGAGCCTGGTGCTGGCCTTTCACCAGCGCTACCCGGATGTGCTGCTCGACATCCAGGGCCCGCACCCCACCGGCGCGCTGAGCGAGCAGCTGATCGCCGGCCAGCTCGACGTGGCGCTGTGCTTTTTGCCCCTGCACGACGACCGCATCGCCACGCGCGGCTTCATGCGCTGCGAATTCGTGCTGGCCCTGCCCGTGAACCACCGGCTGGCGCGGCAGGCGCAGGTGCCGCTGGCGGCGCTGGCCAGGGAGCCCTTCGTCGGCTACCCCGCCAACCAGGGCTTTCATCTGCGCGAGGTGATGGACGCGGCCTGCCGCGCCGCCGGCTTCACGCCCCGCGTGGTGCGCGAGGCCGACACCTCGCAAGCCTTGATCTGCCACATCCTGGCCGGCATGGGCGTGTCCATCATTCCGCGCGAGCTGGAACGGATCGAGCACCTGGACGGCGTGGTGTTCAAGGCGCTGGAGCCGGACACCCTGTTTCTGGAGCACGGCCTGGCCTGGTTGCACGGCAACCCCAACCCGGCGCTGCGCAATCTGCTGACGCTGGAGTTGGGGGAGGCCGGGGCCTGAAGGCGAGCGGTGTGGGGTTCAGCCGGCCGGCTGCCGCCGGCCCGCATTGCCGCCCGCTGCGCGGTCAGTCTGGAGGGCCCGAGGTGACGCCACCGGCCCTTGGCGCCAGCAGCTGCGCCACCACCGCCCACCCCGCCAGGCACCACACGATCAGAGCCCCCGAGGGCAGGTCGTACAGCAGCGACAGCGCCAGCCCCACCGCATACCCGCCCACGCCAACGGCATAGGCCAGCGGCAGACGCCAGTGGGCAGGGGACAGGCGCACGCCCAGGGCGGGCACGATCAGGCTGGCGAAGACGAGGAACACGCCGACCAATTGCACCGACGCGGTGACGGCCAGCGCAAACAGCAGGTAAAAGCCCAGCCGCCCCAGGCGCGGGCCCAGGCCGCGCAGCAGGACCAGGATCAGCACTGTGCCCACGGCGGGCACCGCCAGTTGGGCGTAGTTGACCCACAGAATCTGCCCGGCCAGCAGATCGCGCAGGTGTTCGCCGCCGTGCGGGTGGTGGGCCAGTACCAGCAGGCCGCCGGTGGCGGCCAGCACGAAGACAACGCCGATCAGCGCCTCCTGCACCTCGGGCCAGCGGCGCTCGGTCCAGGTCAACAGCAAGGCGCCCAGCACGGCGGCGCTGGCGGCGGCCGCCTGCACGCCCAGGCCGTGCTCTTCGACACCCAGGCTGCCGGCGACGATGACGCCCAGCGCCGCAATCTGCGCAATGGCCAGGTCGATGAATACGATGCCGCGCTGCAGCACCTGAGCGCCCAGCGGTACGTGGGTGGCCAGCACCAGCAGGCCGGCCACAAAGGCCGGGGCAATCAGCCCGAAGTCCAGCGCTTCCGTGCTCATTTGCCACCGCCCGCGGCAGCCAGCAGGCGCGCCAGCGTGTCGTCAAACAGGCTGAACAAGTCCTTGGCCTGGGCGTTGCCGCCCACGGTGAAGGGCAGCTCCACCGCCGGAATGCGCGCGTGCTCGGCCAGCCAGCGCGAAGGTGCTGCGTCCTGGTAGCCGGCGTACAGCACCATGCGCGCGGGCTGCTGCTGCAGGCGCGCCAGCAACTGGTTCAGGTGCGCGGCGCTGGGTTCCACGCCGGGCTTGGGCTCCAGCGTGCCCAGGCTGCGCATGCCCAGCCAGTTCAGCAGGTAGGCCATGTTCTTGTGGTGCTCCACCACCGCCACGTTCTTCAGCGGCGCGCCCTGCTGGCCCCAGCGCTGCAGGGCGGCGGACCAGCGGGCGGCAAAGTCCTGCGCGCGGGCCTGGTACTGGGCGGCGTTGGCCGGGTCCAGCGTGGCCAGCCGGGCGGCCAGCGGTTGCACCAGACGGGCGATGTTCCGGGGGTCCAACTGGATGTGCGGGTTGCCGGCGGCGTGCACGTCGCCGTCGGCGCGGTCCACGCGGGCGGGCACGTCCAGGCGCTCGACCAGCAGGCCCAGCTCCATGAAGCCGGGCTGGCCGGGCGCCACCTTGGCGTTGCCCGACTGGCGCAGCAGCACGGGCAGCCAGCCGGCTTCAAGCTCCAGGCCGGTGCACAGCACCAGGTCGGCGTTGCGGGCGCGGGCGATCAGGCTGGGCCGCGCCTCGATGCGGTGCGGGTCCTGCTGGGCGGTGGTGGCGCTGCTGGCCTTGACCAGGTCGCCCCCCAGCTCGGTGGCCAGCGCGGCCCATTCGGGCTCGCAGGCCAGCACGTTGAGGGCGGCGTGGGCCGGCCCCGCGGCCAGGCTCAGCAGGGCGGCGTACAGGGGGGTGAGAAGGGTGGTGAGGATGCGTTTCATCGGCGGGCTCCTAAAACGAATGCGCGCCGTGCGCGCCCAGACTCATGATGTATTGCAAAAACCACTGCCGGTCGTTGCCGCCGGGGCGCGAGCGGTCCAGCGCGACTTGCAGGCGCAGGCGGCTGAACTCGGTGGGCGCGTAGTCCAGCATCACGGTGCTGCGGCTGGGGTTGTAGCGGCCGAGGGCGGCAAAGCTGGCGGGGCCGACGCCGGCGTTGCTGCCGATGCGGGGTGTGCCGCTGTTCAGGCGGTCGTAGCGCAGGCCCACGCGCCATGCGGGCAGGAACTGATACACGCCTTGCACGTACCAGCCGGACTGCGCGCTGCGGTAGGCCAGGGGCAGGGCGGCGCTGGCGCTGTCGTAGGTGAGCTCGCCGCTTTCCAGGCGGTGAAAGTACTCGCCCTGCAGCTTGAAGCTGGTGCGCGTGGCGTTGCCGCCGGGTGCCCACTTCAGCACCCCGTCCACCGCCCACAGGCGCGAGCGGCCGCTGAAGCTGTTTTGCACACCGTCCAGCTCGGTATAGGCCCGGTCACGGGCGCGGGTGTGCAGGTAGCTGGCGCCCAGGCGCCAGCTGGCGCTGTCGCCCAGGTCGTCGCCCACGTGGGCGGTCAGCGCCCAGGCGCCCAGGCCGTTGCCCGAGGGGCCAGTGCCGGGAAAGCTGTTGCCGCGCCCCGCCTCCAGCGCAATCTCGGTGTAGCGATCGGTGGGCGCGAGCCAGCGCAGTTGCGCACCGTCCTGCTTGAACTGGCCGCCCAGAAAAGCCTGGTAGGCCAGCGGCGCGTCGGCAAAGTCCCAGGTGTGCTTGTGCTGGCTGTTCAGGTAGCCCAACGCGCTGTAAAAGCGCCCGCCTTGCAGCGTCAGCCCGGCCGGCAGGGCGCTGGTGCGGGCGTAGGCCTCTTCGACGTTGACGTGGTTGTCGGCGTCAAAGGCCAGCGTGGCGCGGCCCGAGAAATACGGGTCTACGCTGGCGGCCAGGCCCAGCTCGGATTCGCCCAGGTTGAAGCTGCGCGAGCCTGGGCCGACCTCGCCATCGCCCGGCATGAAGCCCTGCAAGCGGTATTGATCGGGGTTGCGCGACAGCCGCTGGTAGCTGCCACCCAGGATCAGCGACACCTCGGGGTTGAAGCCGCGCGTGGCCGGGGCGGCGGCCACGACGCTGCTGGGGGCGGCCGTGCTGGCAGGCGCCGAGCCGCCTGGGGCGGCGGCGGCGTTCCAGCCGCTGGCGTCGCCTACCGCCGGGCTGGCCGCTGCAGCGGTGGTGGCTGACGCGGTCGGGGCGCGTGGCTCGGCCTCGCGCAGGCGCTGCTCCAGCGCCTGGATGCGGGTTTCATAGTCTTGCCGCATCTGGCGCACTTCGGCGCGCAGTTGCTGCAGGGCGGCTTCGTCGGCCGCCAGGGCGGGGGGGCTGGCGCACAGCGTGGCCAGCGGCGCGGCCACCCAGGCCGCGGCAAAAAGCGCAGGAGATTTCATGTCATCACCGTTCAAACAAACACCAAGGCGCGCCAGCGGGCGGTGCCGCGGCGCGGGAGAGAGCTGGCCGTCAGGCCAGGGGTGTCAGCTCAGAAACGGCGGGGCGCGCGAGTCAAACGCCGTGCGCGTGGGCGGCGCAAAGTGGCGGCGCGCCGGTTCGGCCGCACGCGCGGCCCCGGTCGGCTGGGCCTGCCAGGCGAGCGGCGCTGGCGGCAGGGCCGACGCGAAGGCCGCACCGCCCAGGCACAGGTCGCAGACGTGCAAGGTGGCGGGCTGGGGCGTGGTGCCACCCGCGCCATGCTGGGCGTGCGCGGCGGGCCCGTGCCCGGCCTGACCCAGGTGCGACAGGGCGTGCGTGACGGTACCCAGCTGCACCAACACCAAGGCCCACGCCAACAGCAGGCGGGGAAGCAGCTGTCGCAAGGTGCGGTGGGCGTTCAGGGGTGGCATCACGGTGCGGCGATGTTACGCCGAACCGGTGCGTTGGAAGCTTCAGGTGAACCCGGTGTCAGGGCTCATGCCGGCTGGCGTCCCATCTGTAAAAACCGTTCAGGCTGAGCTTGTCGAAGCCCGGCGCAGCGTTTCGACAAGCTCCACGCGAACGGTGGGATATTTTTGAACGCCTTTGGGGCTCAATCCGCCGGCCAGGCCTGAGCCGCCCTGGCCGGCACCGGCGCCGCCTCCGGCAATTCAGCCGGCGCCACGCCCGCATTGCCGCCAGCGGCACTTTCAATCCCGCGCCACCAGGGCTTCACGTCTTCGGCCAAGCCGGGCTCCACGGCCTCGCCCAGGCGGGGCATGATGAGGTGGGCGCCGGTTTGCGGGGCCAGCTCCAGCAGGCGTTCGGCGGGTTGGTCCCAGTCGTGCATGGCCAGGGCGAAGGTGCCCCAGTGCACCGGCAAGAGCGGCGGGTTGCCCAGCAGGCGCAGCGCTTGCAGCGCGTGGTCGGGGCCCAGGTGGATATCACCCCAGGCGGGGTGAAAGGCGCCGACTTCCAGTATCACCAGGTCAAACGGGCCCAGGCGGGCGGCGATGTCGGCGTATTCGGGCGTCAGGCCGGTGTCGCCGCTGAAGAACACCGCATGGCGCGGGCCGCGCACCACCATCGACGCCCACAGCGTGTCGTTGCGCTGGCCCAGCCGCCGGCCGCTGAAGTGTTGCGAGGGCGCGGCGGTGATCTCCAGGCCCGTGCCGGGCACGCGGTGCGTCTCCCACCAGTCCAGCTCGGTGATGCGCTCGGGCGCGATGCCCCAGGCCTGGAGGTGCGCGCCCACACCCAGGGTGGTGACAAAGGGCACGCGCGACTTGGCCAGGGCCTTGATGGTGGGGTAGTCGAGGTGGTCGTAGTGGTCGTGCGAGATGACGACCACGTCCACCTCGGGCACATCGCGCAGCGCCACCACGGGCGGCTGAAAGCGCTTGGGGCCGACCACGGCAAAGGGCGAGGCGCGCGGGCCCCACACCGGGTCGGTCAGCACGCGGTGGCCGTCGATCTCGATCAGCACCGACGAATGGCCAAGCCAGGTGGTGCGCAGGCCGCTTTGCGGGCCGCGCAGCCAGGTCGGGCGCGGGTCGCGCGTGGGCAGGCCGGTCTTGGGCACGCGGCGCTCGCCACCGCAGATCAGCTCGCGCACGCCGGGCATGGGCGTGGCCGGGTCGCGCAGGCCGGGGGTGATGGGGTGCAGGTTGCGAAACGACTGGCCGTCCCAGCGCGGCGAAGCCTGCATGCGCTCCAGCCGCAGGCCGGCGGCGCGTTGTCCAAAGGATTTCATGGTGCCATGCATCTGAGGGCCGCCCTGGCCGCTGCAAGGCCGGGCCGCCCGGAGGAGAGGGGGAAAGAGCCGGTCAGCCCGGCGCCTTGGCACTGGCCTTGAGGGCCTGGCGCCGCTGCATTTCGCGGAACATGGCGGAAAAGTTCTCGGCCGTGCGGTCGCGCATGGCGGCGGGGCCCAGCAGCGGCGGGATCCAGCCCGGGTCGACCTCGGCGTGGTAGCGCAGCACCGTGCCGCCGGGCTCGGGCGCCAGCTTCATGGTGCTGACCATGTGCTTGACGGTGCCGCCGACGTTGGTGGAGAGGATCTCGGTCTTGGGCTTCAGGCGGATTTCGCGCTCGGACTCGAAGCCGCTGGAAAACGGCCCGAACTTGGCGATGCCCTGCTGGCGCACCAGCAGCCGGTCGCCCTGGCGCTCCGTCACCTTGCTGACCTGCAAATCCGACTGGTAGCTGGGCATGTGCTCGAAATCGACCAGCACTTCCCAGGCGGTATCCAGCGGCACCGCCACGTGCATCACGGCGTCCAGGGCGAACAGGCCGTTCTTGCGCTGGACTTCGATGTTGTTGGCCGACAGAGGGGGCGGGTAGGTTTCGGCCAGGCCCGCCAAGGGGGTGCTCAGCAAAGCCGACGCCAGAAACCAGGAGGTGAGCGCGCGCATGGTGTGAAAAGATTAAAACGCTGGGAAGAAAGTGTGCCACGCCGTGGCGTTTTGGGTGTGGCCTGACACGCGTTGGCCCCACCGATACACTGGCCCGCATGCAAGTGTTCATGGTGGGTGGGGCGGTGCGCGACCGGTTGCTGGGGCTGCCGGTGCAGGACCACGACTGGGTGGTGGTGGGCGCCACGCCCGAGCAGATGGTGGCCGCCGGCTATGTGCCCGTGGGCA
>Ga0209572_1000827_pt1 | contig 33123 bp, 31 predicted proteins | sample EBPBio232012_DNA_FD_185867 | JGI IMG/M metagenome (GOLD analysis project Ga0209572, IMG submission 185867) | Wastewater treatment Type I Accumulibacter community from EBPR Bioreactor in Madison, WI, USA - Reactor 1_1/23/2012_ DNA (SPAdes)... | ecosystem: Engineered > Bioreactor > EBPR >...
TGATTGTGTTTATATATTTAAATAGGTCTTCTAAAAATTTAACTTTATTAGCTTTTTCAATTGAGCTATTATTAGAATAATATTCGTTGATGGTTTTCTTTAATTCTGGAAAAATTGTTGTCAAACTTTTTTTGTTTGTGATTTTATAATATTGATTTTTATATAAAATTATATAGGAAGTAATTTTAGTAAAATCATCAAAAACCAGATTGTCATTAATTATTTGTCTTCTGTCTTTTTTATGTTTTACGTAAAAATTCACTCTATTATTTAGTATTACTTCTTCATAAAACCCAGATATTACTTCATCATTTGAGATTTTGTTATAACCAAGATTGATGTAGTTTTTACTATTAACGTTGAAGGAGTTTATCTTAGATTTATTCAACACAATTGGCATTTTGTCATTTTCACCATTTGGTTTTATAATTAGATCATCATTATTGATGTCATAATTTAATAAGACGTTATTATAAAGTTGGTTATCATAAACAACAGAACCTAAAGTGTAATTTTGAAAATAAAACCGGTCGTTGTTTTTTAAAATTTTATCGTAATTTAAAAGTATTTTACCATTATTAATGTCTAAATTTTCTTTGCCAACTTTAGAATCGTACCAATCATATATAGAAGTTGATGCGTCGTTTTGACCTTGTGTTGTATAAGCTACAAGAGACAACATGGTGTAAAAACTAAATTTAAGTTGATTAAATCTTCTTGAAGACATATAATATAATTTTAAGAATGTTCTTACGTAAAAGTATTTAGAAAATTTAGATTTTTAATGTTGTATTTGAATTTTAACACTAAAATATTTTTTTGAAAATGCAAAAACCCCAATTCAACTAAATGAATTGGGGTTAAAAGGTTTAATAAAAAGTTATTTATTATTAAATTCTAATGTATATCTTAAGCCTGTATTTAACGAAAAGTACGTGTTTATATAACTTCCTGCATTTTTATTGATATTGGTGAAACCTCCACATGCATCCAATTGAAAGTAGGTTACAAGTTTCTTGTTAATTATGAAATCGTGACCAAATCCTAAAACTAATTTGTAGTCTTTATTTTTAATCAATAGTGGTTGTGATAATTTTTCAAAAGCTATGGTAGGTTCAACGGAACCTTTATAGATATTGCTTTCTTTTAGAAAATTAACACCTAACCCAACATCTAGAAAAAATCTACCAACCTTATTTGGTTTAGTACACATTCTATAAACAACTTCAATAGATTTTGAATCTATCTCATATGTTGCATTGCTTGATTCGCTTCTAACTCCAAGTTTCCTGTTGTTAAATTCAAAAACGATTGCTCCAGTTTTTGTCTCTTTAGGGTTTTTAAAATAGTAAATAGTGTGAAAGCCATAGTTAATGCTCCACAACTTTTTTCCTAATGATGGTTTGTCATTAAAGAAATCAGAATCATCTATGCTTGATGAAGTTGTTCCAATCTTAGTGCCAATCTCGACAGTTTGACAATTAATAGTGCCTGATATAAGTATTAAAACTAGAACTATTAAACTTTTGATTTTTCTCATATTTTGTAATAATTACTGTAGATATTTTTAAAAACCCCAACTCAACTAAATGAATTGGGGTTTTAAATTTGTATAAATGTAAATTATTCCGCTTTTGGAGTAATTTTATTTTCTTCTCTTGGAGGTCTTGGTAAAAGTGCTTTTCTAGAAACTTTTTCTTTTCTAGTTTTAGGATCAACACCCAAATATTTCACCATAAACACATCGCCCATATTTACAACATCGGCAACATTCTCAGTTCTTTCCCAAGCTAGTTCAGATACGTGTAATAAAACTTCGTTTCCTGGAGCAGCAGTGTATTCTACAACAGCACCAAAATCTAACATTTTAATTACTTTCACTTCATAAGCTTCACCCATTGCTGGTTTGAAGATAATAGAGTCAATTTTAGCTAATACAGCTGCAATTCCATCTGGATCTGTTCCAAGGATTTCAACTACACCTTGTTCGTCAACTTCGTTGATAACGATTGTACAACCAGTAGCTTTTTGTAATTCTTGAATTACTTTTCCACCAGGTCCAATTAAAGCACCAATAAAGTTTCCAGGAATTGTTCTTGTGATGATTTTTGGAGCGTGTTTTTTAACATCAGCTCTTGGTGTAGCAATTGTTTCAGTGATTTTCCCTAAAATATGCATTCTACCTTCACGAGCTTGACCTAAAGCTTGTTCCATAATGTCGTATCGCAATCCTTCAATTTTGATATCCATTTGGCAAGCAGTGATTCCGTCTTTTGTACCAGTTACTTTAAAGTCCATATCTCCTAAATGATCTTCATCTCCTAAGATATCAGAAAGAACTGCAAAATTTTGACCGTCTGTAATTAATCCCATAGCAATTCCAGAAACTGGTTTTACCATTTGAACTCCAGCATCCATCAAAGCCATTGTTCCAGCACAAACTGTAGCCATAGAAGACGAACCGTTAGATTCTAAAACTTCAGATACAATTCTAATTGTATAAGGACAATCTGCAGGAATCATGTTTTTTAAAGCACGTTGTGCTAAGTTTCCATGACCAACTTCTCTTCTTGAAGTTCCTCTTAAAGGTTTAGCTTCTCCAGTTGAAAATGGTGGGAAATTATAATGTAAGTAGAATTTTTCTTCTCCTTGTTCTGATGGCGAATCAATTTGGTTAGCTTCTCTAGATGTTCCTAAAGTAACTGTTGCCAAAGCTTGAGTTTCACCACGTGTAAATAATGATGAACCATGAACAGAAGGTAAATAATCAGTTTCACACCAAATTGGTCTGATTTCTGTAGTTTTTCTTCCGTCAAGACGAATTCCTAATTCAAGAATTACGTTACGAACCGCTTCTTTATTAGTTTTATAGAAATATTTAGATACTAAATCTCCGTCAGCAGCTAATTCTTCTTCTGTAAATAAAGCTTTTACTTCTTCTTTTACTTCAGCAAATGCAGCACTTCTTTCGTGTTTAGCCGAACCTACTTTTGCAATAGCATAGATTTTATCGTATGCTGCAGTTTTTACTTTTTTGTAGATTTCTTCATTTTCTTTTTCACCTTCGTAAGTACGAGTTTCTTTTTTACCAAATGCTTCTTGTAAACGCAATTGAGCGTGAATTTGAACTTTGATAGCTTCGTGAGCAAATTTAATTGCTTCAACCATTTCTGCTTCAGAGATTTCTTTCATTTCTCCTTCAACCATCGCAACAGAATCTAATGAAGCACCGATCATCATGTCGATGTCAGATAATTCTAATTGAGTTCTACTTGGGTTGATTACAAATTTACCATCTACACGTGCAACACGTACTTCAGAAATTAAATTGTAAAAAGGAATGTCTGAAACTGCTAATGCTGCTGATGCTGCTAAACCTGCTAATGCATCTGGCATAACATTGTCATCATGAGACATTAATTGAATCATCACCTGTGTTTCAGCATGATAATCGTCTGGGAAAAGCGGACGTAAAACACGGTCAACAAGACGCATTGTTAATACTTCACTGTCGCTTGGACGAGCTTCTCTTTTGAAAAAACCACCTGGAAAACGTCCAGCTGCCGCAAATTTTTCACGGTAATCTACCGTAAGAGGTAAAAAGTCAACTGCTGGGTTTGAAGTTCTTGCTGATACCGCTGTAGCTAAAAGCATACAGTCGCCACATCTTACAACAACCGAACCATCGGCTTGTTTTGCTAATTTACCTGTTTCGATTGTGATAGATCTTCCATCACCTAAATCGATTGTTTCTTGGGTTACTTTTGGAATCATAAAATTTAATTCGTTTAAACTATTAGGTTAGTTGTGTTGTAGTTGTTGTGTAGTAGTTGTTTGTAACCCAATGAAAAACCGAAACTTTTCTTATTTATATTCTTATAATTTATAAAACAAAAAGAGGCGCGCAAGCACCTCTTTAAGATATGTATTATTTTCTAATACCTAATTCTTTAATAATCTCACGATATCTGTTGATATCTTTTTTCTTCAAGTAGTCAAGAAGACTTCTTCTTTTACCTACTAAAAGAACTAACGAACGCTCAGTGTTGTAATCGTGACGATTTTTTTTCAAGTGCTCAGTTAAGTGAGAGATTCTAAATGTGAACAATGCGATTTGCCCTTCAGCAGATCCAGTGTTTTCAGCTTTTCCTCCGTGTTTAGCGAAGATTTCAGCTTTTGTTTCTTTACTTAAATACATTCCAATATTATATTAAATGATTATTATGTATGAAAAAGGATTTTCCTAATTCGTGTGCAAAGATAATCTTCTTTTTTGATTAGGCAAATAAAAAAGTATAGATTAGAATAATTTTGCAACTTCTTGATTTACAAATTCTAAAAAACGTTCGTCTTTTTCTGTAAATGGGTCAATCACATGACTATCAATGTCTATTTGTCCAATATTGATTCCGTTTACAAATAACGGCACTACAATTTCAGACTTAACTGTAAAGCTACAAGCAATATAATTATCTTGAGCTGCAACATCTGGAACTACAAAATTGGAATTCGATTCTGCTACTTGACCACATATTCCTTTTCCAAATGGAATAACAGTATGATCTGTTTCGGCACCAACATAAGGTCCAAGATGTAAAGTTTTGTTTTCGTGATTGGCAAAGTAAAATCCAACCCAATTATAGTAATCAACATTATCTGATAAAAATTGGCAAAGATTTTTAAGTTTTTCATCTCTGTTATTATTATCATTTGAAAGTATACTAATCACCTCTGGTTTTAAATCATCAAATTTCATATTCTCTTTTTTTTGCAAAAGTAACCAATGCAATTTCTTACTTTTACCTAAAATTTGTTAAAAATTATATTTTGAAAGAATACATTATTCAGTTTAAACCATTTTTAGTTTTCTTAACTAAGTTTTTGATCTCCTATTTGGTATTGACGCTACTGTATCAAAGTTATTTAAATCAATTTGATCAAAAGAATTTTGAGGTAGATAAAATTACACAAATTGTTGCTAATCAATCTCAAATGATGCTTTCTGTTTTTGATGATAACTCCTATACAATGCCTAATTTGAAAGAAGCAAGTGTAAAACTTTTTTATCATGATAAATGGGTTGCAAGAATTATTGAAGGCTGTAATGCTGTGAGTGTAGTGATTCTATTTATAAGTTTTGTAATTGCATTTACCGGAAGATTAAAGCAAACTTTAGTTTTTATATTAATAGGGACAATAATAATTCACTTGTTTAATGTGTTGCGAATTGCATTGCTTTGTATGGCAATATTTCACTTTCCAGAGTATGAACATATTCTGCATGGTGTAATTTTTCCGCTATTTATTTACGGAATTGTTTTTTTACTTTGGGTGATTTGGGTTAATAAATATTCTTCTTATGCTACAAAATCTATTGAAAAATAAGCTGAAGTTGTCGGCTGTTTTGTTTTTGATTATTCTTCTAATTGCCATTAGAGCATTTGAAGACACAATTTTTTATGATCCATTTTTAGATTATTTTAAATTGAATTATAATAATCTACCATTGCCTAAAATTGATGTAATAAAATTATTTTTTAGTTTAGGATTTAGATTTTATTTAAACTCCATTATTTCCTTGGGATTACTTCGATTGATTTTTAATGATGCAAAGATCATTAAGTTTTCCATTTTTCTGTATTCTATTTTGGGAATCATTTTAATGGTGAGTTTCTTTTTTGTTCTATTAAAATTTGGAGAAACTAACAAAATGAATCTTTTTTACATTAGAAGATTTATTATTCAACCTATTTTTATAATGCTCTTTATTCCAGCTTTTTATTATCAGAAAAAAATGAAGTAGTTGTTATTTTTTGTACCTTTATGTAGGTAAATAATAAACAATGAAAGTAATAAAACATTCTGGAGATGTCGTTGATTTTGAACCTGATAAACTTAAAAAATCTTTATTAAAATCAGGCGCAGATTCTTCGATTGTTAATGCTATTTTAAACGAAATAAAAGGCCAGATTTATGATGGGATTCCAACCAAACAAATCTATAAAATGGCTTTTGGATTGCTTAAGAAAGCGTCTAATTCTCATGCAGCTCAGTATAATTTAAGACCCGCAATACAAATGCTTGGTCCAGCCGGATTTTTCTTTGAAAAGTATGTTGCTAGACTTTTTGCATTTGAAGATTATAAAACCATTACAAATCAAACTCTTCAAGGAAAATGCGTTTCCCATGAAATAGATGTTATTGTTAAAAAAAATGATGAAATCAGCATGATTGAATGTAAGTTTCATGCTGGAAGGGATGCGATTTCTGATGTAAAAGTTCCAATGTATATTCTTTCTAGATTTAATGATTTGAAAGATAGAAAACATTCTATTTTCACAAATAATGATAAAATTTCAAAATGTTGGTTAGTTACCAATAATAGATTTAGCGCAGATGCAATTACTTTCGGAAATTGTTCGGGGATAAACATGTTGAGTTGGGATTTCCCCAAAAATGATAATTTACGATCAAAAATCGACAACAAAAAACTATATCCTATAACTTGTTTGACAACACTTTCATTAGCAGAAAAAGACAAATTGTTGATTTTGGGGATTATTTTGGCAATAGATTTAATTAATAATTCTGAGAGTTTAGAGCGAATAGGATTAAGTCCTAATAGAATAAAAAATGTTTTTAAAGAAGTCACAGAATTATGTAAATATTTATAATTATGAAAGTAACATTCTTAGGTGGTGCTGGAACTGTAACAGGTTCAAAAACATTAATAGAAAGCAATGGAGTTAGAATTTTAGTGGATTGTGGTCAATTTCAAGGAATAAAACCATTACGAGAACTCAATTGGGAACCACTTCCTATTTCACCATCAACAATAGATTTTGTGTTGTTGACCCATGGTCATTTAGACCATTGTGGCTGGCTGCCACGATTGGTTAATCAAGGATTTAAGGGTAAAATTTATTGCACGAGTCCAACTAAAGATATTACAAAATTAATTTTATTAGATAGTGCTAAAATTCAAGAGGAAGAAGCAAATAGAGCTAATGAAGGTAAATATTCAAAACACGAAATTGCCGAACCTTTATATGATATTGAAGATGCAGAAAGTGTTTTTCCATATTTTAGAATTATAAAAGAAAATGAAACGATTAGTTTAGATGCTGAAATTTCTGCTGTTTTTACTAATGCAGGACATATCCTTGGTGCTTGCTCAATTACTTTAATATTAGAAGGCAAAACCTTAGTTTTTTCTGGAGATATTGGTCGTGATGATGATGTATTAATGTATGCACCAACAAAACCAAAAAAAGCAGATTATATTTTTTTAGAGAGTACTTATGGTAATAGAATTCATCCAGAAGAAGATGTAAAGTCACTACTCGAAGCATATATTAATAATACATATTCTAAAGGAGGAACAGTAATAATTCCGAGTTTTGCTGTAGAACGTGCTCAAACTATTATGTACTTACTTTGGCAATTAAAAGAGGAAGATAGAATTCCAAATATTCCCTATATTATAGATACTCCAATGGGAATTAGCGTTTTGGATGTTTTTGAAAACAATAAAAAGTGGCACAAACTATCTGATGAAGATTGTGTTGCAATGTGTAAAATGTTTTTTATGAACTCGGATTATCAAGAAACAATTAACATGATTTATGATAAACAGCCAAAAGTTGTTATCGCTGCAAGTGGAATGATAACAGGAGGAAGAGTTTTAAGTTATTTAGAACGATATATTAGTTTAGCAGAAACAACAATAATTATTGTTGGATATCAAGCAGAAGGAACGCGTGGAAGAAAATTATTAGATGGAGCTACTGATATAAAAATTCGAGGAAAATATTATGATGTAAAAGCAAATATTGTTGAAATTGAAGGTTTGTCAGCTCATGCCGATCAACAAGGTTTATTGAATTGGCTTTCAGAATTGGATAGTAAACCAGCAAAAGTGTTTTTAGTTCATGGAGAAAATCAGCCAGCAGATGAACTTAGAATTAAAATTAATGAGCGATTTGGCTTTAATTGTTTTATTCCATTAATGGGACAAGATTTTGAATTGTAAACTTTTAACAAACTTTTACAGATAATTATCTACTATTGATTAACTTTGCACCATGCAAATAAAGAAGCACATAGCGTTACTTTTAGCTTTCTTCCTGTTAATTTCCAATTCGGGATTGGCTTTTAATGTGCATTATTGTGGCGAGAAAATAGCGGCAATATCTTCTGTGTTTTCTGATGAGGAAGTTTGCGAGATGCCTGTAGTAGAGGAAAAATCTTGTTGCGCAAAAAAAGAAGTTACGCATAAAAAGTGTTGTTCTGATAAAGAATTAAATCTTAAAGACAACTCTGAAAAATTTACTTTCAAATCAATTTCTTTTGATTTTGATTTGTTTTTTTATACAACTTCTTTCAAACAAATTTATTTTGATTCAGTTGAAAGAAGTATAAAATCTCAACACCTTACTTATTATTGTGATGCAAATGCGCCGCCATTGTATCAACTCTATTGTCAATACACTTTTTACGCTTGATTTAATCTAAATTCATTAGGTTTCTTATTTATTATAGGAAATCAAATTTTATATGAATAACGATTAAATTTTATACAATGAAAAAAATAACATTATTCCTAATGTTGTTTGTTTTTGCTGCTACATTTTCACAAGAAAAATTAGATGAAGTAAAAATTGATATCAAGCAAAAAGGAATAAAAAAATCACTTACAAAAACAGCCAATACTTCTGTAGTTACAAGTAAAGAATTGCTTAAAGCAGCTTGTTGTAATTTGGCAGAAAGCTTTGAAACAAATCCATCAATTGATGTGAATTTTTCTGATGCTTTGACAGGAACCAAACAAATAAAAATGTTAGGTTTAACTTCACCATATTTAATGATTACAGAGGAAAACATTCCTTCAGTAAGAGGAGCTTCTCAGGCTTATGGTTTGTCATTTACGCCTGGGACTTGGGTAGAAAGTATTCAAATAACTAAAGGAGCAGGTAGTGTTGTTAACGGATACGAAAGTATTTCGGGACAAATCAACACAGAACTTATTAAGCCAATGAAAGATGTTCCTTTTTATCTTAATGCATATGGTTCAACAGATTCTAGATTCGAATTGAATACTCATTTCAATAGAAAAATTTCCGATAAATGGGCTACAAGTTTCTACATTCATGGAAATGCAAGAGTTGCCAAAAACGATATGAATCATGACCATTTTTTAGATAATCCATTAGGAAAACAAATTAATTTGGTAAATCGTTGGCAATATACAAATCCAGAAACAGGTTGGGTTTCTTTTATTAATTTCAAATTTATGAAAGATGAAAAACAGACTGGCGATTTAGATTTTAATCCAAAGAGAGATAAATTGACAACCAATTATTGGGGTTCAGAAATTAATACAGAACGTTTTGATTTCACTTCAAAAATTGGTTATGTTTTTAAAGATATGCCTTATCAAAGCATTGGTTTACAAAATGCGTTTAGCAATCACAATCAACAATCTTATTTTGGATTAAATCAATACAACATTAAACAACAAAGCTATTATTCTAATTTGATTTTAAATTCGATTATTGATAATACCATGCATAAGTTTGCAACTGGATTGAATTTTACTTATGACAAATATTCTGAATTTGTCAATTTATCTGATGTGAGTCGAATTGATAATTCAGTTGGTGCTTTCTTTGAATATACTTTTGATAACAATAACAAGTTTAGCTATATTTTAGGAGGACGATTTGATTATCATAATAGGTTAGGAGCCTTTTTTACACCTAGGTTACATGTTAGATATAATCCATGGGAAAAATCTGTTTTTAGATTTTCTGCAGGAAGAGGAAAGAGAGCTGCAAATATTTATGCAGAAAATCAGCAATTATTTGGAAGTTCAAGAGTTTTTTCTGTTTTAGATGCAAATGGGAAAATATACGGATTGAATCCTGAAATTGCATGGAATTACGGAATAAGTTTTACTCAAAACTTTCTTTTATTTGGTAAAAGTGCAGACATGACTTTAGATTTTTACAGAACCGATTTTCAAAATCAAGCTATAGTTGATGTGATGCAAAGTCCTCAACAAGTATTATTCTACAATTTAAAAGGTGATTCTTATGCTAATAGTTTGCAAATTGATTTTAATTATGAGATTATTAAACATTTCAATTTAAGAACAGCTTATAAGTATTATGACATCTCTACCGATTATTTGTCTGGTAGTTTTCAAAGACCACTTCAGGCAAAGCATAGGTTTTTTGGTAATTTAGAATATGAAACTCATATTAAGGAGAAAGGAAAACAATGGAAGTTCGATTTTACATGGAATTGGCTAGGAAAACAACAATTACCAACAACTTCAACTAATCCGGTTGATGATAGATTACCTAATTTTTCACCATCATTTTCTGTAATGAATACGCAAATTACAAGAACTTTTTCAAGTGTTTTTGAAGTTTATGTTGGAGGTGAAAACATTGGAAATTACCGACAACAAAATGCAATATTAGGTGAGCACAATCCTTTTGGAACGCATTTTGACACATCTATAGTATATGCTCCAATTTTTGGACAAATGTATTATGCAGGATTAAGATTTAAAATAAAATAATTATAAAAATAGTAAATTATGAAGAACATATTAATTGGAATGATGTTACTCTTTGTAACACTTTCAACACAGGCTCAAGATAAGAAAAACAAGAATGCCAAATATGATATTGAAGTTTCTGGAAATTGTGACCTGTGTAAAAAAAGAATTGAAAAAGCAGCTTTTTCTGTTAAAGGTGTAAAAAGTGCTGAATATCACTTAGATGATAACATTTTACATTTAATAATTAACGAAGAGAAATGTTCAATTTTAGATATTAAAAAAGCCATTGCTAAGGTTGGTCACGATACTGATGAAGTAAAAACAACTGATGCAGATTATGAAAACCTTCACGGATGTTGCCATTATGAAAGAAAATAGATTATTAAAAACTCTCTAAGAAATTAGAGAGTTTTTATTTTGTATTTTTATAGAATGAAAAAGAAAAGATTGAAGTTTAGTGTTATACTATTATTTATATTCTCATCTGTCATTTATGCACAAGAGATGAAACACAATGAAGCTAATTGGTTTGCTTATGTTGGTCAGTATAATGTTTCTAAAAAATGGGGTTATCATATTGAAGCACAATTTAGATTGGATGACGAGTTAAATAGGAGCAACCAAAATCTATTTCGATTAGGTGGTTTTTACAATCTAAATGAAAGAGCAAAGTTTACCATAGGTTATGGGTTGATTAATACTTTAAATTCAAATTTGAATGATTATTTCAATGAAGATAGAATATGGGAGCAATTTCAATATAATTATAAATGGAAGCAAAATATAAACACCAATCGATTTCGTCTTGAACAGCGGTTTGTAGACAAGTTGGCTATTGTAGATGGTTCTGTTAGAAAATCGGAAACTAACTATCAAAATAGATTACGATATTTAAATAGAAATCTTTTCCATATTATGGACTTTAAATCGGGCAATGAAGAACTTTATTTAGTCGTTCAAGATGAAGTTTTTCTTAATCTTGGAACTAATAAAGTAAATAATAAATTTTTGGATCAAAATAGATTTCTAATAGGATTTGGGATAAATTATAAAAAGAGCATTCAATTTGAAGTAGCTTATATGAATCATTTTATCAATCCAAATGCCAATAATGACATTATGAATCATACTTTTTCATTAACATTACTTCAAAACTTAATTCTTTACAAAGAATGAGGATTATGTTATATTTAAGTCAAAAAAGCGAATAAGATTGCCACATAAATAAATAATCGTTACTTTCACGTGCTCAAATTAAACTAACTTATTTATCACATTTATGAATGATTTTGATTGGAAACAACTACTAAACCCTGAGTTTTATATTCTGTTAGAATTTGGAGGAATAAAGATTGGGCTTTACGTTGTTTTATTTATTGTATTTGCCGAAACCGGTCTATTAGCAGGATTCTTTTTACCTGGAGACAGTTTGCTTTTTTTGTGCGGAATTTATAGTCAGTTGTTGATGAAAGAATTATCAACTGGAAGTGATTTTCTTGATGTTTCTTTTTTAGCAGCTTTGGTTTCAGTAATGGGAATTGTAGGAAACATGGTAGGTTATTGGTTTGGAAAGAAGAGTGGGAGTTATTTATTTAAAAGAGAAGATAGTTTCTTTTTTAAGAAAAAATATTTGTTTCAATCAAAAGATTTTTTTGATAAATACGGAACAAAAGCAATTGTTTTTGCAAGATTTTTACCTGTTGTAAGAACGTTTGCTCCTGTAGTTGCCGGAATTGTAGAAATGGAAAAGAAAAAATTTATGTTCTACAATGTTTTGGGTTCAATTCTTTGGTCGTTCACTATGATTTTTGCAGGTCATTATTTGTATGAGTTGTTCTTATCACAGTTTGATATCGACTTAAAACATTACATTGAATATATTGTAATTGGAATAGTTTTAGTAACAACAGTTCCAGTCTTAATGAAATTTTTGAAAAAGAGAAATTAGATTTATTAAATAAAAAATCCGTCAAGTTCTTCAACAAGACGGATTTTTTAATTTTATTAATTCGTACTTCGTGTTTTGTAATTCGTACTTATAAATTACATCATTCCTGGCATTCCTCCACCCATTGGCATTCCACCACCAGCGTTTTCTTCTTTGATGTCGATTAATGCACATTCAGTAGTAAGAATCATTCCAGCAACAGAAGCAGCGTTTTCAAGAGCTACACGAGTTACTTTTTTAGGATCAATAATTCCAGCTTTTAGCATATCAACATATTCGTCAGTTTTGGCATTATACCCAAAATCACCTTTTCCTTCAGAAACTTTTGCTACTACTACAGAACCTTCAAGTCCAGCATTTTCAACAATAGTTCTCAATGGCGATTCAACCGCACGGAAAACAATCTGAATTCCAGTAGCTTCATCAGCATTATCCGCTTTAATAGATGCTAAAGCAGCTTTTGCTCTTAATAAAGCAACACCTCCACCAGCAACAATTCCTTCTTCTACAGCAGCACGAGTTGCGTGTAATGCATCGTCAACACGGTCTTTTTTCTCTTTCATTTCCACTTCAGAAGCTGCTCCAACATAAAGAACAGCAACTCCTCCTGCTAATTTAGCCAAACGTTCTTGCAGTTTTTCTCTATCATAATCAGAAGTTGTAGTTTCCATCTGACCTTTGATTTGGTTGACTCTGTTTTTGATTAAATCAGCATTTCCAGCACCATTTACAATCGTTGTATTGTCTTTATCAATTGCAATTTTTTCAGCTGTTCCAAGCATTTCTAAAGTTGCATTCTCTAAAGTGTAACCACTTTCTTCTGCAATTACAGTTCCACCAGTTAAGATGGCGATATCTTCTAGCATTGCTTTTCTTCTGTCACCAAAACCTGGAGCTTTTACAGCTGCGATTTTTAAGGCACCACGCAATTTATTTACTACCAAAGTTGATAATGCTTCTCCATCAACATCTTCAGCAATAATTAATAATGGTTTTCCAGATTGAGCAACTGGTTCTAATACAGGAAGTAATTCTTTAAGAGAAGATACTTTTTTATCGTATAAAAGAATGTAAGGATTTTCCAATTCTACATTCATTTTTTCTGGATTGGTAACAAAATATGGAGATAAATAACCTCTGTCAAATTGCATTCCTTCTACAACATCAACATAAGTTTCTGTTCCTTTTGCTTCTTCAACAGTGATTACACCTTCTTTTCCAACTTTTCCAAAAGCTGTAGCGATTAAATCACCAATAACTTCATCATTATTAGCAGAAATAGAGGCAACTTGTTTTATTTTTTCAGAAGAAGAACCAACTTCTTGTGCTTGTTTTCCTAAATCAGCAACAATTGCTTCAACTGCTTTGTCAATTCCTCTTTTTAAATCCATTGGATTTGCTCCAGCAGCAACGTTTTTCAATCCTTCTTTTACAATGGCTTGTGCTAAAACAGTTGCAGTTGTAGTTCCATCTCCAGCTAAATCGTTAGTTTTTGAAGCTACTTCTTTAACCATTTGTGCACCCATATTTTCTAGTGGGTCTTTCAATTCTACTTCTTTAGCAACAGAAACACCATCTTTAGTTACTGTTGGTCCACCAAATGATTTAGAAATAATTACATTTCTTCCTTTTGGTCCAAGTGTCACTTTTACTGCATTTGCCAATGCATCAACGCCACGCTTTAATCCGTCACGTGCTTCAATATCGAATTTTATATCTTTTGCCATTTTATTGTTTGTTTATTTTTAAAAACTTAATACTTTGTATTTCTAACTTCGTACCTCGTACTTTTAAATTATTGCAAGAATATCATCTTCTCTCATTATAAGATAATCTTTTCCATCAAGTTTTAAATCGGTTCCTGCATATTTTCCATAAAGAACAATGTCACCAACTTTTACTGTCATCGGCTCGTCTTTTTTTCCGTTTCCAACTGCAACAACAGTTCCTTTTTGAGGTTTTTCTTTGGCAGTATCAGGAATAATAATTCCAGAAGCAGTTTGAGTTTCGGCAGCTGCTGGTTCCACAATTACGCGGTCTGAAAGCGGTTTAATGTTTAATGCCATAATTCGTATATTTTATATTAATTTAAATTTTAAGATTGCTATTTTATAGTCAGAAATTGTGCCATTGGTTAAAAACTGACAATTTTTCAGCGAAGGTAATGAAAGTTGACAGATTGCATAACTATATTTTAGGTTGGCTTAGCTTTCCTTTTGAAAAAGCGATTATTTTTGACAAAAAAAATTCCCGAAATTACTCGGGAATTGTCTTATAAAATATGTTTTTTTTATTTTTTCACTGGAGTTGCAGGTGTAGCTTCAGGTTTTGTAGCAGTTGTAGTAGTGCTAGTTGCTGGAGTTTCTGCTTTATCAGTTTTAGGAGCTTCTGTTTGTGGTGCAGCTGGTTCAATTAAACTTTTGTTATCACTTAAACTTCCAGAAAAGCTTAAACTAGATAATAAAACTAAAGTGATTAACGATCCTGCTAATACCCATGTACTTTTATCTAAAAAGTCAGTTGTTTTTTGTACTCCACCTAATTGTTGTGAACCTCCAATTGATGAAGATAAACCACCACCTTTAGGGTTTTGTACCATAATTACTATGATTAATAAGAAACAAACGATTGTTATTAATACTAAAAAAATTGTAAATGTGCTCATTGCTTAACTATTATTGTTTTGTTGTAAATTCTTAATATCCGAAATTCGGTCTGCAAAGAAACTACTTTTTTCTGGATATTTCAAAATTAATATTTCATAAGCTTGAATTGCTTTCTGATATTTTTTTTGCTCTAAGTAAACTTTTGCTAAAGTTTCTGTCATTAGATAGGATTTATCCTCTGTAACAGGTATTGATATTGCTGGATTACTTTCTTTATTTACAGGCGGTATTTTTGGATTTGATTCTATAAATTTATCTATTAACTCTAATTTTTTCTTTCTTGAAATATCTGCTTCTGTTGGGGTTTCTTTTCTTTCAATAGGTTTTAATCTCGATAGTTGTAACCATTCTTGAAAAGAGTGTTTCTCTTCTTTAGTAAATTCTAATGGTTTTCCGATTTCAAGTTTTTCTTCAATGCTTTCTTCTAAAGGACTTGCTTTAGCAATTGATGATAAAATAGATTGTTCTAAAGTATTTACAGATTCAGCAGGTCTTGAATATTCTACTATTTCACTGCCTATTACATTTATATTTAATAATTCGGCAACCTTTTGGTCATACAATCCATTTTGTACAGTTACAAAATTATCCGATGATATAAAATCAAATAGAATTGTTCTATCTGTAGTAAAAGCAGCTGCTACCTTTAAGGCATAATTATATTTAAAACTGTCTTGATTGTACAAGTGTTTTAATCGCAAAACTCGAGCACTTTGAAAATAAGGAAATTCCTCAATAATTTTTTCCAAAGCAATATTGTGTCGCTCATTAATGGCGTCGGGTTTATTAATTAGGTATGTATAGTCAGTTAAGTTCAATTTTTTTAGTTTTTCCTTCTGTTAACCTAGTTTATTTAATTACCATTTAGCAAGAGATTCATTAAAAATGTCTTGAGTTATTCTAGTGAAAATTTCATCTAAATAAGTATTCAATTTTGCGCCTGTTGGATTTTCAGACGCATCAAAATCAACAAAAAATGAAAAAGTCTTTTCAAAATTATCAGCTTCTTTGTTTTTATTTACAAACCTGACATTAACTGTAATTGAAAGTCTACTTTGTGCTGCCTTTTGATCGGCAGTAGCTGTCATTGGTGTAATATTATATTGAGTAATTTCACCTTCATAAAGTAAATCACCACCAGTATTAGTTAGATTTAAGTTAGTTTGGTTTTGTAATATTTCTTGTAATTTGATAGTAAAAGTTCTTTCAATTCCTGGTTCAATTAATGGTGCATTATTCTGAAAATAGTTTACTTGAACAGTTTTTGCATCAATTGGCCCAGTGCCAGTGAAATTGTAGGGTCCACAACTAGTTAAAGTCAGTGCAACAAGAAGGAATACTATGTATTTTAGTTTATTCATCAGAATTTAAAAAGCCAAAGATATATTTTTTTATTTCAATAATTGTTAATCCTATTATAATGAATTACAAATCATATTGTTTGATTTTTCTATATAAAGTTCGTTCAGAAATTCCCAATTCATCTGCAGCTGCTTTTCTTTTTCCTTTGTTTTTTTCTAAAGACTTTTTGATGAGCTCAATTTCTTTTTGTTCTAATTTTAAAATTTCTTCTTCCTCTACAGTTTCTGCAAATAAATAGTTGTTGTCGTCTTCGTCATCTTCAAATTCTTCTTGCTCAACTTCTTCAGCTTTTGGAATTATGGTATTTCTTGGTTGATCTTCAAAAAACGTTTCCTCATCAGATTTTCCATATACTTTCTGAATCAAATTTGGATTGATGTCTTGCACTTTTGCTCCGTTTTTCATCAACTCCAAAGTCAATTTTTTCAAATCATTCAAATCACTTTTCATATCAAAAAGGACTTTGTACAAAATGTCTCTTTCAGTAGAAAAATCATTTTCAGCTTTTTTTCCACCAATAACACTTGGTAATTGACTTCCTTCTTGAGGTAAATAAGACATCAATGTTTGAAGCGAAATATCTCTTTTAGTCTCTAAAACCGATATCTGCTCTGCTGAATTTCGAAGCTGACGAATATTGCCACCCCAACGATAATTCAGTAAATATTTTACTGCATCATCATCTAGTTTTATGGCTGGCATTTTATATTTATGTGCAAAATCGGAAGCAAATTTTCTAAACAACAAATGAATATCGTCTTTTCGTTCTCGCAATGGTGGAAGACCAATTTCAACGGTACTTAAACGATAATATAAGTCTTCACGAAATTTTCCTTTTTCGATAGCATCAAACATATTGACATTGGTTGCTGCCACAATTCTAACATTCGTTTTTTGAACTTGAGATGAACCAACTTTTATGAATTCACCATTTTCTAAGACACGTAACAAACGAACTTGAGTGGTTAAAGGTAGTTCACCAACTTCATCAAGGAAAATGGTTCCGCCATCAGCCACTTCAAAATATCCTTCACGCGTTCCTGTTGCACCAGTAAACGATCCTTTTTCGTGCCCAAAAAGTTCACTATCAATAGTTCCTTCTGGGATGGCACCACAGTTTACAGCAATGTATTTTCCATGTTTTCTATGTGAAAGCGAATGGATAATCTTTGGAATGCTTTCTTTTCCAACGCCACTTTCTCCAACTACCAACACCGAAATATCTGTAGGAGCAACCTGAATGGCTTTTTCTACCGCACGATTGAGCTTTGCGTCATTTCCAATAATTTCAAATCGTTGTTTTATTGATTGTACTGTTTCCATTTGAAAAGGTTTAAGAGTTTAAATGTTTATTGGTTTAAAAGTTACTTTGCAATTTTGTCATTTTGACAAAGAAAAATCTCCTAATTTTTTATTTCAAACTCTTTTTTATATTTAATGAACCAAAAAGTTCCTTTAATTCGTTGTATTGATTGTCTTTTAGGTCTGCTTTTCTGATGACTTTCGCCATATCTTTTGTGACATAAAGTAAAAACCAATCTCTTTTTTCTTCAATTTTGTAAATATCTTTCCAAAAATATTTCATATTGAATGTTTCTCCAATATCTTCAATACTTTCATTGTTGAATTTGATGTTTATATTTTCTTTTAATTTAATGTTAGAAAGCGTTTTTTTTGTATATCTATAAATTGTAAATACTAATGCAATTGGAAAAAAGATTAGAAATAAGTAAGAAGATGAAACTAACTCAGATAGATTTAAGTAGCTTATTCCAAATTGAAAAATAAATATTAAAATTAGAATAGCATAAAAGATCAAAATAGCTTTAAATATCTTTTTACAAAAAAATAAATAAAGATAAACCTTAAAGTAATCTTTAAAGACAAATTTTGGTTTAATAATGATCTCCTTTTCCATAGTCTAACAACTTTTAAACTCTTAAACTTTTAAACAATTTTAAACTTTTCCTTAATTCATTTCACTAAACCCAACCGCTTCACCAATCAAAGTTCCGCTTGTGCAATTCGTTATTTTTACATTTACGAAATCGCCAATTTTATAATGCTCTTTAGGAAAAACAACTGTAATACTTTGTGAATTTCTTCCAGACAAATCATTCTCCGATTTTTTAGAGGTTTTTTCAACCAAAACTTCAACCGTTTGACCTAAAAATTCTTGCGTTCTAATAGCACTATGAATTCTTTGTGCATCAACTATTTCTTGTAATCTTCTCGCTTTAGTTTCTTCGGCAACATCATCTTCTAGTTTTCTTCCAGCCAAAGTTCCAGGACGTTCAGAATAGGAATACATATATCCAAAACTGTATTTTACATATTCCATTAATGATAATGTATCTTGATGATCTTCCTCTGTTTCTGTTGGAAAACCAGCAATCATATCTTGTGTAATACAAACATTCGGAATTATTGATTTTATATTGTCTATCAACTTCATATATTCTTTACGTGTGTGAAGTCGATTCATTTCTTTCAATATTCTGTCGCTTCCAGATTGAACAGGCAAATGGATATGTTTACAAATATTTGGATATTTAGCAATTATATGCAGCACTTCTTCGTGCATATCTTGCGGATTGGAAGTCGAAAAACGAATACGCATTTTAGGAAAACCAATAGCCACCATTTCTAACAACTTTTCAAATTTGACTGCTGTAGCTTGTTGCATTTCGGTTGCTTTATCAAAATCTTTTTTCAATCCGCCACCATACCAAAGGTAACTATCCACATTCTGACCCAAAAGTGTAATTTCTTTATAACCTGTATCCCAAAGTTGCTGAATTTCGGTCATAATACTTTGTGGTTCTCGACTTCTTTCACGACCGCGAGTAAAAGGCACAACGCAAAACGTACACATATTATCACAACCACGAGTTATAGAAACAAATGCAGAAACACCATTAGAATTTAATCGCACAGGCGAAATGTCACCATAAGTTTCTTCTTTAGATAAAATTACATTGATAGCATCACGACCATCTTCAATTTCGGCAAGTAAATTTGGTAAATCTTTGTAAGCATCCGGACCAACTACCATATCAACAATTTTCTCTTGTTCTAGAAATTGTTCTTTTAATCGTTCCGCCATACAGCCCAAAACACCAACTTTCATCTTCGGATTGATATCTCTTTTTACAGCATTATATTTTTCTAGACGTTTTCTAACTGTTTGTTCGGCTTTGTCACGAATAGAACACGTATTTACTAAAACCAAATCGGCTTCTTCTAATATTTGAGTAGTATTATAACCTTCATTTGTAAGTATAGAAGCTACAATTTCGCTGTCGGAAAAATTCATAGCGCAACCATAACTTTCAATATAAAGTTTCTTTGTGTTTTCGGGTTTATTCTCAAGAACTAAACTTTGTCCTTGTACTTTTTCATCAATTTCTTTTTCCATAAAATAATCTTCGATTGAATCGGACTACAAAGATAATACTAAATTACAAAATCTGACAAGATGGCAGATAATGTTTAACATTCTTTTATTAAGGAGCGACTCATTTGGGCTTTATCAGTAATCCATATTCCTGCTTTTCGTTGCAATCTTTTCTTTTGTTGCCTGAGGTAAACTCCAAGACAACAAAAGAAAAGGATTTTCACTGCAATCAGGGCTAAATTTAATTCCATTTTTATACTTGTAATTTTTAAAAATGATTTCAAAAACTAAAAATCTAAAAAAAAAATATACTTTTGCCGAACAAACAAAATACATAATGGCAAAGAATTTAGTTATAGTAGAGTCACCAGCAAAGGCAAAAACCATTGAAAAATTTCTTGGCAGCGATTATCAAGTCGAATCAAGTTATGGTCATATTGCCGACTTGCCTTCCAAGGAAATAGGAGTAGATGTCGAAAACGGATTCAAGCCAAAGTATGAAGTTTCAGCTGATAAAAAAGCGTTGGTAACAAAACTAAGAGGTTTAGCCAAAAATGCCGATATGGTTTGGTTAGCATCCGATGAGGACCGAGAAGGAGAAGCAATTTCTTGGCATTTATCAGAAGAATTAAAATTAGATAAAAACAAAACCAAAAGAATTGTTTTTCACGAAATTACAAAAAATGCCATTTTAAAAGCCATTGATAATCCTAGAGAAATAGATTATAATTTAGTAAACGCACAACAAGCTCGAAGAGTTTTAGATAGATTAGTAGGATACGAACTATCTCCTGTTTTATGGAGAAAAATTAAAGGAGGATTATCTGCTGGTCGTGTACAATCAGTTTCAGTAAGATTAATTGTAGAACGCGAAAGAGAAATTCAAAATTTTAAACCAGTCGCAAGTTATTCTGTTGTAGCAGAATTTGTAAACGAAGCAGGAAGAGCTTTTAAAGCTAAACTTCCAAAGAATTTTAATACTAAAAAAGAAGCCGAAGATTTTTTAAACAAAAACATCGGTTCCAATTATAAAGTAGGCGATTTGGAAACAAAACCTACTAAAAAATCTCCAACAGGACCATTTACAACTTCAACACTTCAACAAGAAGCAGCTCGTAAATTATATCTTCCAGTTGGAATCACAATGCAATTAGCTCAGCGTTTATACGAAGCTGGACTTATTACTTATATGAGAACGGATAGTGTCAATCTTTCTAAAGATGCTATGGATGCTGCTCAAGCCGAAATCATAAAATCTTACGGAAAAGAGTTTTCAAAACCGAGAACGTTTACCAATAAAAGTAAAGGTGCACAAGAAGCTCACGAGGCAATTCGTCCAACGGATATGTCGCGTCATACAGTAAATATCGATAGAGATCAAGCGCGTTTGTATGATTTAATTTGGAAAAGAACATTAGCTTCTCAAATGAGTGATGCCGAATTAGAAAGAACCAATGTGAGAATTGAGGCAAACAATCATTCAGAAGTTTTTACAGCTTCTGGAGAAGTAATCAAGTTTGAAGGTTTCTTGAAAGTATATCTTGAAGGTAATGATGAGGATGAGGAAGAACAAGAAGGAATGTTACCTGCAATGAAAGTCAATGAAAGATTGAGCAACAATTACATTACAGCTACAGAACGTTATTCTCGTCCGCCAAGTCGTTATACAGAAGCGTCTTTGGTTAAAAAACTTGAAGAATTAGGAATTGGTCGTCCATCAACTTATGCGCCAACTATTTCTACAATCATTAACAGAAGTTATGTAGAAAAAGGAACTCTTGAAGGTCAAGAACGAAAATATAAACAATTGACATTGCAATCGGGAAAACTATCAGATGTAATTCTTAAAGAAAATACAGGTTCCGATAAAGGTAAATTAGTTCCAACCGATATCGGAAACATTGTTACTGATTTCTTGGTTAAGAACTTTGAAAAAATATTAGATTACAATTTTACTGCGAAAGTGGAACAAGATTTTGACGAAATTGCAGAAGGAAACATCAATTGGACAACAATGATGCAGGAGTTTTATGATAAATTCCATCCTAATGTAAAAGATGTCGAAGCTAATGCTGATAGAGAAAGTGGTGAAAGAATTCTAGGAAAACATCCAGAATCAGGTAAAACGGTTTTGGTTCGTTTAGGAAAATTTGGTGCCATGGCTCAAATTGGAGATAGTGATGATGAAGACAAAAAATTTGCAAGTTTACGTCCAGAGCAAAATATCGGAAATATTACTTTAGAAGAAGCATTGAATTTATTTTTACTTCCAAAAGTATTAGGAACTTATAAAGGTGAAGAAGTTGAAGTTAGTTTAGGTCGTTTTGGGCCGTTTGTGCGTTTCGGAAAAGTATTTGTTTCACTTCCAAAAGGAGAAGAGCCACTTGATGTTGATTTAGAAAGAGCTAAGGTTTTAATTGATGAAAAAACACAAGCTGATGCACCAATAGCTGTTTACAAAGGCGAAGGTGTTCAGAAAGGGACAGGAAGATTTGGGCCTTTTATTAAATGGAATGGAATTTTCATCAACGTTTCTAAAAAATATAATTTCGATAATTTATCTCAAAATGATATTGAAGAATTAATTGAAGATAAACTTCAAAAAAATATCGATAAAGTAATCCACAATTGGGAAGATGAAGGTATTTTAGTTCAGAAAGCTCGTTGGGGAAGAAGTGAAATTACTAAAGGTAAAATCAAAATTGAATTGAGTAAAGATGTTGATGCTTCAAAATTGACTTTAGCTGAAGTTCAAGAAATGATTGCCAAAAAAACACCTGCAAAAAAACCTGCAGCTAAAAAAGCACCAGCCAAAAAAACAACTACCAAAAAGAAATAATAAATGGAATTCGATTTTCTTGCACCTATAGATAATGATTTGATAATTGATATTATGCAATTGTCATCTCAGCATTTGTCTAGTAAAGTTGTGTTTCATACTGAAGCGGAGTTTCCAGATATTTCAAAAGTTAATATTGCTATAATTGGTGTTCTTGAAAATCGTGGAAAAGATTCGAAAGAAGTTGATTTATCTAATGTAAGAAGAGAATTATACAGTTTATTTCCTGGTAATTGGAGTAAAACCATTGCTGATTTAGGCGATATTTTAGCAGGAAATTCTTCTGATGATACTTATTTTGCATTGCAAAAAGTAGTTTCAAAACTTATTAAAAATAAAGTTATTCCTATTGTTATTGGTGGATCACAAGATTTAACCTATGCAATGTATCGTGGATATGATGAGTTGGAACAAATGGTGAATTTGGTTTCTATTGATAATAAATTCGATTTAGGAAAGCAGGAAACTTTAATCAGCTCAGAGTCTTATTTGTCTAAAATAATTATTGAAGAGCCAAATAATCTTTTCAACTATAGTAATATTGGCTATCAAACCTATTACAACTCGCAAGAAGAAATAGATTTGATGGAGAAATTATTTTTTGATGCTTATCGTTTAGGAGAAGTTTGTAATAATATTGCAATAGCAGAACCAGTTTTTCGTGATGCCGATTTAGTAAGTTTCGATTTAACTTCAGTAAAATCATCTGATTCAGGAAATTTCACCAATTTTCAGCCAAATGGATTTAATGGTAAAGAAATATGTTCTTTGTCTAGATATGCTGGAATAAGTGATAAAGTTTCGTGTTTAGGGATTTTTAATCACAATGATACTAAGCAAGAATCAGTTTTAATTGCTCAAATAATTTGGTATTTTATTGAAGGAATACATTATCGTTCTAATGAGTATCCATTTGGAAGCAAGGAAAATTACATAAAATATACAGTTCCTTTTGAAGATGAGGACATTGTGTTTTTTAAAAGTGATAAAACAGAGCGTTGGTGGATTGAAATACCATTTTTTGCAAATACTCACAATAAATTAAAAAAGAATACGTTATTACCATGTTCTCATGAAGATTATTTGGCGGCTTGCAACCAAGAGTTTCCTGAGCGTTGGTGGAAAGCACAACGTAAGAGCATTTTATAAGAGCTTTTGCAACTAAAAATCTTATAAAATCTTATAAACTTAAAATTTGTAAGAAAAAATATATAAAAACAACAAAAAAGCGTAAATAAACGCAATTATTTGCATTTTATCGATAATTTTATTTTGTCAATAAATATATAATTGTATTTTTGGTCAAGAAAATAAAATTTTAAGATATAAATAATTGTTTTTTTCAAAAATAATAGATAGGTTTACGCCCTTAAAATAAGAATACATAATTAACCCAAATTAATATGAAGAAGTTCATTGCATTTGCATCTGTTTTAACACTACTAGTTAGCTGTGGTAAGTCTAACGACAAAGGAGAATTAGTAGGAGTAAAAGGAAAAAAATGGCATCCAGAAAAACCATACGGAATGACTTTAGTTCCAGGTGGTGCTTTTATTATGGGTAAATCAGATGATGATTTAGCTAATGTTCAAGATGCTCCAACTAAAACAGTAACTGTTAGATCATTCTATATGGATGAAACAGAAATTACTAATAGCGAGTACCGTCAATTCGTTGAATGGGTTAAGGACTCTATCATTAGAGTGCGTTTAGCTATTCTTGCTGATGAAGTTGGTCAAAAACCAGGTTCAGGTAAAGGTGGAAAAAATGCAGGTAGCATTGGTGATTTCGCTTTTGCAGATCAAGATCCAGCTAAAATGACTCCATACGATAAGTATATGTATGAGAATTATTACAGCGTAGGAACTACTGATGATCCTTATGCTGGAAGAAGATTAAATAAAAAGACAAAATTAATTACTGATACAAAAAAATATCCAGACGAATATTATGTAGAGGTAATGGATACAATGTATTTACCAGTTGCTGAATCATTCAATGGTTTAAGAACAATTGATGTTGATAAATTGAAATTCCACTATTCATGGATGGATATCCAAGCAGCAGCTAAAGCTAAAGTTGGAAAAAGAAGTAAATTCATCAAAACAGAAAATACTAAAGTTTATCCTGATACAACAACTTGGATTAAAGATTTCTCTTACTCATATAACGAGCCAATGCATAACGATTATTTTTGGCACCAAGCTTATGGAGATTATCCTGTAGTTGGAGTTAACTGGAAACAAGCAAAAGCATTTTGTGCTTGGAGAACGTTAAACAAAAACATTTACGTTAAAAAGAAAAAAGGAAGAGATTTGATTAACTCATTCCGTTTACCAACAGAGGCAGAGTGGGAATATGCTGCTCGTGGTGGTCTTGAATCAGGTAATTATCCTTGGGGAGGTCCTTATACTAAAAATGATAGAGGATGTTTCATGGCTAACTTTAAACCAAATCGTGGAGATTACGCAGCAGACCAGTCATTATATACTGTAGAAGCTAAATCGTATGAGCCAAATGGATACAACCTTTACAATATGTCAGGAAACGTATCAGAGTGGACAGATTCTTCTTATGATGCATCAGCTTACGAGTATGTTTCAACAATGAATCCAAATGTTCCAGATACTTCAAACAAACGTAAAGTTGTTAGAGGAGGTTCTTGGAAAGATGTTGCTTACTTCCTACAAGTAGGAACTAGAGATTTCGAATATCAAGATACTGCAAGAAGCTACATTGGTTTCAGAACAGTTCAAGATTACATGGGAACTCAAACAACCGGAAACGGTAAGATTAAAAGATAAATTGTATATTAACTAACTTAATTATATTAAACTTAACTAACTAAATTATTATTATTATGGGATTATTATCACCTAAAGTTATGAATTTCGCCTATGGTATGGGTGCAGCAGTTGTAATTGTTGGAGCATTATTTAAAATTGCTCACTTTGAATTAGGACCTTTAACAGGTACTGTGATGTTAACAATTGGATTATTAACAGAAGCATTAATTTTTGCTTTATCTGCATTTGAAACGCCACCAGCAGAATTAGATTGGTCTTTAGTTTATCCTGAATTAGCAGGTGGACAAGCACAACCAAAATCAGCTAAAAAAGAAGATCCAAAAGAAGCACAAGGTTTGCTTTCTCAAAAATTAGATAATATGTTGAAAGAAGCTAAAATCGATGGTGAATTGATGGCTAGCTTAGGAAATAGCATTAAAAACTTTGAAGGTGCTGCAAAATCAATTTCTCCAACTGTAGACGCTATGGCTGGTCAAAAGAAATATGCAGAAGAAATGGGTAAGGCTGCCTCTCAAATGGAAGCTTTAAATGGTTTATACCAAGCTCAATTGCAAAGCGCTGAAAGAAATGCACAAATCAATAACGAAGTTGCTGAAAACAACTTAAAATTAAAAGACCAAATGCAATCATTGACTTCTAACTTATCTACATTGAATAATGTATATGGTGGAATGTTATCTGCAATGAGTAATAAAGGATAATTAGTTTTTTTAACTATATTTTATTAAATTAACAATTAAAACTAATTAGAAAAAATGGCAGGAGGAAAATTAACCCCTAGACAGAAGATGATTAACCTGATGTATCTGGTTTTCATCGCGATGTTGGCAATGAATATGTCAAAAGAAGTCCTTTCGGCTTTTGGTTTGATGAACGAAAGATTTGAAGGAGCTACAAACTCAGCAAATACTACAAATGAGCAAATGCTTAAAGCTCTAGATGATAAAGCATCTGAATCTAAAGGAGAGTTTATTGCAGCTGCAGCTACTGCACACAAAGTTGAAGCCGCTTCAAAAAAATTCTTTGAATTTATAGGAACATTAAAGAAAGAAGTTCTTGTTGGTGTAGAAGCTGAAGAAGGAAAGTTACCTTATGAGTCTATGGATAAAGCTGATAATCTTGACCACAGCTGGTTTACTGGTGATGGTTACACAAAGAGAGGTAATGAAGTTATAGCGGCTGTTGAAGCATATAAATCTGATATGAAAGCTGCTTTGACTGATAAAAAGTATGCACCAATTCTAAATGAATTAAATAATAAATTTAATACTGAACCTGTAGCTAACAAAGAAGGTGTTAAAATTAAATTTTTAGATTATCACTTTAAAGGTTTTCCAGCTATTGCATCTTTAGCGAAATTATCTGCTTGGCAGAATGACGTTAAAAAAGCAGAATCTGATGTTATTGCATCTGCTTTAGGAAAAGCTGCTGTAAGTGAAGCTTCTTATAGCAAATTTCAAGCTATTGTTGCTTTAGATAAAAATGTTTATTTCCAAGGTGAACCAGTTACTGGTAAAGTTGTTTTAGGTAAATATGATCCTAATGCGAATTTTACAGGTTTTCAAGGTCCAGGAAGATTAGAAAATGGTCAAGCTGTAATTTCAACTACTGCAGGTGCAGTTGGTGAGCAAACTTTATCAGGATCTTTTAATTTCATGGAAGGTGGAAAACCAATTAAATTGCCTTTTACCGGTAAGTATGTTGTTGTACCTCGTCCAAACTCAGCTAATATTTCTGCCGATAAAATGAATGTTGTTTACAGAGGTTTACCAAACCCACTTACAATTTCATTTGCTGGTATTGGAGATAACAATGTTACTGCTTCTGGTCCTGGCGTATCGTCTGCTGGTGGAAAAGGTAAATATAACTTAACTCCTGGTGCAGGTACCGAAGTAACGGTTACAGCTTCTGGAAAAATGACTGACGGTAAAGTAGTTTCTGATAAGAAAGTTTTCAGAATTAAAAACATACCTGCTCCGGCTGGTTCTATCGGAGGTACTCCTGGTTATCAAAAAGGAGCGAAATCTCGTTTAGAAGCTTCTACTATTGGAGCAATGTTGCCTGATTTTGTTTATGATTTAAATTTTGAAGTTACTCAATTTGCATTTAAAGTTCCAGGTCAAGCATCTATAGTTGTTAATGGAAACAAAGTTGACGGAAGATGTAAAGCTGCTTTAGCAAGAGCTAAGGCTGGTGATCAAATTACAGTTTCTGATATCAAAACAAGAGTTAGTGGAGTAAGTGTTGCTATGAAAACTGCTGCACCAGCTATTTACGAAATACAATAAAAATTTAAGTTTGTCGTTATAAAACCTACTTAGATAACTTAGAATAAAAATTATGAAATTGAAAAACTTTTTGTTAGTTGTTTTTAGTGTTGCAGGAACTTATTTTGCTTCTGCTCAGTCCAATTTATTGAATGCTAAAACACCAGATGAGATAGGCAAAAAAACGGCTGCTCAGTTAGAGTCTGATAATGATAAACCTCTACCTTATGGCTATGTACATGACAGAGATGTTTTGATGGGTAAGACAACATGGGAGTTAATTGATCTTGATGAAAGAATTAATTTTCCATTATATTATCCAATTGACACTGCTTTTGTTGGTAAGGAAAGAAGATCTCTTTTTCAAGTTCTTTTAAATGGTATTAAAAGCGGAAAAATCACCGAAGTTTATGGTGATGACTATTTCAATGCAAAAAAATCTTTAAAAGATATTGAGTCAGTTTTTAAATACAGAGATACTACTCAAGCTGGTATTGATGAATTTAACAACTATTATGACGATTACAAGTCTGGAGCGAAAGTTTTATCAGCAGAATTTATTAATGAAACTGTTCTAAGTGCAAAAGATGTTTCTGGATATAGAATTAAAGGGTTTTGGTATTTTGATAAACGTCAAAGTGAATTAAAATATAGAATGTTAGCTATTTGTCCAATTGCTATTGAAGCAAGAGACAAAGCTAAAGGAAATTCAGATACAATTGACTTATTTTGGGTTTATTTCCCTTCAATAAGAGATGTATTGCATGAAGCTAAAGCATTTAATGATAAAAATTCAGCTATGCCGTTAACATTCGACCATTTGTTAAATTCTAGGCGCTTTAGTGGTGTCATTTACAAAGAGGAAAATGTTTATGGTGACAGAACTATTCAAGATTACATGAAAGATAATGCACAAATGCAATTATTAGAATCAGAAAGAGTAAAAGAGAAGATTCGTAATTTTGAGCAAGACATGTGGAACTACTAATATTAGTTTTCAAATAATATGAAAAACTCTTATCGAAAGATAAGAGTTTTTTTATGCCCATTATTTATCTTTACAATCTCTAAGTAACTTTTTATGTTAGATTATATTATTGTTGGTTCTGGTCTTGCAGGTATTGCTTTTTCTGAAATTGCACTTGAAAATAATAAAGCGATTATGGTTATTAATAACCAATCTCAAAATTCATCAAGGATTGCTGGAGGATTATATAATCCAGTTATTTTAAAGCGCTTTAGTGAGGTTTGGCAAGCTTCAGAACAATTAGAATTGTTATACAACTTTTACGCAAATCTTGAAAAAAAGCTACAAATTAAGTTGGATTATAAACTACCGCTTTTGCGTAAATTTTATTCTGTAGAAGAACAAAACAATTGGTTCACTGCTTCAGATAAACCCAATCTTTCAAAGTTTCTATCAACTAATTTAATCACCAAGAAATGGAATTCAATTCCTTCACCTTTTAATTTCGGTGAAGTTTTGTATTCTGGTTATGTAGACACAAATTTATTAGTTGATTCATACAAACAGTTTCTTATTAACCAAAATGCATACTTAGAGGATACCTTTGATTATTCAGGTTTAGTTATTGAAAAGGAATTTATTTCTTATCAGAATATAAAAGCCAAACATATTGTCTTCGCAGAAGGATTTGGAATGCTTTTAAATCCATTTTTTAATAAATTACCGCTAGATGGAACTAAAGGCGAATTATTGCTTATTAAAGCGCCTAATTTAAATTTAGATGTAATAGTAAAATCTTCAGTTTTTGTTTTACCTATCGGAAATGACTTGTATAAGGTTGGAGCAACTTACAATTGGGAAGACAAAACAAATATCCCAACAGAAGCAGCTAAAAAAGAATTAATAGACAATCTCAAAGAATTGATTACATGTGATTTCGAAGTAATAGAACATTATGCAGGAGTTCGTCCTACTGTTAAGGATAGAAGGCCTTTAGTTGGAACACATCCTGTACATAAAAATCTACATGTTTTAAACGGATTAGGAACTAGAGGTGTTATGCTTGCACCAGCAATGGCTAATAGTTTGTTCAATCAAATAGAAAATCAAATACCTTTAGATAAAAATATTGATATTCTCAGAATCAAGTATTTTGTCTCCAGTTTTTGTCAAAATGAATAAACATGTTGATGTAAATATTTCTCGCAAGTCTAGCTGTAACGGGCATTAAAAGAAATATTCCAATACCCAGTGAGATAAAAGAAACCTTTACAGATAATCCTAATATTAACTTTGTTATCACAAATATTGCTACGCCAATGGCAACAGTTACTCCATAACTTACATACATTGCACCATAAAAAAATGAAGGTTCAATTACATATTGAGTTTTGCAATGACTACAAGTCTCATGCATTTTGTAAATAGTCTTCAATTTGTAAGGGTTTTTTTCCACATACATACTTTCTTCTTGACATTTTGGACAACTTCCTGTTAAAATGCTATTTATTACGGTTCCTTTTTTTAACATTTGCAAAAATTTTCTGCAAAGGTACATTTTTGTACTTTGCTTAATGTAACATTTGTCACAAATTATATGCTTAATATTCACAATTTATCGGTTTCTTTTGGTGGTTCATATCTTTTTGAAGAAGTAACTTTTCGATTAGGCTCAGGAGATAGAGTAGGTCTTGTTGGGAAAAACGGTGCAGGAAAATCTACGATGCTTAAAATTTTAGCTGGCGATTTCAAACCCGATTCAGGTCAAATTGCCACAGAAAAAGAAATCAAAATGGGTTTTCTTCGTCAGGATATCGATTTTGAACATGGAAGAACTGTGCTTGAAGAAGCTTATGAAGCATTTACAGAAATCAAACATGTTGAAAAAAAATTAGAAGAAATCAATCATCTTCTAGTAACAAGAACCGATTATGAAAGTGAAGAATACGGTCAAATAATTGAAGATTTATCCGATTATACGCATCGTTTTGAACTTCTTGGAGGATATAATTATATTGGAGATACTGAAAAAATTCTATTAGGATTAGGTTTCAAAAGAGAAGTTTTCAACGACCAAACAGACACATTTTCTGGAGGTTGGAGAATGCGTATTGAACTTGCAAAGTTACTATTACAATCCAATGATATTTTACTTCTCGATGAGCCAACCAATCACTTAGATATTGAAAGTATCATCTGGTTAGAAGGTTTCTTAAGAAATTTTCCAGGAGTTGTTGTAATCGTTTCTCACGATAAAATGTTTTTAGATAATGTAACCAATAGAACTATCGAAATTTCTTTAGGAAAAGCATACGATTTCAACAAACCTTATTCTGAATATCTAGAATTGCGTCACGAAATTCGTGAAAAGCAATTGGCAACTCAAAAAAATCAAGCCAAAAAAATTGAAGAAACAGAGAAATTAATCGAGAAATTTCGTGCCAAAGCATCTAAAGCATCTATGGCGCAATCACTTATTAAAAAGCTCGATAAAGTAGAACGTATTGAAGTTGATGAAGACGATAATTCAGTTATGAATATCTCTTTTCCAGTTTCAAAAGTTCCAGGAAGAGTAGTCATTGAAGCAGATAATGTAACTAAAGCTTATGGCGATAAAGTGATTCTAAAAGACATTTCTTTGCTTGTCGAAAGAGGAAGTAAAATTGCTTTTGTTGGTCAAAATGGACAAGGAAAGTCTACTTTTATTAAAGCTATTGTAAATGAATTTGAATATCAAGGCGAAATCAAATTGGGACATAACGTTCAAGTAGGCTATTTTGCTCAAAATCAAGCAGAATATCTTGATGGAGAAATAACACTTTTACGCACCATGGAAGATGCTGCAACCGACACTAATCGTTCAAAAGTTCGTGATATGTTGGGTTCGTTTTTGTTTCGTGGTGATGACGTTGAAAAGAAGGTAAAAGTGCTTTCTGGTGGCGAACGTAACCGATTGGCTTTGTGTAAATTATTGTTACAACCAATCAACGTTTTAGTAATGGATGAGCCTACAAATCACTTAGATATTAAGTCTAAAAACGTACTAAAAGCAGCGCTTCAAAAATATGAAGGAACACTTTTGTTAGTTTCTCACGATAGAGATTTCTTACAAGGAATGTCTAACATTGTATATGAATTTAAAGATCAAAAAATCAAAGAATATCTTGGTGATATAAATTTCTTCTTAGAACAACGAAACATGGAAAACATGCGTGAAGTTGAGAAAAAGGATGTTATTAAAAAGGAAACACCAAAAGAAAATTCCAAAATATCATACGAAGACCAAAAGAAAAACAAGTCGCTTCAAAATCGTTTGAGTAAAATCGAAAGCCAAATTCAACAATTGGAAAAAGATATTCAAAATGACGATAAAGCTTTAGCATCCAATTATGACAAACACCTTGAAGACGCCAATTTTTTTATTGCCTACAATAAGAAAAAAGCCGAATTGGATAAGCTGTTAGAAGATTGGGAAGTTGTGCAAGGAGAATTGGATAGTTTATAAATCAGATGAATAAATTTGTAAAACCATCAAATCTACACCTTACCATTTCAATTTTAATTGTAGTGACTGTTGCATTTGTATATGGTTTTAAACCCGATTTATGGTTTGATGTAAAATTAAAAACCATCGATGAAGTCAATATTTATAAAGCAATCATGGGAATTTATATTGCTTTTTCATCCCTATGGTTTGTTGGAATTATTAGGGAAAAATTTTGGCAAATGGCGACAATTTCAAACTTCCTATTCATGCTTGGTTTAGCTTTCGGAAGAATGATAAGTCTTCTTTTCGATGGAATTCCATCAACAATATTTTTATTAGGAACAATTGGAGAATTAGCTTTAGGTTTTTACGCTTTTTATCAATTCAAAAATCAAAAGAATAAGTAGGATTTTATGAAGCTAATTCTACTCTCCGCTTTAAAACTCAAAACTTTTCAATAGTACTTCGTATTTCGTACTTCGTACTTTGTATTTCAAACTTACTTAAAAGGATGTCTTATTTGCCATGCAACTTCCGGCTCTAACTTCTTGAAAATGTATTCAATATATTTGTTTATCAACTTGTTATTATGATAAATAAAACCTGACATGTTTACAGGAATTGCACCAATAGAACTCTTAATTTCTAAAGCCGTTCTTCCAAATATTATTTTTTTGAAACCATTTTCAATGCCATATTCAGTCATGTTGTAAAGCATATTCAGATATAGCATATTTTCTTTTTGAATATGTGCATCATAACCCAAAAAATAAGTTTCTAATACAGTTCCATTTAAAAGAATAGTATGAAATC
>Ga0209572_1000828_pt1 | contig 33109 bp, 26 predicted proteins | sample EBPBio232012_DNA_FD_185867 | JGI IMG/M metagenome (GOLD analysis project Ga0209572, IMG submission 185867) | Wastewater treatment Type I Accumulibacter community from EBPR Bioreactor in Madison, WI, USA - Reactor 1_1/23/2012_ DNA (SPAdes)... | ecosystem: Engineered > Bioreactor > EBPR >...
AGTGGTGGCCACGGCAGAGCTGTATCGACTGACCGCTGCCCAGGCAAACGACATCTTGTCCCAGCTGCGCAAGGCCTTGGCCGACTGGAGGCAGGTGGCTGAGGCGCACGGATTGCGTGGCATCGACGTTGCGCGCATGAGCGCGGTCATCCAGGCGTAGGCAACTTGCGCGTCCGTAGGACATGGCCGTACGAGTTCATCTTCATGCCGGCGACGCGGCCGCCTACAGCAGTGGCCGGGAGATCGCGTTGGACGGCCGGTGGACGGGATGACGATGGCCTAGTGTCCTGTCCCGCAGACACTGGCCTGGCCGCGTCGTGCCCGACCCGGCCCGGTCCGGGCACGGTGAAAAGGGGCAGTTATCGCCCGATGCAAATGTCGATCGAGCTTTTGACGGGGGCGACCATGCCGACGCACCCTCTGCCCGCAGAATGCGCCGGCAGTGCGTTTGCAACGCTGACGGAAGAATCCACCATGACGAGATACCTGTCCCGCCCTCTCTTGCTGGGCGTGTCGCTGCTCCTGTCGTCGGCCATCGCTCATGCGGCGACCGTGTTCACTGGCGACAAGATCGAGGGGGTGCCCGTGATCACCCGCCTCGATGTCGCCGATCTGGCGGCGGGCAAGGCCCATCGCTTCATGTTCCGTACCTCTGAGACCAGCATCGGCCAGTACTGGTATGTGCCGGTGATGGTGGCCAAGGGGGCGCGGCCCGGCAAGCGGGTGCTGCTGGTGGCTGGTGTTCATGGCGACGAGCTCAATCCGGTGGCCGCAGTGCAGGAGACGATGGCCCTGCTGGACCCGACCAGCATGTCCGGCACGGTGATCGGCATCATGGGGGCCAGCCCGCCCAGCCTGATGAACATCACGCGCACCTGGACGATCAACGACCTGGGGGGTGCCCAGATCAACCCCAACCGCACCTGGCCTGGGCGTGAGGACGGCAACACCGTCGAGCGCCATTCCTGGCTGATCACGAACCAACTGATCAAGGGCAACGTGGACGCGGCCGTCGACCACCATACCGGGGGCACGGGCACGGACTTCGCCAAGTTTCTGTTCGTCTATGGCGATAGCCCCGAATCGATCCAACTGGCCAAGCTGTTCCCGACCGATCAGATCATGCTGGACCCGGGCTACCCTGGCACACTGGAGTACTCACTGGTCAAGGCCGGCATCCCGGCCGTCACCACCGAACTCGGCGGCGCACGAAAGTTCGTCCCCGAGATGGTGAAGATGGGCGTGGACGGCAATATGAACGTGCTCATCCACTACGGCATCGTGGCCGGGCCCATGCGGCGCACCTCGGCCGACACCAGTGTCTTCATCGGCAACGACCTCGAGTCGGTGCGGGCGGTGGCCGGCGGCTTTCTGACCCTGCAGGTGAAGCTGAACGACACTGTCAGCAAAGGCCAGCGCGTGGCCGTACAGCGCAACAGCTTCGGCGACGTAGTGCACGAGTACCGGGCGACGGCCGATGGCCGCGTCGCCATCGTCGGCAGCGACGCCGCCAGCGAGCGCGGCAGCGAGATCCTGACGCTGCTGGTCAACCGGTCGGATTGCGGCGCCAAGGCCTGCGAGTCCGGCAAGGGGCCGCCGAAGGAATGATGGCGTTGGGGGGGGGCCGACACTGCTTGAGCGCGCGGCAGCTCACCGCCTACCGATGCAGCATTTGTCCGCGCCAGGCGCGGCGCGTGTGTCCGCGCCGACCGACTTTTGACCCACCTCCAGTGGGTCAAATTTCAGTCGGCGCCAACAATCCATGGCGGATGCCTGATCATCAATTGGGGCCGCATTGGGACTCTTACAGATGGGGCGCGTCTCATCGGCCGCTAGCTGTGGTCATTTCAGACCGATTGAAATCTTGCTGAGGAGGTCAGCAGTGGAGGCTCGCGCGGCCACAGTGCGATACCTAAGAGCTGCCGTTGGCCAGTGGCTGGAACTGGCCGGGTCGAGCCGTCGTCGGGTTCAGATTGCTCGCCAGGAACCTGCCGTTCGCGGCGCTTGCGCGGCCTGAGTTTCGCGCGTGACGGGGAGGCCTCATTGCAGGGCATTAGCGCCATACACGAAGGGCGGGGCGGTACCGCGGACGGCTGTCGACCGGCGTCACTTCGTGTTCATGCCGAACACGAGGGGTTTCGCCGGCTCTCGCTGGGCGGTTGCGTCTCTGGGTGCGTCCGCGTCTACTTCGCTGGCATGCCTGTTGGCTCCTGCGCCAGCATCGCCGAAAGCAGATCGTCCATGACGGCCAGTACACAAGACTTGTCGTGCGGTGAATCGAGCGCCACGCGCCCTCCAACCGGCGGCACCGCGAACGACGGCACGCGAGCAAGTTCGCGGTAGTTGGCCTGTACCGTCAGAAAGCGCGCGAACGCATCGTTGCCGTCACGGTCCGGGCGCGACATCATCGCGGCCTTGCGCTGCTCCTTGGCGTCGAGCTTGAAGACGGTGTTGCCTTCCTTGATCGTCTCGGTCACCTTGATCTCGTCGATCTTGGTGGGGTCGACCGCGGTCGGGTCGGTGGACAGGATCACCATGTCGGCCAGCTTGCCCACCTCGAGGCTGCCCTTGTTCTTTTCCTCGAACTTCTGGTACGCGGCCCAGATCGTCATCGCCTTGAGCGCGGTGATCACGTCCACCCGCTGATGCGGGCCGACGACCCGGCCGGATCCACGGGCCTGGCGCGTGACGGTGGCGTCTAGTACGCGCATCGGGTCCGGATACGCCACCGGTGCATCGTGGTGGCTGGTGAAGATCATCCCGCGCTGGCGTACCCATCCGGTGGGGGAGATGTTGGCACCGTCCTGCGGCCCGAGCGTCTGATTCAGGTGCCAGTCACCCCAGTAGTAGGTGTGCATCGGGAACAGCGAGGGGATCACGCCGAGCCGCTGGTAGCTGGCCACCTGGTCCTGGCGCAGGAACTGGCCGTGAATCAGCACCGGTCGCAGCTTGCTGGCGGTCGGGTACCGGGCCTGGGCGGCGGCATGCGCGGCAATCAACAAATCGGAGGCACGCTCCCCGTTGGCGTGGCTGATGATCTGGACACCGTTTTCCGACGCCCACTGGACCGCGCCCATCACCTGTTCGGCGGTGGCCGATGCATAGCCCGAATAGCCTGCGGGGTAGTCGCCGACCGGCTTGTAGTAGGGGCGGTCGCGCCAGGCGGTGAAGCCCTGCGGCGAGCCGTCGATCGTCAGCTTGGCGCCGGCGATGCGAAAACGGTTGGTGTACGTGTCGCTCTTGTTGGCCTTGATGAAGTCGCGATCGGCGAGGACGTCCGAGTAGGCCACGATGTCGATCTCGAAGCCGCCTTCATCGGCAATCGACTTCAGGACCTTGGCCACCCCGGGGATGGCCTTGCCTTCCTCGGCCGTCGTGTAGCCGAAGCGCGCCCACAGCTTGGCCCCTTCGCGCGCAAAGACGTTCACGCCGTTCGGGCCGATTGCAGGCAACAGCTTCAGGGCCAGGCCCGCGAAGGCCAACTCCTCCAGCACGCCGTCGGGTTCCTGGCTGCCGGCCCGGCGTCGAATGACTCCGCCTTCCGGATCACGCGTCGCCGCCGTGTAGCCGGCCAACTCGAGCGCCTTGGAGTTGACCGCGCCGAAATGGGCCGACTGGTGCACCAGCATGACCGGCATCTCGGTGGAGATGGCGTCCAGCTCATCGCGCGTCGGGTGCCGCTGTTCCTTGAGGGCGGCGGGGTCGTAGCCGAAACCGACGATCAGCCGGGTCTTGGCGACCGCCTCCTTGTTGGCCTCGACCCAATCATGCACGGCCTGGATCAGGCTCGGAATGTCGGTGACATTGCCGTCCGGTGGCGCCAACAGGTTCGCCGACAGCGCCTGCAGCCCGCCGAAAACGATGTGCCCATGCGCATCGACGAAGCCTGGCAGCAGCGTGCGGCCATGCAGGTTGATCATCTGCGTGTTCGGGCCCTTCAGCTTCATCACCTGGGCCTTGCTGCCCACGGCGACGATCTTGCCGCCGGCCTCGGCGACGGCCTGCGCGCGCATCGCCTTGTCGTTCATTGTCAGGATGGGACCGCCCGACCAGATGCGGTCGGCGGGCTGGGCGAAGGCTGTTGCCACGCCGGTCATCAGGGCGAAAGACGTGCCAAGCGAAACGAGCTTTCGGTTCATCGTGAGGGCGCTCCAAAGGGTGCCGCGAGGCCGGCTCACGGCAGCGTGTTCTTGTAGATCTTGCCGTCCTTCATGATGACGACGAGGTTCCTGACTGGGTCCTCGATCAGCTTGATGTTGGCGATCGGGTCGCCGTCGACCAGCAGCAGATCGGCGAGTGCGCCCTGCTGCACGACGCCGAGCTTGCCCGCGTAGGGGCTGCGAAGGCCCGACAGCGCCAGCAGTTCGCCGTTGTCGCCGGTGGCCATGCGCAATGCCTGCGCCGGCGTGTACCAGCGTGTCAGCTTCGCGAGCTGCGCGCCCTGGTGCGTGGCCAGCCTGGCGTCGAACAGTGTGTCGGTGCTCCACGCCGTCTTCAGCTTGTACTTCTTGGCCAGCGCATAGGCTTTCTCGGTGCCGGCGATCATCTCCAGCTGCTTAGCACGCGCGCCAGAGCCCTCGGGGAAGGGGATCATGTCCTCGTCCTGCAGGAAAGGCTGCAGGCTGATCCATACGCCCTTTTCGGCCATCAGCTGGGCGGTCGGCTCGTCGATAAGTTGTCCGTGCTCGACCACACGCACGCCCGCCTCGATGGCCTGACGCACCGCCCTGGGCGTGTAGGCATGCACCATCACGTAGGTGCCCCAGTTCTCGGCTGCATTCACGGCAGCGCGCATCTCTTCGGGGCTGAACTGCGTCACGTCCAGCGGATCGTACGAAGACGACACGCCGCCACCCGCATGCAGCTTGATCTGCGAAGCGCCGAGCGCCAGCTGTTCGCGGACGCGCTTGCGCACCGCATCCACGCCGTCGACGATCATCGCCATGTTGGTGCGCTCGCCGTAGGACATGTCGCCCGGCCGCGCGGGCATCTCGGTCGGCAGGCGGAAGTCGGCATGGCCGCCAGTCTGCGAAATGAAGGCGCCCGAAGGCCAGATGCGCGGGCCGGGGATCACGCCCTCATCGATCGCGCGTTTCAGGCCAAACACCGGCCCGCCGGCATCGCGTGCCGTGGTGAAGCCACGCATCAGCATGCCGCTGGCCGCCTGCGTCGAGGCGGCATGCACGAAGCCGATGTCGGCGGTCAATGCCGCGGCCTGCGGAATGATCGTGAACGACAGGTGCGTGTGCGCATCGATCAGGCCGGGCATCAGCGTGCGGCCGTTGCCGGCAATGCGTGTCAGCTCTGCACCGGCCGGCGGGGCGATCGACGCTTCAGAAATGGTCTGGATCTTGTTGCCGACCACCAGCACGTTGCGCGGTGGTGTGAGCTGCTCGCTCGTGCCGTCGAACACCCGCACGTTCTCGAACAGCACGGCTGCTGGCCGCGACGCGGGCTGCGGGGTCTGGGCGCCGGCCAGTGCCGGCCACAGAGCAACCGATCCGAGCAGACCACTCCACAGTGCAGTTCGCACCATGCGCGCCGCCTTGTGCGGTGCGATACCCGCCGCGCTGACCCAAGCCAAGCGCAAGGCCCAGCGCGGCGCTGAACCGCCGCGTTGCGTCTCGTGACCCGTGCGATATTCAGCAGGCGTGAGCTTGAGGTTGGGTGTGGACAGACTCATCTCGATCCTCCGATTTGGAGTTTGCGTTGCCCGGTCGACGGTACGCCGGCCCAGTGACCCAATCTGGGCCACCGCGCCGCCGCGACCCAGCACGGCGCATCACCCGCGCTTCGCTCCGGCGCTTCGGGGTGCTTGCGGCGCGATGGCTTGCAGGGCCAGCAATTGATCGGTGCAGGCCGCGTGGGAGTCGAGCAGGCTGAGCACCGCACCCGCGGCCCAGCCTTCGGTCAACCGGCTTGGGGCAAGCACGCCCTTGGACGTCGACAACAGCGTGCCGCGCCGGACCATGGCATCCACGTGCCGGCGTACGGTTTCCGTCGGCAAGCCAGTGACACGGGCGATGGCGCGCCGCGATATCGGCACCACCAGCTCCGGCGGTAACGGCTGGCTGCCGCGCAGCGCTTGCGGCAGCGACCCGGTCAGCAGCGCGCGCTGTATGTTGCCGGTGGTCGTGGCGATCAGGATCAGTGCTTCGATAGGCGGTAGGTCCACGTTCGCAGCAATCACCTGGTGCATCGTCAAGTAGTGGTTCAATAAGGCGAAGCCGCAAAGCCGCAGCTCGCGCTGCGTCGCCTCGACCGATATCGCATGGCGATGCGTTGGCATGGCGCGTGCCCTCAGGGCTTGGCGGGCCCGGGTGCTTCCTTCACGGCAGCGTCCTTGAGCACCCACAGGACCTCGGGCGATCCGCTGATGATGGTGCCGGCCGCCGCGCGCAGCCGGTCCGCGGTCTCGGATGGCAGCACGACGCCGGTCGGCTGCCGACTCAGGCAGTCGATCTCGGCCAGGTCCTTCAACGTCGCGAAGCGCGCGACCATGGTCCACAGGGCATGCTGACGGCGGGGATGCTCATGGTCGGAGCCTCGGTCGTGCGGTCGGGTCGACATTGTCGCCGGCATGGCCGCCGCGGCTCAGCGACGGTGGGCACGCGCGGCGCTGCGGCGTGCGACTCCTTCCCCTTGAGCACGCCGCGACTGCGCAACCACCACCCGTAGTAGCTCGATGAACACAGGCGCGGCTGGCGCCAACGAGCGCCCGGCCAGCGTCAGCACGCCATAGCTGGTGCGCAGCAGCGGCAGCTCGATCGGCAACTGCACCAGGCGGCTTTCCGCCGCGTCGTCGGCCAGGCAGTCGGCGGTGACGATGCACAGCGTATCGCTGTGCCGGGCGATGAGCCGGGCGGCAGCCAGCGAGTTCAGCGTGATCTGCGGCGCGGCGCGCGCCTCGCCGTAGCGGCCTGCCGACAGTGCCGCACGACCGCGCGGTGCGAGCGCCGTCGCCTCGCCGCGCAGCAGCGTGGTCGCCAGCGGGTATTCGAGGGCCTGGTCCAGGGTGACGGCGGCGCCCGCTCGGGCCAGTGGATGGCCCTCCCGGCAGGCCAGCCAGGTGCGCAGCGGCGGCAGCGGCTCGACCACGAGCGCGCTTTCCTGTTCTAGCCCACGCACGTCGGCCACGCCTACTTCGAGCCGTCCTGCCAGCACCTCCAGCGCTACCTGCTGCGGGTCCATCAACGTCAGCTGCACCTGCAACCCAGGATGCGCGCGCACCAGTTCGGCCAGTGCGCGCGGCACGGTGGTCTCGCCAGGGAAGGGGCCGGCGCCAATGGACAGCGTGCCTTTGTCGAGGCCGGCCATCAGCCGGATCTCGCTGCGCAGGTCGGCCGCGCCATTCAGCACCGCCGGCCCGCGCTCGAGCAGCACACGGCCAAAGGCGGTGGGTACCACCTGCTTGTGCGAGCGGTCGAAGAGCCGCACGCCCAGCGACGCTTCCAGTTCGGCGATGCCGCGCGAGACGCTGGGCTGTGACAGATCGAGTGCTTCGGCCGCACGGGCGAAGCTGCCGTGCTGGCCAAGGGTGATCGCCAGGCGGATCAGGCGCAGGTCGTTCATCATTCGGTAATCGTATCGATGATCAACGAACGTGTCATTGACCAGATAGATTGCCGCTGGAACACTGGTCGCCCACCGAGGGGTATCCGTCCTCGGAAAAAGACAAGGATCCCTGCAATGAAAGTCTTGGTCCTCGGCGCCTTTGCAGCCACGTTGCTGGCTGCGCAGCCCGCCTCGGCGCAGACGGTGGCCGAGCGCATCTGGTCGGGCGGTCCGGTGCTGACGATGAACGACAAGGCAATGCGCGCGGAGGCCGTGGCCGAAGCCAGTGGCAGGATCATCGCCGTCGGCCGCAAGGCCGAGGTGATGAAGCTCAAGGGCCCCGCCACGCAGTTGTTCGACCTGAAGGGCCGTGCGCTGCTGCCTGGCTTCGTCGATGCGCACGGTCATGTGGTGGTTGGCGGGCTGCAAGCCTTGTCGGCCAACCTGCTGGCGCCGCCCGACGGCGAGGTGAAGAACATCGCTTCGCTGCAGCAGACGCTGCGCGCGTGGATGGCCGCCAACGACGCCGCGGTGAAGAAAGTCGATCTGGCCATCGGCTTCGGCTACGACCACACTTCGCTGGCGGAGCTGCGCCACCCGACGCGCGAGGAACTCGACGCGGTCTCGGCCGACATTCCCATCGTCATCATCCACCAGTCGGGGCACATGGGCGTGCTCAACTCCAAGGCGCTGGCGCTGGCCGGCATCACGGCCGACTCGCCCGACCCCGAGGGAGGCAAGATCCATCGGCGCGAAGGTTCCAAGGAGCCGGCCGGGCTGATCGAGGAGACCGCGTTTTTCCCGGTGGCGATCAAGATGCTCACGCGCATCGGCCCCGACGGCATGAAGACCTTCGCGCGGGCCGGTTCGCAGCTGTGGGCGCGCTACGGCTACACCACCGCGCAGGAAGGGCGCGCCACCGCGGCCTCAGTGGCGGTGCTGCGCCAGGTGGGCGCCGAAGGGGGCCTGGAGATTGACGTGGCGGTCTATCCGGACGTGCTGACCGACCGCGACTTCATCAAGACGAACGTCAGCCGCGCTTACGCCGACCGCGTGCGCGTGGCCGGCGCCAAGCTCACGATTGACGGCTCGGCGCCGGCCTTCACCGCCTGGCGCGACCGTCCCTACTACGCACCGGTGGGCAATTTCCCGAAGGGCTACGCCGGCTATGCGGCAGTGACCAACCAGCAGGCCATCGATGCCATCGACTGGGCCTACGCCAACGACATCCAGATCCTCACCCATGCCAACGCCGAGGCCGCGTCCGACTTGCTCATTGCGGCGTCGACGCTGGCGCGGCTGAAGCATGGGCCCGGCACCGACCGCCGGCCGGTGCTGATCCACGGCCAGTTCCTGCGCGAGGACCAGGTCGAGTCCTTCAAGCACCTGGGCATCCTGCCGTCGTTGTTCCCGATGCACACCTTCTACTGGGGCGACTGGCATACGAGCAAGACGCTCGGCCCCGTCGACGGGCAAAACATCTCGCCCACCGGCTGGGTGCTCAAGCGCGGCATGAAGTTCAGCACCCACCATGACGCGCCGGTGGCGTTTCCGGACTCGATGCGCGTGCTCGACGCCACAGTCACCCGCGTGGCGCGCGGCTCGGGCAAGGTGATCGGGCCGCAGCACCGGGTGGACGTAGTCACCACGCTGAAGGCGATGACGATCTGGCCGGCCTGGCAACACTACGAGGAGGCGAGCAAGGGCTCGATCGAGGTCGGCAAGCTAGCCGACTTCGTGATCCTGTCGCGTGACCCCACCAAAGGAGATGTCAACACCATCGACCAGATCAAGGTCAGCGAGACGATCAAGGAAGGCCGCAGCGTGTTCACGCTGGGTGCGCAGGCGCCGCGCCAGGCGGGCGGAGCGATCGAGCCCAGCGACGCAGGGCAGGGCGGATTCCAGCGCTTTCTGGCCGGCGCCGCTGCCTACCGGGAGCAGGCGCGCGGGCCCGTGCCGCTGCAGACGTCGCTGCGGCTGCAGCGCTTGTTGGCGCCAGCGCACGACGCGTCCTGTGTCTCAGGTTTTCTCAGTGAACTGAGCGCCGCCATGCTGGCGGTTGCACCTGAGCAGCGGCATTGACGTCGGCCATGACGCATTGCGCCGCGCGTTGCAGAGCCTGAGCAGGCAGCCAGCAGCCCGACCCCGGGCTTGCCCTGCGGGCGTCACGGCGGCGAACGGGTCGGCTGTGGGCGCAGCACGCACCACAGCGCCAGCGCGATCAGGCTGCCGCCGGCCGCGTGCGCTGCGGTGATGGGTTCGTCCAGCAACCACCCACCCCACAGTACGCCGAACAAGGGAATCAGAAAAGTCACGCTGATGGCCTTGAGCGGCCCGACTTCGGCGATCAGCTGGAAGTAGAGCACGTAGGCCCCGGCCGTACACAGCAGGCCCAGTGCCAGCAGCGCGGCCCAGACCGAGGCCGGCACGTTGCCCCAGGCCACGGGCTGCAGCAACTGCTGGCCTGCGGCCAAGGGCCCTAGAAGCAATACCGCGCCCAACTGGCTGCCCAAGGCCACGAGCCGGCTGTCCAGCCCGCCGCGCTGCGTGATCCAGCGGCGCGTCAGGAACCCGGCCCAGCCATAGCATGCGGCGGCCAGCAGGCACGCCGCCACGCCGGCCAGCAGCGCCGCGTCCAGGCTGGCCGGGCCGGCGCGCGTCAGCACCACCACGCCAGCCAGGCCCAGCAACAACCCGGCCACCTTGACGACGTCCAGCTTCTCGCCGAAGGCCGCATAGCCGATCAGGGCTGCCATCAGCGGTGTTGTGGCGTTCAGTATCGCGCTGTAGCCCGCCGGCAGCACGGTGGCCGCGGCCGAGAACAGCAGGAAGGGCAGGCCCGAGTTCAAGGCGCCCAGCAGCATCGACCTTCCGAACAGGCCGCCATAGCGCAGTGGCACGCGCATCAGCAGCACGATGGCCCACAAGCCGAATGCCCCCAGAAGCACGCGGAGGAAGGAAGTAGGCACGGCGCCAAGCACCGGCGCCACGATGCGCATGAACAGGAAGCTGCCGCCCCACAGCGCGGCCAGCAGCAGCAGTCTCAAAAGGTTCCATCCGGACATGCCGCCACCATAAGCCCATCGGCCTGGTCGTACTGGCCGCAATCGGACCTGTGCATTGCGGGCGGTAGCCGGCGGCGCGTCCCTGCAGTGGTAGCCTGCGCAGCCCATGACGACGCCGAACGACACCGTCGAAACCCTTGCGTGCGGCCAGGGCTCCGCCGACGCGGCAGCTTTCATCGCCCGGTGGCGCCACGCCGCCGGCAGCGAGCGCGCCAACTACCAGCTTTTCATCGGCGAGCTGTGCGCCCTGCTGGGCCTGCCGGCCCCGCAGCCGGCGCAGGGCGACGAGCGCGACGACGCCTACGTTTTCGAGCGCCGGGTCAGCTTTGCCCATGGCGACGGCAGCCGCAGCGTCGGCTTCATCGACTGCTACCGGCGCGGCGCCTTCGTACTGGAAGCAAAGCGCCTGAAAGGCAGTGTGCACACCAAAGGCTTCGACGACGCCTTGCTGCGCGCACGTTCCCAGGCCGAAAGCTATGCCCGCGCACTGCCCGCGGCCGAAGGGCGCCCGCCTTTCCTGGTGGTGGTGGACGTGGGTCACGTCATCGAGCTGTATGCCGAGTTCACGCGCAGCGGCGCCACCTACACGCCCTTCCCCGACGCGCGCAGCCACCGCATCCGGCTGGACGACTTGCAGGACGAAGGCGTCCGCCAGCGCCTGCGCACGCTGTGGCTGGAGCCCATGGCGCTGGACCCGTCGCGCGCCGCGGCCCTGGTCACGCGCCAGGTGGCGGTGCAGCTTGCTGTGCTGGCGCGCAGCCTGGAAGCCGCCGGCCACCAGCCGCAGACCGTGGCCGCATTCCTGACGCGCTGCCTGTTTAGCATGTTTGCCGAAGACGTGGGCCTGCTGCCCAAGGACGGCCAAGGCCACGGTGGCTTCGTTGGCCTGCTGAAGCGCTGGCGCGACGAGCCGGCCACGCTGCAGAAGATGATGGCCGTGCTGTGGGCCGACATGGACCGCGGCGGCTTCAGCGCCGCGCTGGCGCAGGACCTGCTGCGCTTCAACGGCAAGCTGTTCAAGGGCTGGCAGGACAGCGACTACGTGCTGCCGCTGCAGCGCGAGCAAATCGACGGCCTGCTGGCCGCCGCGCAGGCCAACTGGCGCGAGGTGGAGCCCGCCATCTTCGGCACCCTGCTGGAACGGGCGCTGGACCCCGACGAGCGCCATGCACTGGGCGCGCACTACACGCCACGCGCCTATGTCGAGCGGCTGGTGCTGCCCACCGTGGTGGAGCCGCTGCGCGCCGACTGGGCCGACGCGCAGGCCGCAGCGCTGCTGCTGGCCAACGAAGCCAACGCGCTGGAAGGCAAAAAGCGCGACGACAAGCTGGCGGAGGCGCGTGCCGAGATGCGCCGCTTCCACCACCAGCTGTGCAGCGTGCGCGTGCTGGACCCGGCCTGCGGCAGCGGCAACTTCCTGTACGTGACGCTGGAACACCTGAAGCGGCTGGAAGCCGAAGTGCTGGCGCAGGCCGAGGCGCTGGGCGACACGCAGGGCAAGCTGGGGCTGGAGGGCGAGACGGTGACGCTGCAGCAGCTGCGCGGCATCGAGATCAACGAACGCGCCGCCGCGCTGGCCGAGCTGGTGCTGTGGATCGGCTGGCTGCAGTGGCACATCCGCAGCTTCGACAGCACCAGCCTGGCCGAGCCGGTGATCCACGACTACGGCAACATCGAGCACCGCGACGCGGTGCTGGCCTGGGACGGCCAGGAGCCGATGCGCGATGCGCAGGGCCAGCTGGTCACGCGCTGGGATGGCAAGACCTACAAGACGCACCCGGCCACCGGCGAGCCGGTGCCCGACGAGACCGCGCTGGTGCCGCAGTGGCGCTACCTGAACGCGCGCCCGGCCGAGTGGCCGCAGGCGGATTTCATCGTCGGGAATCCGCCGTTCATCGGCAACAAGCGCATGCGCGATGCGCTGGGCGATGGGTATGTGGAGGCGCTGCGCGGGGCCTGGCCTGCAGTGCCGGAGACGGCCGACTTCGTCATGTACTGGTGGCAGCACGCTGCCGAGGCGGTGCGCGGCGCAAGTGCAAGGCGCTTCGGACTCATCACGACCAACAGCGTGACGATGATCTTCAATCGGCGCGTACTGGAGGCCCAGCAAGAAGGCAAGCCGCCAATACATCTGGCATTCGCAATACCGGACCACCCGTGGGTGGACAGTGCCGATGGCGCAGCGGTGCGAATTGCGATGACTGTTGGCACATTGCAGACCGCCGCTGGACGATTGCTTTCTGTCACTCGTGAATCGCCACTCGACGATGGCGAGGTGATGGTCGCACTGGCAGAGTCGTTCGGGATGATCCATCCGAACCTAAAGACGGGTGCCAATCTCACCAGCGCCAGCCGCTTGCAAGCCAACAGCGGTCTGTCCTTCATGGGGATGATTCCACTGGGTGCGGGCTTCTGGATTGACCGCGAAACGGCGGTTGCATTGGGCCTAGGCACGGTTGCCGGGTTTGAGAAGCACGTTCGACGCTACGTCAACGGCAGCGACTTGACTCGGCAGCCGCGCGACTTGCTGGCACTCGACTTCTATGGCCTCACTGCCGACGAACTGAGGTTGCGGTTCCCGGCCGCCTACCAGTGGTTGATCGAGCGCGTGAAGCCTCAGCGCGACCAAGAGCGGAGGGAGAGTCGGCGCAGAAACTGGTGGCTTTACGGCGAGTCCGTGCCGAAGTTCCGGCGTGCTGTCGTAGGCCTATCCCGCTACATCGGCACAACCGAAACAGCCAAGCATCGTTCCTTTGTGTTCATCGATGGCGACGTGTTTCCCGACCAGAAGGTGCGTGTGGTTGTCACCGACGATGCGCGCGTGCTCGGCGTCCTGTCCAGCGGCGTGCATGTCGATTGGGCGAAGGCGACGGGTGGCACGCTTGAAGATCGACCGGTCTACAACAATACAACCTGCTTCGAGCCATTCCCTTTCCCCTCCGACGACACCGGCCTCACCCCCGTGCTTGCCGACCACATCCGCACTCTGGCCGAGCAGATCGACGCCCACCGCAAGGCACGCCAAGCGGCACATGAGGACGTGACGCTCACCGGCCTGTACAACGTGCTGGCCAAGCTGCGCGCCGAACAGCCGCTGTCGACCAAGGAGAGACTGATCCACGAACACGGCCTGGTGGCGGTGCTGCGCAGCCTGCACGACGACCTGGACGCCGCGGTGCTGCAGGCCTATGGCTGGGCCGACCTGCAACCCGCGCTGGCCGACCACCGCCCCGCTACGGCAGAGGCCCGCGCCGCGGCGGTGGAAACGCTGCTCGAAAGGCTGGTGGCGCTGAACGCGAAGCGCGCCGCCGAGGAAGCCGCGGGCACGGTGCGCTGGCTGCGGCCGGAATTCCAGGCCCGCGCGGCGGCGCCGCAGGGTGCCCAGGCCGGGCTGGACGTGGCGGTGGAAGCCGAGGACGAAGCCCCCGCGTCGCCGGCCGCGCCCGCCGCGCCGGTGGCCAGGCGCCCGTGGCCCGCCGGCCTGCCCGAGCAGATCAAGGCCGTGGCCGAACTGCTGGCCGCCAGCCCCACGCCGCTGGCGCTGGCCGATCTGGAAGCGCGCTTCACGGCACGCGGCCGCTGGCGCGAGCGGCTGCCGGTGATCCTGGACACGCTGGCCGCGCTGGGCCGCGTGCGGCCGGTGGCCGGCGACTCGGTGCGCTGGGCCGCGGTGTGACGTCCGGCGCGGCCGAAGGCGCGGCCTCTGCGGACTTGCGCCGCACGGTCGCCTGGGTGGCGGCGCTGAACCTCGGCTATTTCTTCGTCGAGTTCACTGTCGCCCGCGCCATCGGCTCGGTGTCGCTGTACGCCGACTCGATCGACTTCCTCGAAGACACGGCCGTCAACTTGCTGGTGTTGCTGGCGCTGGGCTGGAGCGCGCGTTGGCGCGCCCGCGTGGCCGTGGGGCTGGCCGCGCTGCTGCTGGTGCCCAGCGCGCTGGCGTTGTGGACGGCGTGGCAGAAGTTCCTGCTGCCGCTGCCGCCGGCCGCACTGCCGCTGTCGCTGGCGGCACTGGGCGCGCTGGCCGTAAACCTCCTTTGTGCTCTGCTGCTGGCCCGGGTGCGCCACCATGGCGGCAGCCTGGTGCGTGCGGCCTACCTGTCGGCGCGCAACGATGCGGCGGCCAATGTCGCCATCCTGGGTGCGGCGGCCGTGACCAAGGCGTGGGCCTCGGCCTGGCCCGACCTGATCGTCGGCCTGGGCATCTTGCTGCTGAACGCCGACGCGGCCCGCGATGTGTTGGTCGCGGCGCGCCGCGAAGGGCTGCAGAACGACGCTGCGGCCTGATACGCCGGCCGGACCCCACCTGCCAGCGTGCCAACGGCAAGGCCCGCCAGCCTGATCGAGGCTCTTTGTCCTGCGGCCGAGCCTACGGACCCGGGTTCGAACTGCCGGCCCTACACGAAATGAAAGCGTTGTCATCTACTTACTTGAGGGGACGTGCCCGCCAAGGCGAAGTGATAGCGTCGATTGCCCATTCCAAAGAACCAGGAGACATCACCATGCGTACCCTGACCCGCCCACCCCGCCACCTGGCGCGCCGCGCCGGCGCGTTGACCTTGATCGCCGCCGCCGTGCTGGCCCTGCATGGCTGCGGCGACGACGACCCGGTGGCGGCAGCGCCCGCGGCGCCCGCTGCTCCGGCGGCGACGGTGATCGAGGGCACGGTGGCGGTCGGTGCCGCGGTGCCGGGGGCCACCGTGACGGTACGCGACGCCGATGCCGCCACGGCCGACGTCACCGGCACGGCCGATGCCAATGGCGCCTATTCGTTGGACGTGTCCACGCTGACCCCGCCGCTGGTGGTCAGCGCCAGCGGCACGCTGAACGGCGAACCGGTCACCGTCGTGGCCGTGGTGCCCAGCGTGACGGCCAATGCCGACAACACGGCCAACGTCACGTCGCTGACCAACGCAGTGGCCGCGCTGATTGCCCCAGGCGGTGACCTGAATGCGCTGACCTCGGCTGCCAACATCGCCGCCGTCAGCGCCACCACGGTGGCGGATGCGTCGACACTGGTGGTGAACACCCTGAAGTCCAACCCCGTTTTCGCCGCGCTGCTGGGCGATGGCTTCGACCCCCTGAAGACGCCGTTCGCTGCCAACGGCAGCGGCATCGACTCGGTACTGGACCAGGTGGCGGTGGACATCGGCACGGGCGGTGCTGTGGCGATCACCAACCTGACGGCGCCCAACAGCGACAGCGGGGCACCGCCTGCAGCCGTGCAATTGACGCCCACCCAGGTGGCCACGCCGACGCAGGCGCCCACGCTGCCGGCCAGCGAGCCGCCGTCCAACCTGCCGACGGTGGCCGAGATGACGGCCATCGCGAAGAAGGTGGAGGCCTGCCTGGCCCTGCCGCTGGAGCAGCGCGTGACGATGGACGCCAACAAGGAGGTGACGGCCGTGCTGGGCGCCTGCAACTTCGGCATCGCCGGCTGGAAGTCCGACGGCGGCGGCTGGGTCGAGCGCATGGGCCAGAACGTGTTCCGCTACACCGCCAACACCGGCCTGAAGGTCGGCCAGCCGACCATCGCCACCGTGCTGGCGCCGCCCAACTACAGCGGCAACACCTTCCAGCACCCGTACTGCAACACGCAGACCTGCGTGGTCATGTACGTGCCGACGACCACGGCGTCCGGCAAGGCCGGCGGCGGTTTCTACACGCTGGCCAAGGTGGCCGGTGCGTGGGAATTCGTGGGCAACCAGCTGCCCTATGCGATGGGTGTGGAACAGCGGCTGAACCGTCGCGTGGCGGTGAACACCGCTCTGGCGGCGGCCAACCCGAGCAACTATTTCCTGCAAGACCGCCTGGAATCGACGATCCGTCTGACCTTCAACCCGGACGGCAGCATGGCCGACACCAGCAACGTACGCGCCGTCGTGTGGAAGGGCCCTGGGCTGCCGGCGGCCGGCGTGGTGACGCACCGCTCGCAGCGCTGCGGCACCGATGACCGCTTCCCGATCACCAACCAGGAAGGGCTGTTGACGATCAACAACTCGACGGGCATTCAGTGGTGGAACAACGGCGGTGGCAACGACTTCATCGTCGATGCTGCGAAACTGGATGGCTCGGCCGTGACGATGCCGAGCCCGAGCACGAACTGGGCGGCGACGCCTTCGCCCGTCAACCAGGACTATCGGTCGGCCCCGTTCGCCGGCACGATCCCGGCGTGGGCGGTCTACACCGCCGAGATCTACTACTACAGCAATGGCGGCTTCACGCCTGACGAGGTGATCATGGTGCGCAACGCCACCCCGTACGAGCGCGCGGCGGCTGGCGTGGCAAAGAACTGGCCCACGCTGGCCCAGGCGACGATCGATACCTACCTGAAGCCGACGGGCGCGAATGCGGCGTCGCTGAACAGCCTGGCGCACACGCTCGCGTGGACAAATCCGGCCGACAGCTATGTCAACTTCGGCTATCTGTTCTCGCAGAACCGGGTTTCGGCCACCAACGTTCAATCCGAGACAGGCAATTACTGGAAGCGTGGCAGCCTATGGTTCCGCATCGGCGCAGCGGGCGACGCCGGTGCGCCGGCCTACGAGTGGGCACCGAATCGCTCCGGGGTAGAGCTGTCGACCGTGACGCCGGTGGGCGGTAGTTCTACGGTGGCCAACTCGAACAACAGCCCGAATCCGCGCTGCACTGGCGACGAAGTGCTGCCTTTAGATGGCGACGCCAGCCGGTCGTCGTACCGCGAGATCGGGCTGCAAGCGCGGGACAGCACTCGCAAGCTGAGTCAGCTCATTCACTTCTGGAGCAACTGAGCCGCATTCCTGCCGATATGGAGCGGGCAGCCCGTTTGGGCTGCCCGCTCCCGTTTCGGACAGCACCCTCCGGCAGCAACGACGGAGCTGCGCTGTAATCACTGACCCGTGAGTACCGCAAAGGCCCATATCCATCGCGTGCTGCGATACCCGGCGCAGGCTGCGCCGGATGGAAGCTGCCTGATCTTGTGGCGGGTGTACCTTTCTGTCGCTGCGGAAGGGGTACACCACGCCGATTGCTTTGTCGAGGTCCGCCAACTGCTGGATCGCGACGGCACGCCAGGACCACTGCATCTGTCCCGACCACATCCCTGCGACGTGCCCTGGGACGCCGACGTTGGAAACGGGCAAGTCCAGGCTTACCTGTCGGGAGCGAGCGCAATTCTCAAACCTGGCGCTATGAATGCGCTGCAGCACAGCTGCCTTTTGGTCAGGGAGGCGGTCTTCGAATTCCCGTTGCCGGGTTCCACCCCCCCAGCGATAGGTGAGCCCGCTTGCGATGCCGAAAGCGGCGTCTGACGGGTCGCAGGGTTGTTGTTCGGGAGATCGGCGCAAGCGAATCTAGCGAGCATGCCCTGTTCGATTTCCGAGCCGACATGCGACTGCCTGTTTCGCTGCATTCACTGAAGTTCCGTATCGTCGCCATGGCGGTGGCGACGGGGCTACTGGCTGCGTTGGGGACGGCGCATTTGGTGCTGGGTGTCACGCAGCAAGAGGTGCAGCGCATGCTGCTGGACAGCGCGAGCGACGATCGCGAACGTTTCGCTGCATTGCTGTCAGGCAAGCTGGAGACCTTGAAGACCAGCCTGGCCGCAGTCGCGCGTCAGGCGCCCGCAGCAACCTGGAGCGATGCGATACATGCGCAATTGCTTCTGCTGGATCGGCCAGCGCTGGGGTCGTTGTTCGACACGCTGTTTGTGGCTGCACCCGACGGGCAGCTGTTGGCCTACGTGGATGGCGGCCATGCCGTTGCAGGCTTGCCGAGCATCGTCGATCGCCACTATTTTCAGCGTGCGATGCAGTCGGACCAGCCGGTGGTGTCTGAGCCGCTGCAGGGAAAGCTGACCCACGAACCGTTGGTCGTCGTGGCGGTGCCGGTGCTGAACGCGGAGGGGCGGCATGTTGCCGTGGTAGCCGGTGCACTGCGGTTGCGGTCGAACAGCCTGTTCACCGATTCGGTCTCGGCGGGGCAAGAGGGCACGCGCGATCTGGTGATCGACCGCCAGGGACAAATCGTGTCGCACACGGACACCCGCCGCGTGCTGGGACACGCACGCGACGAACCCGGCCTGGCCGCGGTGTTCGCGCGCTGGCATGCGGCAGGCAGCCCGATCGAGACCCTGGGCCAGGCCGAAATGGTGTCTGAGCATTTGGTGTCGATGGCTGGCATCCCGCTTTCAGACTGGACGCTGGTGCGGCTGACGCCGCTGGAAAACGCATTGACGCCATTGGTTGCGGCTCGGCGGACAGCCTGGCTGGCAGCCATGGGGGCAGGGCTGCTGGCTGGACTGCTGGCCGGCGCGCTGGCTTGGGCGGTGGTGCGACCGATCGCGCAACTGCGCGACCGGGCCCAGCGCATGCTTCACGCCGGCGAGGCCGCCGTGGAAAACTGGCCCAGCGGCCACGGCGAGATCGGCGCCATGTCCCAGGCGTTCCAGTTGCTGCTGACTCAGCGGGAACGGCAGCGCCTGGCTACACAGGATCTGCTGCACCAGCTGCACGCCGTGCTCGACAACGCGGAGGTCGGCATCGCACTGACGCGCAATGGGTGTTTCGAAATCGTGAGTCGCCAGTTCTGCGCCATCTTCCAATGCGAGCGCGAGCAAGCGATAGGTCAACCCACGCGCATGATCTATGCGTCGGATGCAGCCTATGCCGAGTTGTCAAGCCGTGCCGAGCCGGCCTTCCTGCAGCACGGCATGTTCGACGGTGAAGTGGAACTGGTGCGGCGCAACGGTGACGCCTTCTGGGCGCACATGCGCGGCCGAGCGGTCGTACCGGGGGATCGGTCGCAAGGCACGATCTGGGTCATCGCTGACGTGACTCAGGCGCACCGGCAGCGCGAGCAGCTGAACTGGGCCGCCAGTCATGACCGGTTGACCAGCCTGACCAACCGCGCAGCCTTCGAGGCGCATCTGGAGCTGGCCGTGGCCGATGCGGCAGCCAGGCCCTTTTGCGCGCTCTTCATCGACCTGGACCGCTTCAAGCAGGTCAACGACACCGGTGGCCATGCGGCCGGCGACGCCCTGCTGCGCGGCATTGCGAAGGCCCTGGTAGGTGCACTGAGAAGTGGCGACGTCGTGGCGCGGCTCGGCGGCGACGAATTCGTGGTGGTGTTGCCCGGCTGCTCGCAGACCCAGGCACAAGCGGTGGCCGAGAAGTTGCGCGACGCCGTCGATGCCTACCAGCTCGAATGGCAAGGTCTGACCCACCGGGTGGGCGCCAGCATTGGCCTGGTCCGGGTGAACGGTTCTCATGCCAATGCGGCCGAGGTGATGGCGGCCGCAGATGCCGCCTGCTATCAGGCCAAGCGGGCAGGGCGCAATCAAGTGGCGCTGGCTTGAGCATTCTCTGAAGAGGGACTGTCCATGCCGGCGGGCCTTTGCCGAGGCTGGCAGGTGACGGCATCGCGCGGACACCTGCCAGGCTGCGCAGCACTTTAGGCCAGGTCCAAGTACACCTCGAGCGTGGGCTCGCTGGGAATAGAGAAGTCGAAAGTGCGGCCCATGCAGCGGAAATGCCGGATGGCCGGGCCGACCTTTGCGCGCAGCAGCAGCTTGTCGCCGATGTTGGGTAGCGTCAGGGCGCTGGCACCGCTGGTATGGTCGTTCAGGATGAAGCCAGGGCCATCACCGGTGTCGTAGAGGCCCGCAAGCACCTCGGCCTTGCCAACGAAACAGATCTTCAGTTGCATGATGGCGTGCTCCGACGGAGTCAGGACCACACAGCGACTCCGAATCCGAGGAGCCCGCTGGCCACAACACCGCGTGTTGACACTTGCCAAGTGACGCCAGCGGGCTTGACATCGCTGTAGGTGCGTCAGTGCCTCGGCAGGCCCTGAGTAGTCAAGTCCGGCAGGTGGCCATGCAGCTGCAACTGCTCCTGCCAAGTGCGCAGCAGCCCAGCGACGGCGTCCAGCGAGGCAAACATCCAGGTGGTGGCATGGGGCCGCGGCTGGCCATCGTCGCTTTCGAGCACCAGCGTGGTCAGCCGCCACTGGTAGCCCGGCACGTCACCAGCGAGGGTGGCCATCGTGCAGGGGTGCAGCTCGACACCCGTCATGACGCAGTCGATAACGCTGGGTGGCAGTGTCGGAAGCTGCGCTGGAAGCATTGAGGTCAAGGCAGTCTCCGAAGTGGATAGGAACCGGCAATGGTGTGAGGATGCTATGAGTCGAGGAATGGGCTGACCAAATTCAGCGAACCGTGGCGCGCAAGCACTCGGTTCAATGCATCGGCTTGCCGCCGCGCTGCTCTTTTGCCATCAATCAGCACATTGTGCTGAACTGCCATCGCAATGCAATGACCAGAACGGCACTCAACGTGGCGCTCCGCGCGCTTTCTCGGCTCGTTCGCCGTCCCGGCGCCCGTTGGCTGCGTGGCCCTCTGCAACAGGAAAACGCTCCAGCGCCAGGTCAATGAACGCACGTACCTTGGGCGTGAGGTAGCGGCTGCTTGGGTACACGGCATGCACGGCCACCGGAGGCGGCGCCCACGGCGTGAGCACCGGCTCGAGGCGGCCCTGCGCCACCGCTTCGGCAGCCATAGCCCAGGGCAGTTGCCCGATGCCCAGGCCCTGCAGCAGCGCACTGCGTACGCCAGTGCCTGCGTTCACACGCAGGCGCGCCGTGGCCTTCACGGCCGCCGGAGTCTCTCGTGCCGCATGGTGCAAGGTCCAGCCGGCCTTGACCGCGCCGCCAGTGAAGAACACCAGGCTGTGCGCTTCCAGCTCGGTGGGCTCGCGCGGATGTCCGTGGGCCTGCAGGTAGCCGGGGCTGGCGAACAGGCCGTAGTCGAAGCTGCCCAGGGGCCGGGCCACCAGGCGCGAATCGGGCAGCGGCCCGCTGCGGATCGCCAGGTCGAAGCCCTCGTGCACGAGGTCAAGATCGCGTGAGGTGTACTCGGCTTCGACCGCCACCTTCGGGAAGCGGGCCAGGTAGTCCTCGATCCACGAGCCGAGCAGCACCTGGCCGAACTCGACGCTGCAGGTCAGCCGCAGCACGCCCTGTGGCTCGTCCTGCAGGCGCTGCGTGGCGCGCAGTGTGTCGTCGACCGCGCCGAGGATGCCGACCGCCCGTTCATAGACTTCGCGGCCGGCCTCGGTGATCGAGCGCGAGCGCGTTGTGCGTTCCACCAGCACGACGCCCAGCTCGGCCTCCAGCTGGGCGATCACCCGGCTGACGTGACTGCGCGGCGTATCCAGGCGTTCGGCTGCGGCCGTGAAGCTGCCGATCTCGATGACCTTGACGTAGATGCGCAATTGCTCGAGCGTCATGTCGGTGCGGATTGGTATGGATGGCGATACCGGTGAAGTCTATGCGGCGGGCTTTTTCCGTGGAGGTTGGGCGCGAAGAATGCAGCGCATGACTCTGGCCATCGATCCATTCAGCCGCCAGATCGCCGAGCACGAAGGCATCCCGTTCGGCATGCCGCAGCCCGACCCGACCGAGCAAGACATGCTTGCGTTGGCTGTTGCGCGCGACCAGCCGCGCCCTGGGCGGCTGATACATCTGGCGGCCGCAGCCCATGCGCGTGGCCACACGCTGGCCAAAGCGCGCGAGGTGAGCCGGCTCATCCGGGACGGCAGTACCGACGGCTGGGACGCGGCGAACACCTCGACGCGGCGGCGCGCCGCGCCGGCGCCGCCTGAAGCAGCAAGACGCGCAAGGGAGGCAGCATGTCCAAGTGGTTGAAAGCATCGATCCTCGTCATGGCCGCACTGGTGGCCGCCGCGGCGCTTGCGGCCTTCGCTGGCGCGAGGCCTTCGGTCGGCGACTGCCAGGGCCGAGCCACCGCGGCGGGCGCCGCCACCTGGACTGCCCGGACCGCGGACGGTAACTGCCTGCAGGGCTACGAATGGAAGGTTGCGGCCACGCCGGTGCGCGCAGCCATCGTGCTCGTGCACGGCATTCACGACCATCCCGGCCGCTATGCAGCTCTGGCGCAGGCGCTGGTCGCCCAAGGCATTGCCGTCTACGCCTACGACCAGCGCGGCCATGGCGCCTCGGGTGGCGCACGCCAGCGTGTGGACTCGGTCGCGCAGCTCGTCGGCGACGCCGAGCGAGTGATTGCCGAGGCCACGCAGCGCAACCCCGGCGTGCCGCTATTTCTGTACGGTCACAGCATGGGTGGGCTGGTTGCGGCGTATGTCGCGGCGGCCGACGGCGCGAAACCGCGGCTGGCCGGCGTGGTGCTCAGCAGCGCAGCACTGGCCCTGCCAGCCTCGGCCAGTGGCGGCACGCTGGCAGTGGTCGGTACCTTGAGTCGCCTGGCCCCAGGCTTGCCGCTCGAAGCGGTGGACGAAGCGCAGGTCGTGCGCGAGGGTGCGGCGCGTGCCGAATTGGCGCGCGATCCGGCGATCCTTCGCGCCAAGGTGCCGGCACGGACCATCGACACCATCCTCGACGGCGTCGTCGCGCTGCAGCCGCTGATGCCTGGCATCTCCGTACCTCTCCTGATCCTGCACGGCGGAGCCGATGTCGTGACGCCGCCCGAGGGCAGCCGCACACTGGCGCAACGGGCGGGCAGCAAGGACAAGAAACTCGTCGTCTATGACCCCGCGCTACACAGCCTGCTGCACGAACCCGAGGGACCGATGGTGCTGGGCGAGATCGTTGGCTTCGTGAATGCACGCGCCGGGCGACCCTGAACATGGGTGCTAACAATGCTCACGACGACGCCGCCGACCCTCGGCCACGGCGCCCTGTAGGCAGCATTGCAGTTTCAGAAGCAGCAGGGGCATCTCGATTCCCTCAGAAGGCGGTCATGATGGAAATTGGCAATCGGAGGTAGCGGGTCGGGCATCGATCTGTCTGCTCCTGACTGTCGCGAACCACTAAATGCCACTTTCGTGCAGGTTGCGCCGCTGACGTAGGTGCAGCCGTTTAGCGCTTGCACCAAGCGATCGAGAGCACGGCGAAGCACTTCTCGTTTTCAGCTTTCCTGCGCAGCCGAAAGTCAGTTCACCGCCCAAATCTTGACGGAGTCGATCCTCGCAGCGATCGATGCGGCCGGTGGGCCATAGTTCTTGGCGGAAGCCCGGCAGTATCCTGATGCCCTGGATGCCGTAATCGCGATCGGCAACTTGAAGTCGCCTTTGGGTACTTTGAGCGTGGGACCCAGTTGCACCTCGAAGTCGTTTCCGGTCTGTGAATGACCCAGAAACTCGACTACGAACATCTTCCCGGCCGTCGTTTTGCGCACATTGACTTGAACTGAACCGAGGTGCGTCGCCGTCGACGGTGTCAGGATGATCGTCGGAGAGGGATCACCTGAGATACTGAAAACAGCGTTGTAGACGGTGAGATCGGCCTTGTCCTTTGTCCATGGCTTCTGCGCCATAAGCACGGCAAGTGGCTGGGGCCCCATCGGCTGTGCCACGACGCCGCCTGCCTGCACAAGCGCGCCGAGCATGTTGGCAGTGGAGTGCCGTTGACGGGTGATCGACATGGCCGGCGCGTATGGTCAATGTGGCCATCCCTAGACGCAACGTACCTGGCCAGACGTACTGCACTGAGGTGGCGGACAACTGGAGGAACAGGCTTGGCAGGCGGCTTGACGATGAAGTGAACGAGCATCCGGCTCAATGCGAGCAAGTGATACGCGTGTGCGATCCGCCACACCAACCAGGAGAACACAATGCTCAACGTCCCGTTGGCTGGCGGGGAAGTCCCGGTTGGGGGGGTGCGCCTCACCTTGGCTGTAGGCTGAATAGCGTGTGCATGCCGAAGACAAAGCCTGCGTAGTTGAGCGCAAGTGGAGGCCAGTGAAACGACGCTGTTGGCAGGACCAGGAACGCGAAGAGGTGATTCGTGCCGAGCAAGAAGAAGAGGACAACGCAAGCTTGCGCAACGGAGGTGGCAAAAGGTGTTCGGTTCAACATCAATGCGCGACCGATGACTACGAGCGCAAAGAGATTCCAGAACGCAATCTCTCGCTGCCAGCCCGGGTTACCGCCCCAGAAAGACCGATTCGCGCCAAGCGACTGAAAGACGGTTTGAACCAGAAATGCAATTGCGAAGCTGACTGCGCAGACGATCAAGTAGATTCTTAGGCGACGAGGCACGCTCTCTCTCCGGCTGTAAGAACAAGGAATCGAATGGTGAACCTGCGAGAGCATGATTTTTATCGACATGCGACAAGATGCTTGCGCTTGGCGCGCGTTGCTGCCTACCTGAGGAAAGACGCTGGGAGTAGCTTGGCAAGTAGCCTGACGATGAAGTGAACGAACAACTTGCATTGAGGAGAGCAAGCGACACGCGCGTGTGATGGACCAGACAGGTCCGACCGAGACGAGGGACACTTCAATAGGCAACTTGAGCTTTGAGCTCGATGTTCAGATGGGAACCTCGTCTGCGAATGCCACTCAGGGCCAGACTCAAACCCCTGCACAACAGGCCGGACATAAGACTGCAGCCCTGCCTCCTGCTTCTTCACTCGACCACGTCAGTTGCAATCCGGGATGCACCTATATAAGACCTGCACTAACGCCAGACACGGTATCTCGTGACGTGCCATCGGAAGGCTTCAGCCATAGCGTTACCTCCATGACTGTTCCGGTTGCTGCCGGCTGGAGCGGTTGCCAGGTGGGGTTTGGACCCACCGGAAGGCGCCGGCTTTGCACGGTGCAAGTCACGAAGCAGCCTCGGCAGTTGCCCCTTAGAGCGGTGCGCTCACCACATCAATTCACCTGGCTGGGCACCGTAGGCTGACGCGGCAACATCGTGCGCAGCAGGTAGCCTGACAGGCAGGCGCCGGTGTGCATCGGCCCGGCCGCCTTCAGCCACGCGGCGCGGCGCCGGTAGTCCGCCGCCGGCAGGTCCATGAGCTCCGAGTAAGTCGCCACCTGCTGAAGCGCCAGGGCGAAGGCCTGCCCGCCGTCGCTGCCGAGGCCCGGCGACTCCGGCGATCGCTGCGCCTTGCGGGCCTGCGCGGGCGGTGCCTGGTAGACGACCCGATCTTCCTTGATCGTCTGCTCCACGCGCAGGGTGTCCAGTCGCTCGGGGTCGATGGCCGTCGGGTCGCCCGACAAAATCACCAGGTCGGCCAGCTTGCCGGGCGCGAGCGAGCCCTTGCGGTCTTCCTCGAAGTGCTGCCAGGCCGGCCAGATCGTCATTGCCTTGAGCGCCGTCTCCACTGGGACGCGGTGTCGCGGGCCGAGGATATCGCCAGAGCGCGAGCGGCGCGTGACGGTGGCGTCCAGCACCCGCATCGAGTCCGGGAACGCCACCGGTGCGTCGTGGTGGGTGCCGAACATCATGCCCCGCTGCATCACCCATCCGGTGGGCGACATGTCGTCGGCCGCCACTGGCCCCACCGTGTGGTCGCGGTGCCAGTCGCCCCAGTAGAAGGTGTGCATCGGGAACAGCGAGGGGAACACACCCAGCTCCTTCAGGCTGTCCACCTGATCTTCGCGCATGAACTGGCCGTGGATCAGCACCGGTCGCCGTCCCGCGCCGTATTGCTTCTGGGCCGCACGGATGGCGCTGAGCAGCACGTCCGACGCGCGCTCGCCGTTGGCGTGCGTGAGGATCTGGATGCGGTGCTTGAATGCCCACGCAATCGCGTCGTTGACCTGGGCCTCGGTCGCCGCGGCGTAACCCGCGTAGCCTGGAGGGTAGTCGCCCACCGGGTTGAAGTAGGGGCGGTCGCGCCAAGCGGTGAAACCCTGCGGGCTGCCGTCGATGGTGAGCTTGGCGCCGCCGACACGCACGCCGTTGACGTACTGGTCGGCGACGTTTCTGGCGATGAAATCGCGGTCCAGCAGCACGTCCGGGTAGGCGACGATGTCGATGTCGAAGCCGCCCTGCGCGGCCACCCGGCGGATCACGCCAACGCTGTTGGTGTCCGCCCGGCCTTCCTGAGCCGTGGTGTAGCCATAGCGGGTCCACATCCGCGCGCCGGCGCGGGCAAACTCGGCGAATCCTTCGTCACCCAGGCTCCCCATCATCGTGCCCAGTGCCCGAAAATGCGCTGTTTCCTCCAGCACGCCATTGGGGCTGCCGTCGGGCAAGCGGCGGATGATGCCGCCGGGGGGATCGGCCGTCTTGGCGGTGAAGCCCGCGCGCTGGAGCGCCAGCGAGTTGGCTGCGCCGAAGTGCCCGGACTGGTGCATCAGGTACACCGGCAGTTCGGCGGAGACCGCGTCGAGCTCGGCCGCCGTGGGGTGCCGGCGCTCGGCCATCTGCGCCGGGTCGTAGCCAAAGCCGATGATCATGCCCAGCCGCTTGACGGCGCCGGCATTCGCCGCGTGCCACTGGCGCAGCACGCGCTGCAGCGACGGGATGTCCGTCACGTCGCCATCCGGCGGCGCCAGCAGGTTGGCCGAAGATGCCTGCAAACCGCCGCCGACCACATGGCCGTGGCTGTCGACGAAGCCCGGCAGCAGCGCCCGCCCCGCCAGATCGACCACTTCGGTCTTGTCCCCGGCGTGGCGCATCACGTCGGCCTTCGAACCGACCGCAAGGATGCGGCCATTGCGTGTGGCCAAGGCCTCAGCGCGCGGCTGCGCATCCTCCATCGTGAGGATGGCGCCACCGACATACACCCGGTCGCCCAACTCTTGCGCCGATGTGGCGAACGACAAGGTCGCCAGCACGGCAGAGAGGGTGCACAACGCGACCAGGCGCAGCACTCGCCGGTCTTGGATCAGTTCAGGGTGGAGCGTGATTCTCATGTCTTGAAATATAGAGGGCGCATGAAAGTCATTGCGCAGCCTGCGCCGCTCAGACAACCCGACGCAACAACATCGGCCACGTGACTTTGCCAAGCGTCCGTTTTCCGAGGCGCCCGCCCGGGGCAAGAAATGCATGGCCCCGCGCAAACGACGCGCAGGCAGGGTTCTGCCGGTCCTTCCGCTCCTGTGCGCGACGGAACTGGCTTGCGCCGACGCGACAGGCATGCCCGGTGTGAACCCGAAGTCTTGACCTCGACACCGGAGGGTCTACAACCGCCAAGGATGCGCCGGCAGCAGCGAACGGCGGTTCTGCGCGTCGAGCTTGTCCTGCTCCACGGCCAGCCACTCGACGCCCCGCGCGAACATCTCCTTGGGCTCGGCCTTGTCCTCGCTGCCCATGCGTCCGGTTTTGCCAGGGTCTTGGTCGCGCAGGCGGAAGCCATTGCCGTGGTCGATGCGGCGGCGCCGGACGGCGGCATCGATGCGTTTGATGACTTCCTTGCGGTTGGGCATGGGCTTGTCCTCGAGCACCTTGGCTTGGCCCGTTGGGGCGCCAAGCGGTCAGTAGGCGCCGCAGTGATCCCAGTAGCCGCGCTCCTGGTAAGGGTCGGACCAGTACCAGCACAGGCCCGGTGCCGGTGGCGGCGGCGGCGGCGCACCTCGCGGCGCGCCTCGCGACGCTAGCGGGCGATCTCGCGCATGCCCTCGCGGTACTCACGGCGTGCGCCCCAGTTGGCCGCGGCGGCCTGCATCGACGTTGCCACCACCGCAGTCAGCAGCACACCATGCACGGCGCCGTGCGCCAGTCGGACGATTCTGTTGCTCATGGCCTTCTCCTCACCGGGCACGGCCGCTGGACTTCATCGCGGCGCGGAAGTCCGCGATGCAGCTGCTGCACTTGGCCTTGTCGATGCTCATGCCGGTGCCGGTGCCGGCGCCAAGAGCCGCCGTGTAGAAGAAGGCGCGGTCGCTGCCGAACAGCTGCACCAGGCCGCTGGAGGCCCGCAGCACCGCGCGGTCGTGGGCGATGCGGTCGGCTTCGGGTAGGCACCGGTAGGACGCGCCGGACACGAAACCGAAGTTGCGGCTCGATTCCTCGAACTTCAGGTCTTCGTCGTCTGCCGACTCGGCGTTCGACTGAGCGATGCCGAAGGCGGGCGACCAGGCGGCGATGGCAAGGGCGAGAAGGTGGATACGCGTGGGTTGGGGCTTTCGGGTTCAGGTGACCGGGACGAAGGAGCGCCGCCGCGGGTGCGATGCCCGCAACAATGCACCCGCGGCCCCGCGCTGCGCACGCCGACGCCGCGCGGGCGGTGGGGCACATCGGCCCAATTTGGGCAAGCGGGTAGAGGCCCGGCGGTGGCTATCGGCGGACGTGCGCACAGCCCGCAAGCTCGAGGCCTCAGAATCCTTCGACCTTCGCCCCACCATCCCCATGCGCAGGACTTCCCCGAAAAGCCGGACGGCGGCAAGCCTGGACTACAACGCCCCCGGCCTGCCCGGCGAGGCTCCGGCCGACGTGGCCGGCTTGCTGCCGGCCTACTGGCGCGCCTTCGGCCTGGTGGCCTTCACGATGAACCGCTTCATCGTTGACCATGTTGTGCGCTCGGCACGCCAATTCGACAACGACATCGAGACGATGATGCTGTTCGGGATGCTTTCGCACCTGAACGTCTCGCACCTGATGCCACCGGGCAGCCGGCCGTCGCAGGCGCTGGATGCGCAGGGCCGCGTACCCGATTCGCAGCCGCAGTTGCGGCCGGTGCGCCTGCGGGACCTGACGCTGATCTCAGGCCGGCCGCGCGAGACTGTGCGCCGCAAGCTCGAAGCGCTGCTGGCGCAGGGCCGGGTGCTGCGCGTGGACGGCGGCTACGTGCTCAACGTGGCCTCGGTCGACCCGCAGATGCACGTGCTGACGCTGGACGGCGTCAAGCGCTTCCTCGCCGCCGCCCGGCTGATACAGGACGCGCTGGGCGATGCCGAACGGGCACTGGCGCAGGGGCCCGCCGGGGCGATTCAGCAGCCTGCTGGCGAGGCACAGCGGCCCACCGACGGCTGAGCGCGGCGCTCAGCGTGCCGCGGCGGCGGCCTGCAGCATCTCGCCGCGGGTGCGCCATTCGGCGAACATCGTCGCGCCCATTGCCACCAGGCCGACGACCACGGTGGCCGCCAGCGGGCCGACGAGCAGCGTGCCGGCAAAGCGCTGCCACAACACCGCCAGCGCAATGAAGGCGCCGAAGGCCAGCAGCGTGTTGCGCAGCGCGATGCCCAGGCCCTGCGGCCAGTAGGCCTGTTCGGTCAATGCCTTTGGGGCGTTGCCGGACTTGCGCGCCGCGGAGCGGTAGGTGAAGAAGGTGATGGTGGTGAGGATGAAGGTCAGCGCGAACACCAATGTGGCCGCATTGCCCAGCGCGGTGATGCCGGTCGAGGAGATGCTGTCCACCGACAGCGGTACCTGCGCCATGCCCTTGAAGGCCGACCAGGCGATCGCTCCGTTGATGACGCCGTTGATCACACCGCCGATGAGGCCGTCGGCGAGGTGCGGGGGTTCGGTCGTGAACTTCATGCGTCGAGGCGGTCGCGCCGCTAGGCTGGCGGCGGGCGCGATTGTCCATTGCCGGCGCGGCACCGGGCCCACCGGGGCTGCCCATTTTGGGCAGACCTCGGGTTCGACGCCTTGCCGCACGGCCCGCGGCCCGCCGATACTTCGCGGACTTTTTTGGGAGACCACACCGATGCAGGCCTTGCAGCCCTTCTCACTCGACGGCCAGGTGGCCATCGTCACCGGCGCAGGGGCCGGCATCGGCCGGGGCATCGCCGAACTGTTTGCGCAGGCCGGCGCGGCGGTGGTGGTCAGCGACCTGAAGATAGAAACCGCCGACGAGGCGGCCGCGGCCATCAAGTCCGCCGGCGGCCGTGCCATCGGCATGGCCTGCGACGTGACCAGCGCCGAGGCCCGCCAGGCCCTGGTCGATGCCGCGCTGGCGGCCTTCGGCAAGGTGACGATCCTGGTCAACAACGCCGGCGGCGGTGGGCCCAAGCCCTTCGACATGCCGATGGACACCTTTGTCTGGGCCTACGAGCTGAACGTGTTCTCGGTCTTCCACCTGACGCAGCTGTGCGCGCCGCACATGCAGCAAGCCGGCGGCGGCGCGGTGCTGAACATCACCTCGATGGCCGGCGAGAACAAGAACCAGCGCATGGCTTCGTACGCGTCGTCCAAGGCCGCCGAGAACCACCTGACGCGCAACATCGCCTTCGACCTGGGGCCGATGGGCATCCGCGTCAATGCCATCGCGCCGGGCGCCATCAAGACCGCGGCGCTGGCCAGCGTGCTGACGCCCGAGATCGAGAAGGCGATGCTGAAGCACACGCCACTCGGCCGGCTGGGCGAGGCGAGCGATATCGCGCAGGCCGCGCTGTTCCTGTGTTCGCCCGCGGCCTCGTGGGTCAGCGGCCAGGTGCTCACCGTCAGCGGTGGCGGCGTGCAGGAACTCGACTGACGCCGCACTGTCTACAACCCCTTCTTCAGGAGCCCTCATGGCCCACGATCCCTATCAGATCCTTGCCCACCCGTTCAGCCTGGAAGGCTATGCGGTCATCATCACCGGCGCCGGTGGCGCCATCGGCGGTGCCACCGCGCACGTGCTGGCGCAAGCCGGCGCCAACGTGGTGGTCAGCGACCTGAACCTGGAGAACGCCGAGAAGGTGGCGGCCCAGGTACAGAAGTCCACCGGGCGCGAGACGCTGGCGATCCGCACCGACGTCACCAGCGAGGCCGAGCAGCAGGCCCTGGTGGATGCCACCTTGAAGAAGTTCGGCAAGATCACCGCGCTGATCAACAACGTCGGCTGGGGCGAGTACACGCCGCTTTGGGACGTGACCGTGGACTACATGATGAAGTCCTATCTGCTCAACACGGTCAGCGCCTACAACCTGTCCAAGCTGTGCATGCCGCACCTGCGCAAGCAGGAGAACGCGTCGATCACCATTTCGGGCTCGGCGGTGGGCACCTCGCCATCGCCCGAGTTCATCTCCTACAGCAATGCCAAGGCCGCGCTGCTGCACATGAGCAAGAGCATTGCCGCGATGTCCGGCCCCGAGGTGCGCTGCAATGCCATCGTCATCGGCTCGGTCGACAACGGTGAGGCCACGCTGAATGCCGGCTATGACCCCGAGATGCTGAAGCGCCTGTCCGACTCCTTCGTACTCAAGCGCCGCGGCGCGCCCTTCGACATCGCCTACGCCTTCAACTACCTGCTGTCGCCGGCGGCGGCCTGGGTCACCGGCATCCACCTGCATGTGGACGGCGGCGGCAGCTACAAGAGCAAGATGCCCACCGCCGACTGATGCGCGGGCGCATCCGGCTCGCCGCCGCGGCATCGCTGCTGGCGATTGCGGCTTTGGCCGCCGCGCAGCCGCAACGCGCTGCGGTGTCGGACCTGCCGGCGCCGGGCGTGCGCCGCGTGGCGCTGCCACCGCAGCAGTTCGACGGCTACGCCATCAACCGCGTCTTCTATGACCTGCTCGGCGGCACCGGTTCGGCCGAGCGCGACCGCGACCTGCGTGCACGCATTGAGGCACTGGGCACCCCACTGGCCAGCGGCCCCTTCAACCAGCCGTTGACCGACCGCGCCGTGGCCGCGATACGCGCCATAGACGGCCTGTCGGATGTCGGCTACACGCTGTATGCCAGCGAACGCCCTGGCGCGGTGGTGCTGGTGATCTCCGCCACGCTGGGCGCTGAGGCACAGCCGGCGCTGCGTGGCGCATTCGTCAGCGGCTCGGCGACCGACCTGCCAGTGCTGTACGAAAGTGCCGATGCGCTGCTGCGGCTGCAGCTCAATGTCTGGGCCGGCGCCTATGCCGACCACAACCCTTGGTTCGGCGCCGCGCCGGCTTTCACCGCGCAAAGCCCGATCGCGCTGGACCCACCCGGACCGGGCTGGACGAGCTGGGCCGAAGGCATGGTCGAGTTCGGCATCGCCGGCGCCAGCCGCGTGCTCGGTCCGGACTTCTACGTCTTCGGCGAACTGACCGGCATGACCTCGGGCGCCACCGGGCAGGACCTGTTCCGCTCGGACACGCGGACCGAGACGATGTGGGAGAAGGTGTACGGCGGGGTGCTGTGGGCGCAGGCCGCCGAGCAGCGCGCGCTGCGCCTGTCGGTGGGCCGGCAGAACTGGCAGTTGAACAACGGCTTCCTGTTCTCGCGCTATGCCGCTGGCGCCAACGCTGGGCCCAATCCTGCGCTGTACCTGAACCCACGCACCACTTATCAGATGGCGGTGCTGGCCGAGGCGCGCATGGGACCCTTCGAGGCCGAGTTCTTCGATCTCGACCCGGCTGAGTTGAAGGCCTTCGACAGCAACACCCGATTCCAGGGTCTGCGCGCAGCCTGGCTGGAGTCGAAAGGGTGGGACCTGGGCTTGGCGGCCTATCGTGTGCCCGAATCGAACACAGTGCTGCGCAGCCCCGGTGGGGGCAGCGTGCCGCGCGAAGGCCAGCGTACGCTGAACCTGCGCGCCGGCCACCGCGATTTCGGCGACGGCTTCAGTGCTCTGGCGGAAGCGGCCTTCCAAGACAACCTCGATGCTGACGTGTCGGCACGCGCCTGGTATGCGCAGCTTGCCTACACCGCGGCGGCACTGCCATGGAAGCCCAGCCTGCTGTACCGCTACGCCACCTTCAGTGGCGATAAGCCCGGCAGCGCCACCTATGAGGCCTTCGATGCGCCGCTGTCCAGCGGGCTGGACGAATGGGTGCAGGGCGTGAACTTCAAGAAGGTGGTGACGAACACCAATCTGAATTCCAGCCGGGTGCGCT
>Ga0209572_1000829_pt1 | contig 33096 bp, 26 predicted proteins | sample EBPBio232012_DNA_FD_185867 | JGI IMG/M metagenome (GOLD analysis project Ga0209572, IMG submission 185867) | Wastewater treatment Type I Accumulibacter community from EBPR Bioreactor in Madison, WI, USA - Reactor 1_1/23/2012_ DNA (SPAdes)... | ecosystem: Engineered > Bioreactor > EBPR >...
TCCGATCCGCCCGCCGAGACGATCGCTGCCTCGAGTTCGGAGTAGGGAACTTTCTTGTCGATCAAGATCGCGATGTCGCGTCGGGCCGCTGGGTTTCGGCTGACCGAACGTAGGTTGATCTGCGCGTCTTGCTTTAGCGGCACCTGGCTCAGATTGATCTCGCCGAGCACTGCGCTGGCGGGAAGATCGGTTTCATCGGCCCGTTCCGGATGAATCTGCCCGAATACCCCCACTTCCACTCCGCCGAGGAAAACGCGGGCTTGTCGGGTGGGATGGAACCGTGGATCCATCGTGCCCCGCTTGAGTTCCAAACAGATGCGCAGCGCACGAGCAACCGCTTCGACGATCCCCTTGAGGCTGAAGAAGTCGGCTTGGGTGGTATCCCGGGGCGACCAACTCGGTCCTTCAAAGGCACCCACGCTCAAAATGCCGAGCAGAGTTTCCTCGGAGCCTGCGGCGTGGGCGCGCCCAATCTCAAACAGGTGGAGGTTGTTTCCGCCATTACGTATTGCGGCATCGCAAAGACTCGGGAGCATCGAGTTGCGAAGGTACGCCATTTCCGGAGCATGGGGGTTGCGTACCATCACTCGCTCGGTGGGAGCATCGAGCGGGTGGACGTCGCGCAGACTGTGGCTGATCGTTTGATCGAGCCCAGAGCGCAGAAGTTGCTCGCGCACTGTGTCCACAAGAAGCTCGAATCCATGCGCTCCGCCAAGTGGCGTCGAACCAATCGGTAAGGCTTCTGGGATCTTTTCGTATCCGACAACGCGCCCAATCTCTTCGACCAGATCTTCTTCACGTTGGATATCGATCCGCCAGGTGGGGGGGACAATCGTCAGGGTCTCGCCGTCTTGCCCGGAAATCACGTAGCCGAGTCGCTTCAGAGCCTCGCGGGCTTCATCGAAACTCACCGGCATCCCAAGCAGAGCCGACGCCTTGCTCACCCGCACCTTGAGGGTGCTCAATTCAGGCTTGATCGGATAGACATCGAGCACGCCGCCAATCGGGCGATTCCCCGTGGCTTCGTAGAGGAGTTCGGCGAATCGGTTGAGCGCGGCCACCACCCCTTCCGGATCAACGTGTCGCTCGAACCGGTAGCTGGCTTCGGTGAAGAGTCCCAGTGCTTTCCGGGTGGCCCGCACCGAGGTGTTGACGAAGTGCGCCGACTCGAGCAGGCACCGAGTGGTCGTTGCGCCGACTTCGGTGTCCTCTCCGCCCATGACGCCCGCGACCGCCACCGGTCGTGACGCATCGCAGATCATCATTTGGCTCGGCTGAAGCTCGTGCTCCGTGCCGTCGAGCGTGGTCAGCTTTTCGCCTTTTTCCGCCTGCCGAACCACGATCCGCTCGCCCGCGAGCTTATCGAGATCAAAAGCGTGGAGCGGCTGGCCGGTTTCCAACATCACATAGTTGGTCAAGTCCACGAGAAGAGAGATCGGGCGCTGGCCAACCTTTCGGAGTCGTTCTTGGATCCATCCGGGGGCATCGCCATTGCTCAAGCCTTCAAAGACTCGGCAGGCGTATCGGGTGCAGTTCGGCGTTTCTACCGCGACGCTCGTTTTGGCCCATATATCCCGATTCCCTGCATCCGAAGCCGGGAATCTCTCGGTGGCGCGCAGATAAAGATCAGTCGGCTTGGCGTTGGAATCCTTCGCCAGAACCTCGCGAGCCATGCCGAGCACGCTCGCTCCGTCGCCTCGGTTCGCCATGATGTTGATGTCGAGCACCTTCTCGCCCTCGACTTCCGTGATCTCCTCCAGCTCAAACCCGGTCATTGTGAGAAGATCGGCAATGGCTTCGGCAGAGAGCGACGACTGGACGTAGTCGCGGAGCATGGATTCGGTGAACTTCATGGTTTCGAGAGGGAAGGGAAAATCAGGCGAACTGCGAGAGGAATCGGAGGTCGTTTTCGAGGAAAAGCCGGAGGTCATCGACGCCGTAGGCCATCATCGGAATGCGCTCGACCCCGAGGCCAAAGGCGAATCCGCTGAACTCTTCGGGGTCGATTCCGTAGCTCTCCAGGATGTTGGGATGGATCAGGCCAGCTCCCCCGAGTTCCACCCATTTCCCGCCAAACAGCTTGGGCGTGGAGATCGCGTAGTCCACGCCGGGTTCGACAAAGGGGAAGAAGTCGGGGCGGAATCGCACCGTGACTTCGGGGCCGAACATTTCTCGGGCAAAAACGCCGAGCGTCCCCTTCAGGTGGGCCATGTTGATCCCACGGTCGATCATGAAGCAGTCGACTTGATGGAAGGTGTGGCTGTGGGTGCGGTCAACCGCCTCATTCCGGAAGGTTCGTCCGACGGTGAAGACACGCAGGGGCGGCTTCGTCGATTCAAAAACACGGCCTTGCAGAGCGGTGCACTGAGTCCGCAGAACCTTGCGATCCTCGACGTAAAACGTGTCCTGTTCATCCATCGCCGGGTGGTCGGGCGGATAGTTCAGGGCGTCGAAGTTGTACTTGAAGTCCTCAAGCTCCGGCGACTCCATGTAGACGAATCCCATCGAGCCAAGCACCCGCTTGATCTTGTTCGTCGTCTGCTGGAGGATGTGCTCCTTGCCGACGCGAGCCGATCGAGAAGGAAGCGTGATGTCGATCCTCTCGGCCTCGAACTGACGCAGCAACTCGGCCTGGCGCAGTTCGTGGTTGCGAGCCCCGAGCTCGCCTTCGACACGAGCCCGGCACTCGTTGACCTTCGCGCCAAAGATGGGCTTCTCCTCGTTCGGAAGCGCGCCGATCCCGCGCATCAAGCCGCTGATCAGGCCATTTTTGCCGAGATACTTCAGCTCAACTTCGCGTAAATCCGCCGTGTTCTTGGCGGATCGGATCGCGGCGAGGGCTTCGGCTTCGAGAGTGGAAATCTGCTCCATCGGCTTCTCGCTTAGACGGGCACCGCGCTCATCGCTTTCTCAACGCGTTGGAGAGCATCCATCAGGGTGTCTTCTTCGATGGTGAGTGGCGGGGTGAGACGGAAGGTTCGCTTGCGGGTTTCCTTGGTGAGAACGCCTTGGGCCATGAGTTCTTGGCTCAGAGCCTTGGTGTCCACGCCTTCCTTCACCTCGATGCCGAGCAGGAGTCCGCGTCCGCGCACTTCCTGCACGTGAGGCAGGTTCATGTTGTTCAGGAAGTCCATCGCCTTCCCGCCGAGTTCCGCAACGCGAGTCGGAATATCGCTGGTCTCGAACTCGGCGAGCGCGGCAAGGGCCACTGCCGATCCGAGCGGATTGCCGCCGAAGGTGCTGCCGTGGTCGCCCGGCTGGAAGACTTCCATCACGTGGTTCTTGCCGACGGCAGCGCTCACCGGGAGGATTCCGCCGCCAAGCGGCTTGCCCACCGCGATCAGATCTGGTTCCGCACCCGATTCGTGCATCCAGGCAAACTTCTTGCCCGTGCGATAGAAACCGACCTGGATTTCATCCCAGATCACGAGCGCGTTGTGCTCGTCCGCGAGTTCGCGAACTTGGGTCATCCAACCATCGGGCGGAATGAGGATGCCGCCCTCGGCTTGGATCGGTTCGGCAAGAATCGCGACCGTGTTCGGCGTGATTGCAGCCCGCAGAGCATCAATGTCACCGAACGGCACCGACTTGAAGCCAGCCCCATACGGCCCGAAGTATTTGTTGTAGTCACCCTCCGTGCTGAACCCAACGATGGTCGTGGTTCGGCCGTGGAAGTTGTTGTCAAAAACAATGATCTCCGCATCGCCGAGAGCAACACCCTTCTTGGTGTAACCCCACTTGCGGGCGAGCTTGATGCAGGTCTCGATGGCTTCGGCGCCCGTGTTCATCGGGCAGACGCGGTCGAGTTCGCAGAAGGTGGCGAGCCCATGCAGGAAGAGTCCGACTTCCGCATTGATGAACGCCCGGCTCACGACGGCGATGTTGTCGAGCTGCTCCTTGGCGATCTTGACAACGTTCGGGGAGAGGTGTCCATGGGACACCGCAGAATAGGCTCCGATGCAGTCGATGTATTCGCGCCCGGTTTCGTCCCACACACGAGCGTTTTCGCCGCGGATGATGTTCACCGGGAGCGGCTTGTAGTTCATGGTGCCGTAGGTAAACGTCAGGTCGGTTGCTTCCTGCATGGAGAGCGAATCCACCATGCTTCGAAGTCCACCGGACTTGATCTTTTCCCACATTGCCTTATCTTGTGTGCAGGCCATAGATTCATTCTGATGGATAGAGGCCATCCAGCGGTACCCCCACGGGGAGGATGGCCCGGAATCGTCGGCGGCCGGGAAGCGGCGGGGAAGGGAAACCGGTATCATCGCGGAGGCATGGATGTGATCCTTTCCCAGGTTGACTTCAACGACGAAGAGCACCGCGCGAACCGCGCCGCGATGGACGTCCACATGACGACCTACCGCGAGCGTATGGCCCAGATGATGGCGGGCGGCGGCGAAAAAGCGGTGGCCAAACACACGGAACGCGGCAAACTCCTCGCCCGAGATCGGATCGATGCCCTGCTCGACGACGGCTCACCCTTCCTGGAATTCTCTCCCTTCGCGGCATACGGGATGTACGATGGCGCGGCTCCCTGCGCAGGCGTGGTCACAGGAATTGGCCGGATTCATGGTCGCGAGTGCATGATCGTCGCCAATGATGCGACGGTGAAGGGCGGCACGTATTTCCCTCTCACGGTAAAGAAGCACCTGCGCGCGCAGGAAGTCGCTCTGGAAAATCATCTGCCCTGCATCTATTTGGTCGATTCGGGCGGGGCGTTTTTGCCTTTGCAGGCTGAAGTCTTCCCCGATCGCGACCATTTCGGACGGATTTTTTACAACCAAGCCCAGATGAGCGCGCGCAAGATTCCCCAGATTGCGGCGGTGCTCGGGAGCTGCACGGCGGGCGGCGCCTATGTTCCTGCCATGAGTGATGAGACGGTGATCGTGAAAAACCAAGGCACGATCTTCCTCGGCGGACCTCCGCTGGTCAAGGCCGCGACCGGCGAAGAAGTCAGCGTCGAAGATTTGGGCGGCGCGGATGTCCACACCCGGCTCAGCGGAGTCGCTGACCATATGGCGGACGATGACGGCCACGCTCTTCAGATCGTGCGGAATATCGTGGAAAACCTTGGCCCGCGCAAATCGGCGTCTTTGGCTGATCCGGATGCGATCGAGGAACCGCTCTATCCCGCCGAGGAACTTTATTCCTTGGTGCCGAGCGACACGAAGAAGCCGATGGCGATGCGCCAAGTGATCGCGCGGATCGTCGATGGTTCACGGCTGCATGAGTTCAAAGCCCGCTTTGGCACGACCCTGATCTGCGGGTTTGCCCGTATCCACGGACACCCGGTCGGGATCCTCGCGAACGACGGGATTCTGTTCAGCGAGAGCGCGCAAAAAGGAGCCCACTTCATCGAGCTGTGCAATCAACGGCAGATTCCGCTTCTGTTTCTGCAGAACATCACAGGATTCATGGTCGGCCGGAAGTATGAAAACGAAGGCATCGCTAAGCACGGAGCCAAGCTGGTCACGGCGGTGAGCACGGCAAACGTGCCGAAGTTCACGGTGATCGTCGGTGGATCGTACGGTGCGGGCAACTATGGGATGTGCGGACGAGCATTCCAGCCTCGACAAATGTGGATGTGGCCCAACGCGGGGATCAGCGTGATGGGAGGAGAACAAGCCGCAAATGTCCTCCTGACGGTTAAAAAAGACCAATTCGCGGCGGAAGGGAAGTCGATGAGCGAGGAGGAGCAAGCGGCGTTCAAGGCTCCGACTCTGGCGAAATATGCCGAGGAATCGAACGCTTACTATGCCTCGGCTCGGCTCTGGGATGACGGAATCATCGACCCGGTTCACACGCGCCGCGTCGTGGCACTCGGGATCGAAGCCGCACGCAACGCCCCCGTTTCCGAAGCGGGATTCAGCATGTTCCGCATGTAGCCCGTCGGATTCAGGCGAGGATCACGGGGCGCTTGTCGATCGGGCTGGCGCTGATCCTGACCCCTGTTTGGAGTGAGGCACGAACAGAATCAGCATCGCCTGCCGTCGCGGCATGGATGGTGAAAATCGGCTGACCGGATTCGACTTGGCTTCCGACTTCCACCTGCGTCTCGATGCCCACCGAATGGTTGAGTATGGAGTCTTTGGTTTTCCTTCCGCCACCGAGATCGACCACTGCTTGACCCACCGCGCGGGCATCAATCCTCTCAATCCATCCTGAATGGTCGGCGGCGAGAGTGATCTGCACCGGCGCCACCTGCCAGTTTTCGCTCTCAAAAACCTGAATATCGCCTCCCTGAGCCGCGAACCACTCTTTGGCCTTAGCCAGAGCCTGGCCTGATGACAAGGCCGCGTTCACCTTGCCTCGCGGGTCAGACTCACCGACTGCTTCCATGACGACGGTTGCGAGATGAACGCAGAGGTCGCCGAACCGTCCTGACTCTTTGCCTGCCAACACCCGGATGGCTTCCTTGACTTCAAGCGCATTGCCCGCCGTTCGACCAAGCGGTTGATCCATGTCGGTGATCGCGGTTCGGATGGTCAGCCCTGCCAGCTCGCCGACCGAGCGCAGAGCACCGGCAAGCTCCTCAGCCGCTGGCAAGGTCTCCATGAACGCCCCTCGCCCACATTTCACATCGAGCACCACGGTCTCGGCCCCTCCCGCGATCTTCTTGCTGAGGATCGAGCTCACGATGAGCGGCAAACTCGGCACGGTCGCGGTGACATCCCGCAGCGCATAGAGGGCTTTATCAGCGGGGGCCAGGGAAGGGGTCTGCCCGGTGAGGGCCAAGCCGATTCGACCTGCCTGATCCTTCATTTCTTCCACCGAAAGGTTGGTTCGGAACCCTGGCACCGATTCCAGCTTGTCGATTGTTCCTCCCGTGATTCCAAGCCCGCGCCCGCTCATCTTCACGACCGTCAGTCCGCACGCTGCGAGCAGAGGAGTGAGAACCAACGTGGTTTTGTCTCCGACTCCACCAGTCGAGTGCTTGTCCACCCAAGGCTTCGGCAGACCGGTCAGATCGAGCCGTTCGCCGCTTGCCGCCATGGCAAGGGTCAAATCAGCCGTCTCTTGCGGAGAAAGCGGATTCAAATAGGCCGCCATCAGCCAGGCCGCCAGCTGGTAATCCGGCACCATCCCCTGCGCGGCCCCAAGAGCTAAGCGGTCGAGCTCGCTCCTCGAATGCACGCCGCCATCCCGGCGCACCGCAATCAGATCAAGAATCGAGACACTCATAAATTCAGGCCAGAGCCACTTCGCGCAGATCGGCGGAGGTCACAAAGGTCGCCTCCGTCTTCTCGCGGACTTCCTGCTCACTGACACCCGGCGCGAGTTCCAGCAAGACCAACCCGGCCTCCGTGAACTCGAAAACGGCGAGATCGCTGATAATCATGTTCACGCATCCTTTCCCGGTGAGCGGCAGAGTGCATTCGCGGAGAATCTTGGGGTCGCCGTGCTTGTTCGTGTGCTCCATCACCACGACCACGCGCTTCACGCCGGCAACCAGATCCATCGCGCCGCCCATCCCTTTCACCATCTTGCCGGGAATCATCCAGTTGGCGAGATCGCCGCTCTCGCTCACTTCCATGGCACCGAGAATGCTGAGATCAATATGCCCGCCCCGAATCATGCCGAACGAATCAGTGGAAGAGAAATACGCCGTTCCCGGGATTTCGGTGATCGTCTGCTTGCCCGCATTGATCAGATCGGGGTCGGCCTCGCCTTCAAAAGGAAACGGCCCCATGCCGAGCATCCCGTTCTCGCTCTGCAAAACCACTTCGACGCCGTTCGGAATGTAGTTCGCCACCAGGGTCGGAATCCCGATTCCCAGGTTCACATAGAAGCCATCCCGAAGTTCCTGAGCGGCTCTCATTGCCATCTCATCGCGCGTCATTGCCATGGCGCGAGTATACAAGCAAGGCGGGCTGGTCGTAGAATAGCCACGTGACCCGCCGATTGACGAGGCGCGGGAGACGCGTCATCATGCTGTTCGCCGCCACGGTACTCATCGCAAGTGGAGCCTTCGTCGCCACGCGGAGCCCGCAGCCGCCTCGCAGCCCCGCCGAGCCGATCGAGGCCCGAGTTCCGCCGAAGACCGAAAACATGGAAGGACTGCTTTTTCGCGCATTCAAAGAAGAGAAGGAGCTCGAGATCTGGGTTCTGCCGGAGGGCGAGTCACGCTACGCTCTTTGGGAAACTTTCCCGGTGCTCAAAGACTCGGGCGGCCCCGGCCCAAAACTCAAGGAGGGAGATCTCCAGGTGCCAGAGGGTTTCTATTTCGTGGATCGTTTCAACCCCAACAGCAAGTTCCATCTCTCGCTAGGGATCAATTACCCGAACAATCGCGACCGCCCACGCAGCGACCCCGAGACCCCTGGCGGTGACATCTTCATCCACGGGAGCGCGGTCAGTATCGGGTGTTTGGCGATGGGCGACCCGGCGATTGAGCGCATCTATGCCATCGCTGAGGAAGCCCGAGCTCTCGACCACCGGATTCGCGTGGAGATCTATCCTTTCCGAATGGAAGGCGCGAAGCTCGATCAGCGCTTGCGTGAGTACCCCGAGTGGTCGGATTTCTGGCGCGATGAGTTGCTCCCGGGCTACCGTCACTTTCTCGAAGCGGGCCAGCCCTGGGCGTACCGGATTCGCGGCGGCGAGTACCGCAATGCCGAATAGGAAAATGCCCCCGAGCCAGACATCGGTCGGCTCGGGGGCACGGGAGCTTGGCTGCGCGAGTTAAGCAGCCACGCGAAGGTGGCTGTTGCCACCCTGGTTGGTGCCTTCGTCAGTCTTGAACTGGCTGACCAAGGCTTTGAGGTTTTGGCTAGCATCGCTAAGTTGCGAGGCCATGTTCGAGATCTCCTCGATGCTGGCGGTCTGCTCTTGCACCGCCGCCGTGACTTCCTCAGCCGAAGCCGCCATCTCTTCGCTGGTGGCGTTGAGTTCTTCAGCTCCGGCAGCGGTTTCTTGCGAAACGCTTGCGACGCTGGAGATGGACTCTTCAACCTTCTCCGCGTTCTTGGCCATGGCGGACACGAGCTTCTCGCTCTCCTGCGCTCTGGATTGAACGTCCGAAATTGCCTCGAGGATTTCTTCAAGCGCGGCGCGAGCCGATGCGCTGTATTGAGAGCCTTCGGTCACTTCTTGGACGCTTGCATCCATCGCCTTGATCGCTTGTTCGACGCCTTCGCTCACGCTTCCGATGAGAGTGGCAATCTCCTTGGTGGCATCCGCCGACTTCTCGGCAAGCTTGCGCACTTCTTCGGCGACGACGGCAAAGCCTCGACCATGCTCTCCAGCTCGTGCAGCTTCGATGGCGGCGTTGAGGGCAAGAAGGTTCGTCTGAGCCGCGATGTCGTCGATGGTCTGGACGATGCTTCCGATCTGCGCTTGCTTCTCGCCCAGCTCCCGCACAACCTCGGTGGATTGCGCCACCTTGGCTTCGATGCTTTCCATGCTCGAGATGGTTTGAGCCACCGCTTCGCCGCCTTGGGTCGCCACTTCGCTGGCCCGGACGGCGGCGTTTCGCTGAGATTCGCTGCCTTCTTGCACTTGCTCCACCGCGCTCTTGAGCTTGCTCATTTCAAGCGCGGCATCTTGGGCACTGGTCGCAAGTTGCTCGGAGCCCTGGGCGATTTGGTCGCTCGTGTGGCTGGTTTCTTGGACAGCCCGGGCGACTTCGTCCATGGTCTGAGCCACGCTCTGCGCTGCTTCGGCGGTCTGGCCGGAAGTTTGCGAAAGCGTCTCGCTGGTATGGCTCACGCCGTTGGCGGCTTGATCCACTTCCCGCAGCAGATTGCGGAGCTTTTCTTGGGTGTCGTTGAAGTTTCCAACCACTCCTTGAATCATGCCCAGCACGACATTGAATCCACCGGCAAGCTGGCCGATTTCGTCTTTGGCTTGATAGTCAATCGGGGTGGTCTGCGGAGTCACCGAGGTGGTCAGGTCGCCCTGAGCCATCGAAGACATCGCCGCGTTCAGATCGGTGATGCAGTTCGCGCCGAGAAATTCGAACTTCGAAAGAACGGTCTGGACGGGCGGCACAATGAACTTGTAGGTGCTCCAGGCGAGGAACAAGGCGCTCGCAAAGGCGAAAACACTCACCGAGACAATCAGCGTCTTGGCTTCCGTGGCGGCGGCTTCCGCATCTCGAAAGCTGGCAGCACCATACGTCTCGTTCCAAGCAACCAGCTTGTCGACGACCGGAATCAGATTCTCGTTGAAGGACGTGCGCGCTTCGGCGGTGAGTCCCGTGTAGGCACCTTTTGCGCGGCCCGCACTCAGGGCTGACTCGATCGGGGCAGAAATGGTGTCGTACTCTTCCAGGGCCTGCGTGAGTTCGTCAAACATCGCGCGGTCGTCTGCTTGGGTGATGCTCTTGTCATAGACCGCCGTCGCCTCCTTGAGTTGGCCACGCAGCTCGGCAAGCTTTTCCGCTCCATCCGACTTCTTTCCGGCATCGACTTCGGCGTACCATCGGAGTTGGATGAGCCTTTTCTCTGTGACGAGCTGGCTGATTTTGCCCATGCTCGCACTTCCGATGACGCTGTCGTTGTAGAGACTAGCGGCTTCCGCCCGCATGAGCGCGGCGGAACGCAGGCTCACTCCTGCGACGACGACAAGAAGACAAAGGACGGTGCCGAAGGCCACCGCAATCTTTTGTCCAACCTTGAGATTCTGAAACCAAGACATCTGTTCAAACCCTGCTGTATCGACCCGTATACAAAAATCATGCACGGATGATGTTAGCGACGAGTCATATCATTGGCTGCAAATACAGAGAAGATCAGATGAACCTGGGAACGCAGTTGCGAAAGTTGCGTCAAGTATCACTTATATCATTTGAAACCGGAATGAAATGGAAGGATTCCCGTTTCCGGTGAGTGATGAATAAGCGAAGGCTGATCTATGCCTCTTTTGGACGGGTGGTGAGCCGCTCGATCCGCTTTTCGTAAGCGGTTCCGACTATCATCCGATCCACAAAAATGCTGGGTGTGTGGATCTGATCGGCATCTAATTGGCCGACCTCGACGAGCTCTTCTACTTCTGCGACGCAGACTTTTCCTGCGCTCGCCATCATTGGATTGAAGTTGCGCGCCGTCTTGCGATATTGCAGGTTGCCCCATCGATCCCCGCGCCAGGCCTTGACGATGCTGAGATCCGCCTTGAGGGCGGTCTCCATCACATACATCTCCCCATCGAATTCGCGCGTTTCCTTGCCCTCGGCGACGAGAGTTCCGTAGCCCGTCTTGACGAAAAAGGCAGGAATCCCGGCACCGCCTGCCCGAATCCGCTCAGCCAGCGTCCCCTGAGGATTGAACTCCAGCTCCAGTTCGCCGCTTAAGTATTGCCGCTCGAACTCTGCGTTCTCGCCGACATAGCTGCTCACCATCTTCTTGATCTGGCGGGTTTGCAGCAACAGCCCCATGCCGAAATCATCGACACCACAGTTGTTGCTGATGACCGTGATCTCCTTGACGCCGGAATCGCGCAGAGCGAGAATCAGGTGCTCCGGAATCCCGCAGAGGCCAAAGCCTCCGGTCATGATCGTCATTCCGTCGAAAAGAAGGCCTTCGAGGGCGGTGGCGGCGCTGCTAACCAGTTTGTCCATAGGGGCTCCGATGCCGAAGACCGGAGTTTACACAAGGTCGAGTCCAGTCAGGGAGACAAAGAAAAAACGCGGATGACTTCAGAGAGGTCAAATCCGCGCCAAATTTGCAAGTACTGGATTGCTCCACACGTTCCAGTCGAATGACAGTATTGAGACATACACCTCGCCTGCCATGTTCGGAATCAGGATGTCGGTCTGGTAGAAATACCAGCTTGATCCAGCACATCTGCGAGCTTGAACGTGAGCGTTGAGTTCGAAACGACCTGGTGGCATCCTTCCTCGCGGCCAGCGGCGAGCAGCTGCTTCTCCTTATGCCCCGCATGCCCGACCACGTGAGCGCCCTGGTCTTTGAGGGCCGAGACGAGTTCGGCGCTCCACAGCTTGTCCGATCCGAGGTTGAGGATCGCGACGTCCGCCTGGGGGAGTTCCTCGGGGATTCGGTCGAGCATGATCGCCTCATGCCCCAGCCCCACCAAGCTTTGTCGCAGCCGAGCGGACCACATGAGGTTGTCTTCCAAAACCAAAACGCGCATGGTTTCTGGTACGCGCGTCGCGGGCCCGAGGTCACCGCGCTAGGTACCCTTGCCGCATCATGACGACTTCCGTGGTTGTGCCTCTGCGCTGGGAAAACGGTGCCCTTTTGATGCTCGATCAGCGCATTTTGCCTGGCACTGAAACGTGGCTGACTTTGCGCACCTGGCAGGAAGTCGCTGAAGGAATCCGGTCGATGGCGGTCCGAGGGGCTCCGGCGATTGGGGTCGCGGCGGCCTACGGGATGGCGCTCGCCACTGCATCCGGTGAGGACTGGGACACCGCTCGCGCAGGGCTCGCCGCTTCTCGTCCGACGGCAGTCAACCTCTTCTGGGCGCTTGAACGCATGGATCGCCTCACGGATCGATCCCCCGCGTCCGTCCTCGCTGAGGCGACGGACATCGAAACAGAAGACCTTGCGATGAACCTCAAGATCGGTGAATTCGGGGCCTCGCTTGTGCCAGAAAACGCGACGATCCTCACCATCTGCAACACGGGCTCTCTGGCCACCGCAGGTCATGGAACCGCTCTCGGGATCATCCGCACCGCTCACGCGCAAGGCAAAGTGAAGCATGTCTTCTCATGCGAAACCCGCCCCCGGCAGCAAGGACTTCGTCTGACCGCTTATGAGCTGATGAAAGATCAGATCCCGTTCCAGAGCATTGCCGACAGTGCCGCCGCCAGTCTGATGCGAGCGGGGAAGATCGACTTTGTGGTTGCGGGAGCCGACCGAATCACCGCCAACGGGGACACGGCGAACAAGATTGGGACTCTGATGCTTGCTGTCTTGGCCCATCACTACGGGATTCCGTTCGTGATCGCCGCCCCCTCCTCAACCCTCGATCCGACGTTGCCGACGGGCGATCTCATCCCGATTGAAGAGCGCGAGGCGGAGGAACTCACCGAGATCGAAGGTGTGAGGGTCGCCCCTGCCGGGTGCCCCGTCTGGAATCCGGCCTTCGATGTGACGCCGGGCGACTTGATCGCCGCGATTGTCACTGAAAAGGGCATCGCCCGTGCGCCCTACGCCTTCGAGTAGGGGCTACGCGGCGGGCGGAACCGACCACTTGTCCACGAGGCTGCGGACGATGGGAACCACAAAGTAGGCCACAGGCCAGGCGATCAGAAACGCGGTGCCCCAGTTCACAGGCCACACCGCGACCGCCGCAATGCCACCTCGGAGAATCGTGTTCACGAGCGAGATCACTCCGCTCATGATGAGCGCCATGATCGTCGGGAAGAGAAATCGCGGGGTTCGCAGCTGGTTCAGCATCAGGCCATCACTTCGCGGAAGGCAGTGAGGAAGGCCGAGACCTCATCGGGTGTTCCGATGCTGACCCTCACGTAGTCCGTCATCCCGAGCGGCCCGCCGGAGCGGACGATCACCCCGCGCTTGAGCAGGGCATCAAACACCTCTTGGCCCGGTCGCTTCACGTGGATGCAGATAAAGTTGGCCCGGCTCGGCACCGTCGTGAGACCGAGCTCGGTCGCCAAAGCCGCGATCCGAGCCATCCCTTCGGCATTGACCTTTCGAGATTCGGCAAGGTGCTTTTCGTCGTCGAGTGCGGCGATCGCGGCGATTTGGGCGAGGCTGTTGACATCAAACGGCTCGCGTGCCCGGTCGATCGCATCGACGATTTCCGCTGGCGCAATGCCGTAGCCCACGCGGATACCGGCGAGCCCGTACGCTTTGCTGAAGGTGCGGAGAGCAACCACCGGGCGTCCCTCGCGCACATATCCGACGGAATCGGGCAAATCCAAATCGGAGGCATATTCCACGTAGGCTTCATCAATGACGCAGACCGCAGTGCTGGGGAGCTTGGCAAGAAATGCCTCAAAGTCGGCCTTTTCCCGCACGGTGCCGGTTGGGTTGTGGGGGTTGGCGACAAAGACGAGCCGGGTTTGGGAATCGCATGCTGCCGCCATAGCATCCAGATCGTGGTGCCAGGTCTCGGTGAGAGGCACCTTGCGCAGTTCGATATCCGCAAGGTGCGCGGCGGCATCATAGCGCACGAAGGTGGGGTTGCCGACAACCATGTTCGTGCCAGGCTCCAGCAGCACGAGTCCGAGGAGGTGGATCAGCTCGTCGCTGCCGTTGCCGAGGAGGACGTTGTTTCGTTCGACGCCAAACTTCGTCGCGATTTTCTCCTTGACGGAGTATCCGCTCGCATCAGGATAAAGGTGCATCTGCGGGGCCGCTTCTTGAACAGCTTGGATGGCAAGCGGGCTCGGGCCGAGGGGATTCTCGTTGCTTGCCAGCTTGACCACTTCGCTGAGCCCCAGTTCGCGCTTGACTTCGTCAATCGGTTTCCCTGGGGTGTAGGGCGTCATGCGGAGCACGTTCGACCGGAGAGGAATCGGCATGCGCGAGAGTGTACCGAGCCGCAGATCGGTGCCCAGAAAGTTAGCCGTGCCCCGACCCTTCAGGGACGGGATAGCTCTGCGTCCGATGGCGAGAAGCAAATCCGGCCCCTAAAGGGAGCCGGGCACCCATGGTTTTCCTCCACCATCCCTGGGGGAGGGCAGGGTGGGGGACGAGCTCGCGAGAAACCCTAGAACCCAGCCCCCGGAGCCCCTTCAAACGTGGGGAAGGGAGGCTCTTTGAAACCACGCCGATCCTGATCCGCCTTCGTCGCCCGAACTTCATGCAACAACCCCTTCACGGTATGCGGGGCCTTTCGCTTCTCCGCAAAAGCCCGTTTGAACACGGGCCAGAACTGATCAATGTTGTGGCTGAGATCAAAGACCATGACGCCCTGAGTGGTCGCGGTCGCCGCTTGCAACGCCGATTCGATCTTCTGCGGATCGGGCCAGAAATCGGAGATCATGATCCCCGCGTAGCTCCACGACTGGCTCCGCGCCACGCGGTTGGTCAGGATTCCCCCTGCTTCCACGGTGCGCCCCGGAACTCCGCCTCCGACAATCGCTTCCTCCACCGTGCCAAACGGATAGTAGCAACCCGTGATGAGCAAATCAAGCTGGTTGGCAAATCCCGTCTCCCGATAGCTGCGGGTCAAGAAGGGATAGCCCGCATTGATATCCTGCGACCCGTAGTTGGTGCCGTAGCGTTGATAGTCTCCGTACCAACTTCCGGCGTAGATCCCGAGCAACGCGCCAGGCCGGTTCCGCTCGACTTCGGCCCGGACTCGGCCCATGAACCGCTGCATCTCGCGTGAGCGGAAGGTGAGCCACGCATCATAGAGCGGCCCAGGTTTCACGCCCGGTGTCAGGCTCGGCGAATAGATGGTCGAATAGACTTCATCCGGCCATCGCACTTTGCGCCCGATTTCCTTCTCGAACAGCCCCCGTGTGTGCTCGCTGAAGTCAGAATCCAGCCCGCCGTAGCGCAGGCGATCGTCGTACAGAAGGCCATCGACGTCGTACCCCGACATGATCTCACGCACAAAGTCCAGAGCGCGTTGCTGATTCTCCTCCCGGTGAGGATTCATCATGAGGGGCACTTGGTTCTGCGCATCACCGATGGGAACGTACGTCGGACGAGAATCCACGATGAGCCGCGATCCCACACCGAACCCGGAGAGAACGCGAGCGCCGTCTCCCTGCCCGGCATAGAGCGCATTCCCATTCAGCTCAGTCGGCTTGGTGGAGCCCGCGTAGGTCACCAACCGGTTCCGATCGACCAGCAAGAAGAAACCTTCATCGGGTGCCAGTGCGGGGTTCGTGAAAATCGCGACGGGCTCGCTGAAACTCTTCGGGTCAAGCGCCGGATGGACATCGAGCCCCGCGACCGTCGGGCGGGGAATGTAGCGCACGGTCTGCAAGTCAGGATTCTCGTAGCCCCATCCGGGTTTGAAAAACTGGTTGTCCGCCTTACCAAAGTCGCGCTTTCCAAACGAGTGACCCTCGCTGAAGGCATTCAGAGCGACCAGCAGTGAGAGGCCGTGCTTCTTCGCCTCTGTGACCATCTTGGCCAAGGGGTCGTATCCCTTGGGCATCGTGCTGGTGCGCCAAAAGGTGATCTGCTCGGTCAGCTTGCTCGGGTACATCGTGTACCCGTTGATCGGCTTGACATCGAACACCACCGTGTTGAAGCCGACATCTTGGATCGTGCTGAACAGAGCCTCGATCTTTTCGTCGCTGTTCACGCGGCCGAGATTCGCGGTGGCATCGATCCACAGAACGCGCCCCTGGAGTCCCATCCGCCGTGCGGTGCTCTGGGCGACGCCATACTTCGCCAGAGACTCGTGGATCCGAATGCTGGGAAGATTCAGGGGACGAACGCGCTCGAATCGACTCTCGGTGGAAAGAGACTGCGCGCCCACCATCGTCGAACCGATGGCGGCGAAGGCGACTGCGCCAATCATTCCGAATTCTTACCCGGATCAGCCCTTGTCGCCACGGGAAGTCTCGGAGGGCGAGGTCTGGTAGATCCGGTCGATCATCACTTGCACGGAGTAGTGAAGGCCCTCGCCCGAAAAGGCAAGATGCTCCAAAACATAGCCGCCTGGGCTATCCAACCGTCCATTGCCGACAAACGAAGCGACCTGACCAGGAGCGGCGATGCCTTTGGGAATCGCCGAGAGATCAATTTCCACGGTTTGCCACTGACCGCCCGTGAGGAGCAATCCGCCGGGACGGAAGGCTTGTCCATTTGAGACGAGTCCGCTCGGAGCAACCCATTCGATCGGGCCGCTTGTGCCACCGTTGTTCCCGATCGCCCCCACGCCGCCGACTTCTCGGACGCCGAGTGCCAGTCGCACCGGGGCGGAGACCCACAGGTCGAGCTTGAGCTTCTTCGTCACGTCGATGTAGGGGTTGGGGCGACCGGTCGTGTTGAAGGTGGTCAGTCGACACCAGCGATCCTCTCGGTTCCACTTGAACTCAAACTGGGCCTCGAAGACTTGAACCCCGGCGAGGCTCAAAGTTGAGAGCGGGCGGGGCATCCGGGTTACCCGGCCGACACTCCACTTGGTTTCGAGCATCGCCGAAGTGGATCCGCTGTAGCGGGGAGCCCGGAACATCGTTTGCGCATCCAGGAGCGCATTCTCGAAGTCCTCAATGGTCTGGGCAAGGGCCGAGCCGACGCCCAGCATCAGCATTGATCCGGTCAAGAGAGCTTTCATAGATTCCCGTACCTCCATCGTAATCGCTCGGGCCCCTGTTCTGCAAGACAGGGGCCCGGCAAAATTGCTCGACTCACGCATGAGAGAGCGCGCCATTGCTGCTCGCCGGAGCGAGATTCAGCGGTTGAAGAGCCAGCTCCGTCATCATTTCCACCGCCGTCGGGATAACTTCGTCGTTGAAATCAAAGCGCGGCGTGTGCACAGAGGCCGGATTCTCGTCGCCATCCCGTCGAAGCCCGAGGAAGTAGAAGCATGCTGGAACGTACGCTCCGTAGTAGCTGAAGTCTTCGCCGCCCATCACAGGATTGACGAGTTCTTCGACCATGTCGCCGTACTTGGCTTCCGCAAGTTGGCGGAACCGGAGAGTCGCGGTTTTCTCGTTGAAGGTCACCGGGTATCCACCGGGCCACTGAATTTCGACAGTGCATCCCATTGCTGTGGCGATGCCGTTCACCACTTCCCGGAATCTCTGCTCGCCATATTCCTGCGTTTCTGCCCGGAGAGTGCGCATGGTGCCGCGCAGGTCCACATAGTCGGGGATGACGTTGTTCGCTTCACCACCATGAATCGCCCCGACGGTGAAGACAATCGAATCCAGCGGGTCGATGTTCCGGGCGGCGATCGACTGGAGGGCGACAATGATCTGCGCGGCCGCAACCACCGGATCAATCGTCAGGTGAGGAGCGGCGGCGTGTCCACCACGCCCATTCACACGGATGCGGAACTCGTTGGTTGCCGCCATCATGGGGCCGACTTTCCAGAGAAGGCGATGCTTCTCAACCTCTGGCCACCCATGCAGTCCGTAGATCACGTCTGCTTTGGTGCCGAGGCGTGAGCCATCGAGACAGCCATCGAGGCACATCTGCTCGCCGCCCGCCCCGCCTTCTTCGGCGGGTTGGAACACGAAAAGCACATTGTTCCGGCGCACCTTCTCCTTCGCGAGAGCCCGGGCGACGCCGATCAGGATCGCGGTATGGCCATCGTGTCCGCAGGCGTGCATGACCCCCGGACACTCGCTGGTGTAGGGAACGCCTGTGTCCTCGGTGATCGGCAGAGCATCCATATCAGCGCGGAGGGCAATCGTGGAGCCGCCGGGTTCGGTCGCCGGGAGGTAACCCAGAACCCCCGTCCCTTTCGCCAGACCCGCCACGAACTCGACGCCGATCTTGCTGAGTTCCCGCTGGACGATCGCCGACGTATTGTGCTCTTGGAACATCAGCTCGGGATGCCGGTGGATTTCTCGTCGGATTTCCGTGAGGGCAGCATGGTCGGCAAGGATCGACTCGCGTATCATGCAATCAGCTTACCGGGGAAACGCCATGCCTCTGAAAGATCCACGCGCCGAAACAGACCTGCAAACCATGAACGCCCTCTCGCCGACAACCAGCCGGGCGATGTTCGGAGGCTACGGCTTCTACAGCGAAGGCGGCCCGATGTTCGCCCTCTACGCGATTGACCAGACTTACTTTAAGGTCGATGATGAGAATCGTGCGGCGTTTGAGGAGGTCGGTGGAGGCCCGTTCATCTGGACAGGCGGCGATGCTCCCATGGCGATGAGCTACTACTCCATCCCTCCCGAGGATTGGAACGACTCGGCAAAGCTTCGGTCTTGGATGGAACTCGGGCAAGCGGCTGCCGAAAGAGCCGCTCTCAAGAAAGCGAAGAAGAAGCGTTAAGTCAGCTTCGCTGCTTCGGCGCGGACGAGTCGGATCATGTTCGTCAAGCCAAGAGATTTACCCATGCTCAGACTCTCGCCGAACAGGTCAATCGCGAGGCTTTCCGGGATGTCCTGAGCGAGGGTTGGCTTCTCACCTTGGAGTCCCTGAATGAGCACCTCAGCCAGGGCCATTGCCGAGATTCCCTGGGGGTTTCGTACCGCGAACTTCACATCGAGCCCACCCGATTCGGTCAATCCAACCCACGCATAGACCTCGCTTTCACACCCCGGCACCTTTCGCGATTCGGGATAGGGGTCTTCTCCATCTGGAACATGGGCGACAAACTTTTGCCCAAGCGAAATCAACGCTTGTATCCGCTCATCCCGCTCGGTAAAGAACGAGAGATCGTCGAGGATTTCGGCGATTTTCGGGGGAAGTGTGCTCATCACTTTTCGATCGGAAAGCCCACGCTGTTGCCCCACTCGGTCCAGCTGCCGTCGTAGTTCTTCACCTTGTCAAATCCTAGCAGGAACTTGAGAGCGAACCAGGTATGGCTGCTGCGCTCGCCGATCCGGCAGTAGGTCACGGTCTCCCTGTTCGCATCGAGTGCTTGACCCTGAAGATAAAGCTCTCGAAGAGCATCCGCAGAGAGGAATTCGCTCGTCTCGGCGTCGACAGCCTTCGCCCAAGGGACATTCTTTGCACCGGGAATGTGGCCACCGCGCAGAGCCCCTTCGTTCGGGTAGCCGTCCATGTGGAGCTTCTCGCCCGTGAATTCCTGGGGCGAGCGCACGTCGACGAGCTGACCGCCCTCGGCCGCGTGCGCCCGGACGGCATCGCGAAACGCACGGAATTCCGAGTCATTGCGCTCGCGGATCGGGTAGTTCGAGTCGAGGACTACCGGCTTTTCCCGTGTCACTTCTCGCCCTTCTTGCACCCATTTCAGTCGCCCGCCATCCATGATCGAGCAGTTCGTGTGGCCAAAGAGGTGGAACACCCAAAGCGTATAGCATGCCCACCAGTTCGAGCGATCTCCATAGAGGACGATGTGGCTGTCTGGCGTCGCGCCGATTTTGGACATGAGCTCGGCAAATGCTTCGCCGGAAACGTAATCCCGAACAATCGGATCGTTGAGATCATTCGCCCAGTCGATCTCATACGCGCCCGGAATGTGCCCGGACGGGTACAGAAGAGGATCCTCGTTGGATTCCACGAGGATGAACTGGCCCGAGTCTCGGTGCGCGTCAACCCATTCTGTGGAGACCAGAACGCCTGGGTGGGCGTAGCCTCGCTCATCAATCGGGGTGCTCATGCTGGGAATTGTGCTTGCATCCAGACATGCCGCTCGGGAACCCCGCCCGGATGGCCCAGGTCTCTCGTTCAAATCATGGGCTCCGCGGCGTTTCTTGCGCTGGGAACCGCAAGTTGTGAATTCCTCTGAAATATCGTTCGCCCAAGGTGAGAATCCACCTCTCAGAGGCCGAAAATCGAATTCGGGTGTCGCAGCCATGTCACACAACCTCGCCGAATCCGGATCGAGGCCATAAGATTCGTCATTGCTTACCTTGGGTGAGCGGGTTGCTATTGTTTGTGCTTCTTGGCCTGTTCGGCTGGGTGAGCTACGATCAAAGCAGCAAGCTGCTCCGCCGAGACGTGCTGAATGGATTGCAAACCGCTGCGGTGTCCGCCGCGAGCCTGATCGATGGGGACAAGCATCAGTCGATCAAGCCGGGTGTCAGTCTCGAAGACCCGACCTACGTGGAGCTCAACGGGCGTCTCGATGCCTACCTCAAGAGCCGTCCCGATATCGTTTATGTTTACTCAATGATCCCTTCAAGAGCGGGAATCTCCTTCGTTCTAGACCCGACACCACTTGGCGATGCGGACGGTGACGGGATCGAGGACAAGTCCCTTCCGTTCGAGGTGTACGACCATGACAGCGAGAGGCTGCGGGAGGCCATGCGTCAGCAGATTCCTGTCGCATCTTTGAATGCGGAATCTGATAAGTGGGGCACGTTCGTCACGGGCTATGCTCCGATTTTTGACTCCAAGGGCTCCTTTGTCGGACTGGTTGGGGTTGACATGAACTACGCCTCCTATCAGGCTCGATTTGCTGAGTTGCAGCGTGGGCTCACGACGTGGCTCGGCATTTCGGCACTCGCCTCGCTTGCGTTCGGAACCCTGGTGCTCGCCCTTACTCGCCGCCTGAGGACGACCTTCGATTCACTGGTCGAGACCAACCACGCGCTCGATGCAAAGATCGCCGACTTCGAGGCCCTCACCAAACGACTCGCCCTGGAAGCACGCACGGATAAGCTCACCGGACTTGCCAATCGCGCAGCCATCGAGTCCAAACTCAACGAGCTCGCCCAACTTCCGGAGGAAGAGCGCGAAGGCAGAATTGCCATCGCCTTCCTCGATCTCGACAACTTCAAACTCGTGAATGATGCCCACGGGCACGAGTACGGCGACGTGCTTCTCCGGTTTGTGTGCGGGCATGTGGAAGATCTTTCTTCTGGTCACATGGTGGGGCGGTTTGGCGGCGATGAGCTCGTGATTGTTTGCCTCAGTGACGATGCCGAGAATGTCCTCTCCTTGGTCGCGTACAACATTTTGCTCCGCCTGGCCCGTCCGATCGTTCTCCAAGAGCACCGGATTCATCCGACCGCCAGCATTGGCATTTCGGTCTGGCGCGAGGGCACTCGGTCGGCAAGCGATCTCATGCGTCAAGCCGACTCGGCGATGTACGCCGCGAAGGCCGCAGGCAAGAACCAACTCGCTGTTTTCACCCCTCTCATGGAGGAAAAACTCCGTCGCCGTCTGAAGCTGGAGGACGAACTCCGTCGGGCGATCGAAGAGCGAGAGCTCTGGGTGGCGTGGCAGCCGATCGTCGATCTCTCGACGCGAAAGATGGTCGCCGCCGAGGCACTCCTCCGATGGCGTCACCCGAGCGGGATGCCCGTATCCCCAGCGGAATTCATCCCGGTGGCCGAGGAAACCGGTCTCATCGAAGCGATGGGAACCCAAGTGCTGGAGGAGGCATGCGCCTTGCTCGGCGAGTGGAAATCCACCCCAGGTCGAGAGCACCTGAGACTCACCGTCAATGTTTCGGCAAAGCAGCTCGCCAACCCCGAGTTTGTTCCCCTTGTCCTTGCCGTCATGGCTCGGTTTGGAGTTCCCGAGCGACGCCTGACCCTCGAAGTCACGGAGTCCATCTTGATGGAGGACGTCGGGACGATCTCGTCTCGGCTCGAAGAGCTGAGGGAGTTTGGCTGTCTGATCGCCCTTGACGACTTCGGCACGGGATATTCCTCGCTGAGCATGCTCGTCAAGCTCCCGCTCGATATCCTCAAGATCGACCGAGCCTTCGTGATGGATATGGAGAGCGACGCCCGGAGCTACTCTCTCACCAAATCGCTGCTCCGGATGGGCGATTCCCTCGGTCTGACGATGGTGGCGGAAGGCGTGGAAACCAATTGGCATGTGGAGGAGCTTCACCGCTTGAGCAGCCACCTCGGCCAAGGCTTCTTCTTCTCTGCCGGCTTGGATTCTCGTCAGCTCATGGCGTATCTGGATGGAGACATCGAGAGCCAAAAGGTTGCCTAGCGGTTCGAATCCGCTCGGTCTGCGCGGGAATTGCGCGTAGGAAAGCAACTTCACGCAGGTTTGTCCCGCTCTCGTTCTCCGACAATCTTGTTGTGGCCTTACGCCAGCTAACGATTCCCGCGACGGTCCGACGAAACTCATTCCTCATTGGAATCTTCGTCGGCGTCATTTTTTTTATCACCTCCGGCGTGGTGGGCTGGCAGGCGATGGAAAGATCAGCCGGCCTGATTCAGCAGAAGTTCTACGCTGAATTAGAGAGCACGGCCCTCCGAGCCGCCTCGCGCGTTCCGGCAGAGACCCACGCGAAGATTCGGTCTGCGAGCGATCAGACCGGGGATCATTACGCCGAGATTTCTCAGCGGCTGAAAGGGGTTCTTGATTCTGATCCGCGAATCGCCTACATCTACACCATCATCAACAAGGATGGGGAGCCTTACTTTATCGTGGATCCCACGCCGACGGGCGACCGGGAAGGCGATGGAGTCGATGATAAATCTTACGTGATGGAGCGGTACGAGCATCCCGACGATGCTCTGCTGCGAGCGCTCAGATTAGGTGAGGCTGTCGCGACCATGAGGCCGGAGACAGACAAGTGGGGCACCTTCGTCAGCTCGTACGCGCCAGTTTTCGACGCGGCGGGGAAACTTGAGTGCATTGTCGGCGTGGATGTGCGATACGAGGACTTTGTCGCCACGCTCAAGCAGTCTCGGCAAGAGTATGAAGGCTGGTTTTGGCTGGCGCTGATCCAGGCAGTCGTGGCCGGCGGCGTCGCGAGCTATGCCGCGCTTCGACTCCAAGCGGTTATTGGCAAGATGATTCTGCAGCAACTCGAACTGGACGAGACCAACGAGATCCTCGCCCAGAAAAACGAGACGCTCCACGCTCAGGCGACCACTGATCGCTTGACCGGCCTGCTTTCACGAACCGGGTTCGAACTGCGTCTCGACGAAATGCTCTCCAGTTGCGCTCCCGACGAAGTGGTTAGTCTGGGCTTGATCAACCTCAACCGATTTGCCCGTATCAACGAAATCTATGGCCATGAGGAGGGAGATCTTGTCCTCCAAGATGTGGCCAAGCATCTCGAGGCTCTCTCGATGGGAGGCGTCGTCGCACGACTCGCTGCGGATGAGTTCGGCGTCGCCTACAAAGACCGACAAGCCGGCATCCTGCTCACGAAGGCCTTCCGTGGGATTCAGAGTTACCTTGCTGTCGGGGTCGAACTGAACGATCGCCATCATGAGCTGGCCGCGTGCTACGGCTATGTGATGACCGAAGACGAAGAGCTTCCCGACGGAATCGAGATGATTCGCCGGGCCAACCTGGCCCTTCACCGGGCCGAGATCGCGGGCGTGGGATCCTGTTTGGGCTACACGTCGGACATGGACGACCAGATTCGCCATCGCGCTCTTCTCGAAAGCGAGCTGCGCGTTGCCATGTCCAATCAGGAGCTGTGGATGGCGTGGCAACCGATCGTCGATTTGCGAACGGGCCAAGTTCTGGGGGCCGAAGGCCTGATGCGATGGACCAAGCCTGATGGCTCTTCGGTCTCGCCCGGAGCCTTCATTCCGGTTGCGGAACAGGCTGGGCTCATTGATCGCCTCGGCTACTTCGCCCTTGAGCAAGCGTGCCAGACCCTTGCCGATTGGAAGCGCTCTTCGAGCACAAAGATGCTTCGGCTCTCCGTCAACGTCTCGCTTAGACAGTTGGAGGAAGATCAGTTCGTCCACAACGTTTTCGCGATGCTTCAGCGACACCACGTTGATCCCTCGCGATTGACGCTCGAAATCACGGAATCGCTGATGATGAACGATCCGATGCGGATTTCCCAGAAGCTCCAGCAACTCCGACTGCACGGGATCCGCATTGCTCTCGATGACTTTGGCACGGGATATTCGTCGCTCAGCATGTTGGTTCAGCTTCCGCTCGATGTCGTGAAAATCGACCGCGCTTTCGTGAAGATGATGGAAGAAGACGCCCGAGCTCTCAACCTGACCAAACTGATCACGTCCCTCGCGGATTCCCTCGGTCTGTTCGTGGTTGCAGAAGGGGTTGAAACTCCCATCCAAGCCGAACGATTGCGGTCGTTGGGGTGCCAGTCCGCGCAAGGATTCCATTACGCCCCGGGGCTCTCAAAAGAGAATCTGGAGCGCTTCCTCGCCGACCAGCAGCCGAGCGACGCAAAAGCTGCCTAATGTAGACGAAAGGCTACCGGATCAGAGGCGGCAGACGTATAATAGGGCATGGCGTCGACCATCGTCCGCTACGATTCCCCCTTGCAGCTGAGCCAGGATTTCACCCCCAAGGGTGACCAGGCGACGGCGATTGCAAGTCTGCTCGATGGCCTCGACTCCGGTCTGCGGTTCCAAACCCTCCTTGGTGCCACCGGAACCGGAAAAACCTTCACGATGGCGAATGTCATCGAGAAATCCCAGCGTCCTGCGCTCATCATGGCCCACAACAAGACGCTGGCCGCCCAGCTCTGTCAGGAGTTCCGGTCGTTCTTCCCGGATAACGCTGTTCATTACTTCATCAGCTACTACGACTACTACCAGCCGGAAGCCTACGTGCCGGGCGCTGATCTTTACATCGAAAAAGACTCCAGCGTCAACGACGAAATCGAGCGGCTCCGCCACGCGGCGACCCAGGCGTTGCTGGAGCGGCGCGATGTGATTGTCATTGCCAGCGTGAGCTGCATCTACGGCCTTGGCTCACCCGATCTTTACGCGGACAGCGTGATCACCTTTGAGAAAGGGGTGGATTTCAGCATGGACGACGCCATGCGTCGCTTGATTCAGCTTCAATTCACCCGCAACGATTTCGTGCTGGAGCGAGGCACCTTCCGTGTCAAGGGCGACATCCTCGAGATCCAACCGAAGGACGAGGAGATCGTCACGAAGATCGAGTATTTCGGCGACACCGTGGAGCGAATTCGTCTCGTCGATCCGTTGACGCAAGAGGTCTTCGATGAGCCGGCGCGGTGCTCGATCTTCCCGGCGACGCACTACGTGACTCCTTGGGAAAAAATCGACGTCGTTCTGGAGCAGATTCAGAAGGAGGCCAATGACCAGGTGGCCTTCATGCGGTCTCAGAACAAACTTTTGGAAGCCCAGCGTCTGGAGCAACGCACGACGTTTGACCTCGAAATGATCCGGGAGGTTGGCTACTGCAACGGGATCGAAAACTACTCTCGCTACTTCGACGGCCGCAAACCGGGCGACGCCCCCTTCACCCTGCTTGACTTCTTGCCGAAGGATGCGATTGTCTTCATCGACGAAAGCCATCAAACCCTGCCTCAGATTCGGGCGATGTATAACGGCGACCGGCAGAGAAAATCCGTGCTCGTGGACTACGGCTTCCGACTCCCGAGCGCGCTGGACAATCGCCCGCTCAAGTTCGAGGAGTTCCTGGAGCGCGTGCCCCAAGTTGTCTTTGTCAGCGCGACCCCTGGCCCGTTCGAGATTGAAAACGAGGCGAGCCGTGCCGAGCAGATCATCCGCCCCACCTACGTCGTCGATCCTCAGATCGAAATCCGCCCGACCGAAGGCCAGATCGACGACTTGATTGGCGAAATCCAAATCCGCGTGGCCCGAGGTGAACGAACCCTCGTCACGACCCTCACCAAGAAAATGGCCGAAGACTTGAGCCATTACTTGGAAGAGCTGAACGTGAAGGTGAACTACATTCACTCCAACGTCCACTCGCTTGATCGCCCGGAAATCCTGCGCGACCTCCGGCTCGGCGTTTACGACGTTGTGGTGGGAGTCAACCTGCTCCGGGAAGGCCTTGACCTCCCCGAAGTCACGCTGGTGGCGATCCTGGATGCGGACAAGGAAGGCTTTCTCCGCTCGGAAACGTCGCTCATCCAGACTATCGGACGCGCCGCCCGAAACGCGGGAGGTCTCGTGCTCCTCTACGCCGACACGATCACCCGATCCATGCGCGCTGCGATTGACGAAACCGACCGTCGCCGAGCCGTTCAGCAAAAGTACAACGACGACCACGGCCTCACCCCCATGACGGTGAAGAAGGAGATCCGGGAGACAGTTCGGAGCTACGACGCAGTCGCCGAAGTGGTCGCCCAGTACGGCGAAGAAACCCAACAACGACTCGCCGCCGACGGCTCGCCTGTGCGTGTTGAAGATATCCCGATCCTCATCGCCAGCCTGGAAAAGCAGATGAAGGAGCTGGCGAAGTCGATGGAATTCGAGCGAGCGGCGGAGATCCGCGACGAAATCGCCGCCCTGCGCAAGACGATGGGCGTCAGCGATGGCGCGATCGGAGTGGACAAGCGCAAACTCCCGTCGGCCCGCACCCGAGGCGGGCGGTCGCCTTACGGAAAGTAGCCCCTTGGCGAGCCCCGCTTTGTGACAGCCATCAAAATAGAGCGGTGAGCGATTCTGACCGTTGCCGCGTCCCTGACTCGATGCTTCGGCTCCCCGAGCTGATCGGCAACGTACCGACCCCCGAGGAAGCCTTCCGCCTCTTCATGACCCCAGTCAGGGTCGAAATGGCGCGCAAAGAGCGAGCGGTTTGGGAAGCTGGTCGACCGTGGCAAGCCTCGCCCGCAATCCGCGAGATCGTGGGTCGGGAGTGGGGAAGTCCAGACGCTCCCCTGGCGGTTCTCCTGCATGGGTGGAACGGCCGAGGTGCGGCGATGTCGGGGTTTGTGGAGTCGCTTGTCGTCCGCAATCTCCGGGTGCTTGCCTTCGATGCGCCGGGCCACGGCGACAGCCCTGGCGAACTCTGTTACGCCCCGATGGTCGCGGAGTGTCTGTTCGGAATCGCCGAAGAGGTCGCGCCCCTCCATGCGGTGGTGGGACACTCGTTCGGAGGATGTGCAATCAATGTCGGTTTAAAGCGTGGATTGCCCGTGGATCGCGTCGCTCTTGTGAGCCCGTTAGTCTGGATCAAGCAGCGATTCTTCGAGTTTGCCGTTGCGGTGGGGCTTGATGAGGCGGGTGAGCGGGAGATGTGGACACTCGCCGAGGAGTTCTTCGGATTCGGCGAAATCGAGGAGTTTCACGGAGATGTTGCGGCGAGCAGCTTCACCCAGCCCGCACTGATCACCCACGACGAGGAGGACAGCGAAATCCTGATCGCGCAGGCTGAGTCTTTGCATCAAAGCTGGGCCGGGTCGCAGCTCGTCCGCACGAAGGGTCTCGGTCACTACCGGATCTTGCGGAGCAAAGAAGTCTACGAAAGCGTCGCAGATTTCTGCGCGCCATAACCTTCTCATCGGGTAAGACTCAGGGCAAGATGAGCCTGCTTGCTTGCCTTTACGCGACGCTATTTTCTCCCACCTCCCAGGAGCCAGTGCGCCCGGTGCGCAGCGAAGTCATCACACCGATCCGAAATGTGAGCTTTGACAAAGGCGGCACCGCCAAAAAGCGCGTCCAAGGCGGAAACCCGCGTCGGGTAGGCAAAATTCTCCTGTTCGATGGCTCGCAAGATGGCAACCGACAGGTGGACCCCCAGATTGCTGTCGGCGGAGGTTATGTGCTCCACGGGACGAACAGCGGGATCGTGATTTACGACAAGTCTGGAAACTACATCGACGGTGTCCCTCAGAGCGAATTCAATGACGGAATCGACCCGAAGCTGTTCTATTGCCCTCACAACAAAGTGTTCGGGTTTGATCTGTGGAATCCTTGGGACGCCGCGAAGAAGAAGCCCGTGAACATCTCGGTGAGCGAGCGAAGCGATCCTCGTCGAGGCTGGAACACCTACCCCGTTCCCGCGCCAAACGGCGTTGATGGCGGGGGGATTGGATACAGCCGTAAGTGGATTGGTTACTCATTTCCGGGCGGCTCCGAGCAGACATTCGTGATGCCGCTGAAGGACGCCAAGGAGGGCAAACCGACGAAGGTGTTCCACTTCAAAGGCTCGCTCGGACACCCTGTCGCGACGCAGGATCCGATGGACGATCTTTACTTTGTCACCCTCACCGACCAAGAGATCATCCTGAAGCGCGTCGGCGATGATGGCTCTGGAACCCCGGTTATCCTCACTGAGACCAAGGCCAAGCATGGCTTCAAGAACTTCGGCTGGCCGCCGCAATCACCGATGAAAGGGACGGACAAGAAAACCGCCTCCGGCGACCGGAACCCAAAGAATCTCGTGATCCAGGGCAAGCATCTGTGGTTTTCGCACACCGTGAACGTCAACGGCCGAGCTGGGGTGCAGTGGCATCAGTTTGGGCTCGATGGGAGCCTGGTTCAGACGGGACTCCTTGCGCATGCGCAGAATTCTTATATCCAAACCACACTGGCGGTGAACAAAAGGCTTGACGTTCTGGTCGGCTTCCAAGAGACGGGGCCAGGGATGTTCATTTCCGGGCGAGCGGCGATTCGCCGATTCAGTGATCCGAAAGGGACTCTCCGCGAAATCATTCGGTTGGGCGAAGGCGTTGCCGCAACCGAAGGCGGAGCCTGGGGCGACTACTCCGGCAGCGTGGTCGATGGCGACAATCTGACCGATCTCTGGACGATCCAAAGTGTCGCAAACGCTCAGGGCCGCGGAGGCACCGTCATCGCGAAGATCCCTGCGCCGTAAGCGCGAATCTCAGGAATCTTCCACTCCACCGCCTGTCGGAGCCCATTTCTGGGACGCGGGTTTGGCGAAGTAGGGACGCTCGGGGTTCATGCCGTTCCACAAGATTTCGCCGATCTTGCGGATCGCGGTGTGGCCTTCGGTGTCCCACTCCCACCGTCGATCCTTGGCGTTATCGGTGTAGACCGTGATGATGTAGGGGCGCGGGCCATAGACGATGGCGCTGTCGGATCGACTCCTTTGCAGCGCTCCCACCTTGCTCGCGATGACGACATCATTCGGCACGCTCCAGTCGATGAAATCATCCCAATACTGGCTCGACATGATCCGAATCATCTTCTCGCAGGCCTCGGGAGAAGCAGCTTTGCCCTCGTGGATCATCTTGAGAATCTGGGCCATCTCGTAAGGCGAGGTCACGCCCATGTTGGCGAAGGTCTTGCGGAGCCGGACGAGTCGCTCGTTCGTCGCCGGGACATTGATCGTGCAGGCGGTGTTCTCAAATCCCCAGCCAAGCATCCGCTTCTCGATGTTCTCGACCCCGACGTGGTTCGCGAGCATCACGGTTGCCGTGTTGTCGCTGACGTTCATCATCAGCTGGGTCAGGCCATCCAGATCGACCTTGGTGCCCTCCAGCAGGTGGGCCGTCCACATGCTCATGTTCCGCTTGCCAACTGGGGGGACCTCCAGCTTGTCGGTCATCTTGAGCTTGCCCTCCTCGACCTGCTTGTAAAGTTCCAGCATCACCACGGTCTTGATCGTGCTCGCGCTGGGGTATCGCTCCTCGTGGCGGTAGCCAATGACCGTGCCAGTCGTGAGATCCATCGCGCAGTAGCCAAGCCTGCCTTGGAAGCTGTGGGCGACCGCGTCGAGCTTCGGCTTCAAACCGAGGAGGTGAGAGGCTGGAGCCTTGGGAGGAGCGAGAAGCCCGGCGGCGATCAGCGCGGCGAGAGCAGACATGCCCTGAATCATATCCCGAAGCAAGGGGCATTGGAGGGGAGAGTTTGAGACACCGGTGCCTTTTCTGCTGCCGCAGACCATATTCTTCCGCCAGCGTGCCCCGAGCCCTTCAGGGTCGGGTGCTTCTGAATTCACCACCGAGCCCGAGCCCCGGAGCCTCCGGGAGGGAAATTTTCGCTCATCCCATCCCTCCAGAGCAAGAAATCCCGACCCTAAAGGGGTCGGGGCACGCGCGCGAAGGGCGAAAAAAAGAGCCAGGGCGCAGGGCCCTGGCAACGTGCATCACTCTGCGAGGTCGTGCGTTTACGATCCTCTTTCCGTGTCGTTGAACATCAGTCCGACGTTGAACGACATCATCTTTTCGGCCTGGTTGACCAGGCTGGGGGCATTCTCTCTCTGAAGCCGGTGCTGGCGCACGGTTCGCTTGAGGGTAAGGGCCGGCAGGCGAAGGACTCGGGGGAGAGTCAGCTTGCTGACGATCATGTTCGGTTTTCCTCCTTCTCTTTCGAGAACCCACGTCAACCCGTGGAACGGCCGGACAGAATCCTTGTCCGCAGCCGGGACGAACATTGTCCCGAGCCAATGGCGACATCACTGCCGCCCACCTATTGTTACGGTTTGGATAGGGGAAACCCGAGGGTGGCCTAGGTCGGAATGGGCGTTTCTTAACCGTATCGGGACTCTTGTCCCCTTTGTGGCCTTTTCGGGGGTGATCCCGGAAGGATTGTCAGGTTCAAATTCGGAACAGTTTAGGTTCAGGCCCGTAATTGTCTCGGAACAATGGCATCAGCTAGTAAAAGTACCGTGGCATTCCACCCGCAATTACGTTATGCTAGTGGTGATCTTGGATTCAGGCGAAGAGGGTCTGGTGTGCTTTCCAGAACAATCTCGCTGCAGATCAAAGGTGATTTGTATTATGAGAAGGAAAAATATCGCGACGCTCGGCGTCGTCGCTCTCTCGGCACTTCTTGCTGGTGGCGCTCAAGCTCAGACTCTGACGAACTACACGAGCTTCGGAAACAATGGTCACTTGGCCTCCGCAGCCGGCGACATCACTCTCGACCAAGGAAACCTGACCCGCGGCATGGCCGTGATGTCCAATGGACAGGTGATTGTTGTCAACCGCCAAGGTGGCGTCAACATCCGCGTCATTGATGGCGTGACCGGCACGATTCAGCCGGGTGAAGTCAACGACACCGGTATCACGGGCGGCACCTTTACCGTCAACATGGCTGGCGCTTCAGGGGATGGCAAGCTCTACGTCGCCAACCTGACGACCACTGCGGCGAGCAGTGCCCTCAAGGTGTACGAGTGGTCGGATCTGTCGGCTGCTCCGACCGTGGTTTACAACTCGACCTTCACCGAAGCTGGCATCACCGGCGCGCGACTCGGCGATACGCTTGATGTCCGCGGATCGGGCAACAATATCGAAATGGTGCTCGGTCTCGATTCGGCAACGGGCGGCGGCGGATATCTCCACCTCACCCGTCCCTCCGGATCCGGCAGCTTCGGTGGTACTTATCAGGCAGCAACGGGTGCTCCGATTGACGCTCACCGACTCGGAATTACCTTTGGCTCGGGCAGCAATGTCTACGGAACCCAAGGCGGAGCCGTGTCCAGCGTCAGCACGATCGGCGGTCCTCGAACCAGCGCTCTCGTCCTCGCGGACGCGAACGAGCGATTCCTCGATTCGACGATCATCAACGGTGTCGAGTACCTGGCCACCCTGCAGACAGACGGTACGGGCAACCGAAACCGAGTTCGCGTCTACGACATGACGAACCCGGCAGCTCCGGTTCTCGTGGCGAGCGGACGCAATGACCTCGTCGGTGATGGTCTTGCCAACGTCGGCGCCACCGGTCAAATCCGATGGGGCGCTGTCAACGGAAGCAAGGCGGTTATCTACGCGATGAACACGAACAACGGCATCCAAGCCTATGAGTTCGACGCGGTGCCGGAACCGGCGACCATGACCCTGCTCGCCCTCGGTGCCCTGGCTGCCCGACGACGACGCAAGAACAGCAAGTAAGTCTCCCTCGTTTCCAAACGTGAGAGCGGAGCCCCGGTGATGATCTCATCGGGGCTCGTTCGTTTGAACCCACGCCCGCCGAGAGGTAGCATCACACTGTGCTGCACGAGCTCCAGGTTGACCCCGATATCCGCAAGGCATGGACGATCCCATCAGCCTTCTACACCGATCCAAGCTTGTACGAACAGAGCAAGAGACAGATCTTTGCGAATTCATGGCAGTGGGCGGGCTGGGGAGCGCAGATCAAGACCCCTGGCTCGGTTCTTCCGTTCACCCTCCTCGAAGGATGCCTCGACGAGCCGCTCCTTTGGAGCCGGGATCGCGATGACCAAATCCACTGCCTGAGCAACGTCTGCACCCACCGGGGAAATCTTGTCTGCGAAGGTGCGGGCCATGCGAATTCTCTCCGGTGCCGCTACCACGGTCGCCGATTTGGCCTGGACGGGAGCTTCCAGTCGATGCCGGAGTTCGAAGGCGTCGAGAATTTCCCCGCCCAGAGCGATCACCTGCCCAAGGTCACGTTTGCCGAGTGGCAGTCGCTCCTTTTCGCCCGCGTGAGCCCAACCGGTCCGAGCATGGAGGAATACATGCAGGGGGTGACCGAGCGGATCAGCTTCCTTCCGCTCGATCAGTTCATCCATGCGCCGGAGCGCGCTCGCGACTACCTGGTGAATGGCCACTGGGCTCTTTATGTCGACAACTACCTGGAAGGATTTCACATCCCCTATATCCACGCCGCTCTGAACGCGACGCTCGACTACGGGAGCTACCGCACCATTCTGCTTCCCCACGGAAACCTCCAAGTCGGAGCCGCGAGCGATGGGGAGCATGTTTTCGACCTTCCACCCGGCCACCCCGAGCATGGCGAGAGGATCAGTGCCTTCTATTTCTGGATGTTCCCGAATCTGATGCTGAACTTCTATCCTTGGGGACTGAGCCTGAACCTGGTGCAGCCCCTGAGCCACGAGCGAACCAAGGTGAGTTTTGTGCCGTTCGTCTGGCGGCCGGAATATCTGGATCAAGGCTCCGGTGGCGCGCTGGATCGCGTCGAACGAGAGGATGAAGTGGTGGTTGAGCTCACCCAAAGAGGAGTCCGATCACGGTTCTATGATCGCGGGCGCT
>Ga0209572_1000831_pt1 | contig 33006 bp, 34 predicted proteins | sample EBPBio232012_DNA_FD_185867 | JGI IMG/M metagenome (GOLD analysis project Ga0209572, IMG submission 185867) | Wastewater treatment Type I Accumulibacter community from EBPR Bioreactor in Madison, WI, USA - Reactor 1_1/23/2012_ DNA (SPAdes)... | ecosystem: Engineered > Bioreactor > EBPR >...
CATCCGGCGCCGTTCAGCGACCGGGCCAGCTCGGCGTAGCGCCCGGCGTGCTCGCCCAGGCCGTGCACCAGCAGCAGCGTGCCGCGCCGTGCCGATCCGGGGGGCAGGGGCCAGTCGTACAGCGCCAGCGCGGGGTTGTCCGGCAGCGCGGACAGGGTGGGCGTCGCGGCCATCAGGGCATGCGCGCGATCACCTCGGCCACGGCGGCCGTCAGGCGCTTGGCGTAGGGCACGTGCAAAAACTCGTTCGGCCCGTGCGCGTTGCTGCGCGGGCCCAGCACGCCGCAGACCATCATCTGGGCGGTGGGAAAGCCCTCGCTCAGCTGGTTCATGAGCGGAATCGTGCCGCCCTGGCCGATGTGGCCGCAGGGCGCGCCGAAATGCGCTTGCGAGGCCGCATCGAGCGCCTGAGCAAACCAGGGCGCGGCATCGGGCGCGTTCCAGCCGGTGGCGCCGCCCTCGCTGTGGAACGTCACGCGCGCCTGGTAGGGCGCGTTGTCTTCCAGCAGGTGTTTCAGCTCGCGCACGGCGCTGACCGCGTCCACCAGCGGCGGCAGGCGCAGGCTGAGCTTGAAGGCGGTGTAGGGGCGCAGCACGTTGCCGGCGTCGCGCAGCGGCGGCAGGCCCTCGGCGCCGGTCACGCTGAGCGTGGGGTGCCAGGTGCGCGCCAGCAGGGCGTCCACCGGGTCGCTGGTCATGGGCAGCACCGATTGCTCGCGCCCGCCGCAGTCGTAATGCACCCAGGGGAAGCGCTTGAACAGGTCGTCACCCAGGATGGCAGCGGTGGTTTGGGCTTGCGCGATGCGCTCGGCCGGCACCTCGCAGTGGAAGCTGGCCGGCAGCAGGCGGCCGGTGGCGCTGTCTTCCAGCCGGTCCAGCACCTGGCGCAGGATGCGAAAGCTGCTGGGCACCAGGCCCGAGGCGTCGCCGGAGTGCACGCCCTCGCTCAGCACCTCGACCTTCAGCGTGCCGCTGGCCATGCCGCGCAGGCTGGTGGTCAGCCACAGCTGGTCGTAGTTGCCGGCGCCGGAATCCAGGCACACCACCAGGCCGACGTCGCCCAGGCGGGCACGCAAAGCGTCGATGTAGGGCAACAGGTCGGGCGAGCCGCTTTCCTCGCTGGTTTCGATCAGGCCGACGATGCGCGGGTGCGGCACGTCCTGGCTTTTCAGCGCCTGCACGGCGGCAATGGCGGCGTAGACCGCGTAGCCGTCGTCGGCGCCGCCGCGGCCGTACAGCTTGCCGTCCTCGTACTTGGGCGTCCAGGGGCCCAGGTCGGCGCGCCAGCCGGTGAACTCGGGCTGCTTGTCGAGGTGGCCGTACATCACCACCGTCTGGCCGCTGGCCTCGCCGCGGGTGGCGTCGATCTCGAAAAAGATCACCGGGGTGCGGCCGGCCAGGCGCACCACCTCCAGCCGGAGGCCGGGCACCTTCTGCGCCTCGACCCAGTGCGCGGCGTCGCGCACCACGCGGTCGATGAAGCCGTGCGCGGCCCAGTCGGCGTCGAAACCGGGCGACTTGGCCGGCACGGCGATGTACTCGCTCAAGCGCGGCACGATGTCGGTGTCCCACTGGGTGCCGATGCGCTCCAGCGCGGCGGTGGGGTTCAGGGCGGAAGCGGGCAGGCGGGCGTTCATGGCGGAGTCCCTTCGCCGTGGGCGGCAGGTGAAAAACCTGAACTTTACGCCGACCGGCACGCGCGCGCGCCGGGTTCAGCGCGCGCGTGCCGGGCCGTGCGGCGCTCAGCGCGCGCGCGTGCCGACCACCGCCGCGCCAAGCACCAGCACGGTGGCCAGGCCGACATTCCAGCTCAGGGGGCGGTCGGTGCTCCACAGCAGCAGCAGGGTGGACAGCAGCGGCGTCAGGTAGCTCAGCACACCGATCTGGCGTGCGTCGCCCAGTTTCAGTGCCTTGTCCCACAGAAAGAAGGCGCCACCCAGCGGCCCGATGCCCAGCACGGCGATCAACAGCATGTCGCGCGCCGACAGGGTCACTGGCGGCTCCAGCAGCGCGTGGCAGAGCAGCGCCAGCAGGCCGGCGGCCAGCCCGAAGGTGCCGATGGCGGCGGTGGGGAAGTCGCGCCCGGTGAGGGACAGGCGCTTGGTCAGCAGCGAGTAGCTCGACCAGATGAAGGCCGCGCCGCTCGCACAGACATAGCCCAGCACGACGTTGCCCGGCGCCGCACCGCCCGAGCCGCCCGTGCCGCGCCCCAGAATCGCCACCGCCGCGCCGGCAAACCCGACCAGGGCGGCGATGACGTGGGCGCGGCTCAGGTGCACGCCGGGCAGCAGCAGCGGGGCCATCAGCACGATGCCCAGCGGCCACAGGTAGTTGACCAGGTTGGCCTCCACCGCCGGCGCGTTGCCCAGCGCGGTGAACAGCAGGAAGTGGTAGCCGAACAGGCCGTACACGCCAATGGCCAGGGTCGGCCAGGGCACGGCCAGGCGGCGCAGGTCAAAGCGCACCATGGGCAGGGCGATCACGCTGCCGGCCAGCAGGCCCAGGCCGGTGAGCAAAAACGGCGGCACATGCTTGAGCGCGGCGCCCAGGGCGGCCAGCGAGGCCCACAGCGCGATGGTGGCCAGCGCCAAGGCGTTGGCGGTGCCCACGGTGGATCGGCCTGAAGCGGCGGGAGCACTCATTCGCTCAACCGGCCGAGCGCCGCGTGAAATCGACGAAGCCGGCCACGAACTCCGCCACATGGCGGCGCGCGGCCGGGTCGCCGAGCTGGCCTTCGGCGTCGATCAGCGTGTGCGCGCGCGACAGCAACAATCGCCCGCCGCTGTACACCGGCGTGCCCAGGCTTTTCAGCGTGGCCAGCCAGGCGGTTTGCGACAACAGGGTGCCAAAGCCGCCCGGCGAGGCGCCCATCAGCGCCGTCGGCCGGCCCGCGAACAGCTTTTTTTCGCCGGTGCGCGAGAGCCAGTCGATGCCGTTCTTGAACACGCCCGGCACGCCGTTGTTGTATTCGGGCGTGACCAGCAGCAAGCCGTCGGCGGCCACTATCCGCGCCTGCAGCGCCAGCACGGCGGCGGGCATGCCCTCGGCGGCTTCCAGGTCGCCGTCGTACAGCGGCACGCCGTGCAGCGTGGCGACATCGATCTCGACGCCCTCGGGCGCCAGTTGCTGGGCCGCGCGCGCCAGCGCGGTATTGAGCGAGGCAGCGCGCAGGCTGCCGGACAAGGCCAGGAGGCGGGTCACGAAAAAGACTTTCGAAAAAAGGGGGCCGACAGGGCGAAGGCATTGTAGGAGAGTGAGAATGCCCGTTTTGGCCGCCCACCGCCCCGTCCATGTCCCTGATCTCCCTGAGCTTTGCGCTGCACCTGCTGCTGGTGCTGGCGCTGGGCGCGCGCATTCTGCTGCGCGACGACCCGACCCCCGACACGCGCCTGGCGTGGATCGTGGTCATCGTTCTGCTGCCCTACCTGGGCGCCGTGCTGTACCTGCTGCTGGGCGAGGTGCGCCTGGGCCGGCGCGCGACGGGCCAGTACCGGCGCGTGCGCGACGTGGTGCGCGAGCAGCTCGCCGACGACCGCGCGGCCGCGCGCGTCATGGGCGCGCCGGCCAATGTCGAGGCGCTGATCGCGCCGCCCTGGCGCGGGGTGTTCCGCTACGGCGAGTCGGTGAACGGTTTCGCGCCGGTGGCCGGCAACCAGGGCCAGCTGATGGCCGACGGTGAGACGGCGCGGGCGCGCATGCTGGCCGACATGGACGCGGCGCGCGAGCAGATCAACGTGCTGTACTACATCTGGCTGGACGACGACACCGGCAGCGCCGTGGCCCAGGCCCTGATGCGCGCGGCGCGCCGCGGTGTGCGCTGCCGCGCCATGGTGGACGGGCTGGGCTCGCGCGCCTTCCTGCGCTCGCCGCTGTGGCGCGAGATGCGCGAGGCCGGCGTGCGGCTGGGGGTGGCCCTGCCCATCGACCGCCCGCTGCGGGTCATGCTGCAGCGCCGCATCGATCTGCGCAACCACCGCAAGATCACCCTCATCGACGGCCACACCACCTACGTCGGCAGCCAAAACTGCGCCGACGCGGCGTTCCGCATCAAGGCCAAGTTCGCGCCCTGGGTGGACATCATGCTGCGTCTGCAGGGGCCGGTGGTGACGCAGATGCAGTTGCTGTTCGCCAGCGACTGGATGCAGGCCACGGGCGAGGGGCTGGACGCCTTCACCACCCCCGCGCCGGCCTGGCCGGGGGGCTTCCCGGCCCTGGTGGTGGGCGAGGGGCCGACCGAGCGGCGCCGCTCGACGCCGCAGCTGGTCAGCACCCTGATCGCCGGCGCGCGCCAGTGCGTGACCCTGTCCACCCCGTACTTCGTGCCCGACGCCACGGTGCTGGAGGCGCTGTGCGCCGCCGCCTGGCGCGGCGTGCGGGTGACGCTGATCTTCCCGCGCCGCAACGATTCGTGGATCGTCGCCGGCGCCAGCCGCAGCCACTACCTGCGCCTGCTCACGGCCGGCGCCGAGATCCACGAATACCACGGTGGCCTGCTGCACGCCAAGACGCTGACGGTGGACGACGAGCTGAGCTTCATGGGGTCGACCAATCTCGACCTGCGCAGCTTCGACCTGAACTTCGAGAACAACGTGCTGCTGCAGGACGCGGCCACCACCGGCGCCGTCACGGCGCGCCAGCGGGCCTACATGGCCCACGGCGCGCCGGTGACCCTGGAGCAGGTGCGCGCCTGGCCCTGGCCGCGCCGCATGTGGAACAACATACTGGCCACGCTGGGGCCGGTGCTGTAGTTCAATTCGCTACTGAAATAATAGCGATATCTTGTTTGTGGACGCCGACCAAGGCCTTGAAACGCTTGAAATCTGGCCGTGGGCACCGGTTGGGGGGTGCCCAGGCCGCGGCGCGCGTCAGGGCTTGACGCCTTCCTGCGCCACCACGGCCTGCACGCCGGGGTTGGCGCTGACGCGTTCGTGGTACGGGCCCAGGTGCGTGAGCGCGCTCAGGTCGAGCTTGAGCGAGCGGCACCAGCGCAGGATCACGTAGGTGTACACATCGGCCACCGAGATGGCGTCGCCCAGGAAGGGCTGATTGGCCAATTGCGCATCGGCCTGGCCGAGCATGCGCAGGATGCTCTCGCGCGCGGCCTGCTGCATGGCGTTCTTGAACGTCTCGTCCCGCGCGTAGTCGGGGGCGTGGAACAGCGGTGAGAAAGCCTTGTGCACGTCGGCGTTCATGAAGGCCAGCCAGCGCCAGGCGCGCGCCTTGCCTTCGAGGCTGTCGCTGCCGAACAGGCGCGCCTCGGGAAAGCGCGCGTCCAGGTAGGCCAGGATGGCCACGTTCTGGGGCAGCACCAGGTCGCCGTCGACCAGCAGCGGCACGGCGCCCTGCGGGTTGAGCTTGAGGTAGTCCGGCGTCTTGGTCTGCGCCAGGCTCACGCCCTCGGCTTGGTAGGGCTTGCCGGTCCATTCCAGCGCGGTGTGCGGCACCATCGAGCAGGCGCCGGCCATGTAGTAGAGCTTCATGTGTTTGCTTTCGGATGAGGGGGAAAGGGGAAGTGGGTTTACTTGTGACCGTCGATGCGGGCCTTGAGCTGGTCCTTGAGCGCGGTCAGGCGCTCGCCCACCTCGTCGGTCCAGTTGTCGAACTTCTCTTGCCACTCGGTGCGCTGCTTGGCGCGCAGCACCTTGCGCGCTTCCTCGGCGGCGGCGTCCTGGGCTTCGCCGGCGGCCTCGACCTCGGCGAACAAGGCGTCGGTGGGGCGGCGCAGCACCACCGCGCCCAGGGTCTGGGCCAGGCCGTCCACCACCTCGACGGCGCTTTCCTCGACATGGGCCAGCACGGCGGTGGCCCCGGCCGGCAGCGCGTGCGTCATCTGCTCCAGCAGGCTGGCGCGGCGCGCCACGGTGTCCATGGCGGCCAGCGAACCCAGCCAGGCGCCGGTGGCGCCGACCATCAGCACGCCCAGCGGGCCGCCCAGCACCCCCAACAGGCTGCCCAGCACGGTGCCGACCAGGGGGGCTTCGCCGGCCGCGCCGTCGTTGAAGGCGTCGCGCACCTGCAGGGCGCCGGCCGCGTCGCGTTCGACCACGGCGGCGGTCTGCAGGCGCACGCGGCCTTGCGCCGCGGCTTGCTTGAGTTCGCTCAGGGCCTGGTAGGCCTTGCTGGGTTGCTCAAAAGTCAGAAGAACGATGTTGTCTTGCATGAGAGGGCCTTTCTTCAGTTAACGTTGGGCTTTCAGGACCACGCCGTCCAGGCTGGGCGCGGACAGCGGCGCGGAAACGCTGCCCGGGCGCACGCTGCCGAAGCGCCCGCCCTGGTTGGGGCTGGCGTTCCAGTCGGCCAGGGCCTGGGCCATGTCCTCCTGGGTGCGCGCGACAAAATTCCACCACAGCAGGATGTCCTCGCCGAAGGGCTTGCCGCCGAGCAGCAGCAATTGCGCCTCGCCGTCGGTGGCGATCTCGAGGCTGTCGCGGCCGGGCGCGAAGTACAGCAGTTCTTCCTGCTCGATCGCCTCGCCGGCCACGCGCGCGGCGCCACGCAGCACCAGCACGCAGTACTCGTAGGCGGTGTCCAGCGCCAGGCTGGTGCGCGCCGCGCCGGTGCAGCTCAGGTCGATGCCGACCATGGGGCTGTAGACCACGGTCGGCGCGGTCTGGCCCAGCGCGGTGCCGGCCAGCACCGTGGCGGTGAAGCCGTCTTGCCGCAGCACGGGCAGATCGGGGTAGTTGCAGAACGCCGGCTCGCGGTGGCGCTCGGACTCGGGCAGGGCGATCCACAGCTGGGCGGCGTGCAGTCGGCCACCGTCTTGCACCGAATCCTCGCTGTGGGCGATGCCGCGACCGGCCGTCATCAGGTTGACCTGGCCAGGCCGCACCACCTGCTCGTAGCCGAGCGAATCGCGGTGCATGACCTCGCCTTCGATCATCCAGGTGAAGGTCTGCAGGCCGATGTGCGGGTGGGCGCCGACGTGCAGACCCTTGCCGGGGCCGAACTGCACCGGGCCGGCGTGGTCCAGGAAGCACCAGGCGCCGACCATGCGCCGGTCGCGGTGCGGCAGCGTGCGGCGGATCGGCGTGTCCTCGCCGACGACGGAGACGCGGGCGCTGTAGCGTTGGGGGGCGGGATGTGGGGGCATGGGAAAGTCCTTTTTGGGGTCAGCCGCGCAAGGCGGCGTTCAGTTGATCGATGAGTTCGCTCCAGGGCGGCTCGTCGCGCTGCATTTCCTCGCGCAGGAAATGCGCCTGCGCCGGCTTCCAGAAGGGTGCGTCGGCCAGCAGCACCGGGCCGGCCAGCGGCCGGTGCCCGTTGATGAAGTCGGCGATGCCGGCCGGCGTGCTGGACAGGCCCAGCTGGTCGAACAGATCGGAGAAGTGAGCGCATTGCTCGGGCAGGAGGTGGGCCATGTGGGTTCGAAGCGCGGAATGGGATGGGGGGACCGGTCAGCGCGCTTTTTGCAGTGCGCGGTGGCCGCCAAAGTAGCTGCCGAGCACGGCGCGCAGGCGGTCCGCGCCCGGGCGGCTCCAGTCGCGCTGCAGCTCGCCGGCCAGGCCGATCACGGTGATCGGCCGGGCGCCGGCCAGCTCCATGCGGCGCATGGCGGCGTCGTGGGCGGTCTTGCTGACACCGCCGATGGCGTCTTCCACCACGTAGACCTCGTAGCCGGCCTGCAAGGCGTCCAGCACCGGGAAGGCCACGCAGACTTCGGTCCACAGGCCGGCGACGATGAGTTTCTTGCGCCCGGTTTTCTCGATGGCGGCACGGAAATCCGTGTCTTCCCAGGAGTTGAGGGTGTTGCGGTCGATTTCCGGGGCCTGGTTCAGCGCCGCGCGCAGCTCCTTGTTGGTGCCCTCCATGCCGCGCATCTTCATGCCCACGGTGGACAGCACCACGGGCAGCCCGTAGGCGGTGGCCAGTTGGCCCAGCGCGATGACGTTGACCAGCAGCTCGTCCACCGGCATGGAATGCATGCCGGCGTACTGGTCGGGCTGGTAGTCGATGAAGGTGATGACCGCGTTGTCGGGGGTCAGCAGCCAGTCGTTGGCGCGCGGAGTGGTCGGTTGGTCCAAGTCGGTTTTCCTGGTGGGTTGCAAATGAAAGGGGGGTGTCTCAAGGCGCGGCCCGCACTTCGCCCTGGCGCAGCAGCCATACGCGCTCGACGGGCACGCGCTGCTGCGTCAGGGCAGCGGCCAGATCGATGGGCGGCTGATCAAAGGCCTCGCTGGACAGCTCGAAGGTGCCCCAGTGGATGCCAAAGGCCTGGCGCGCCTGCAAGGTGCGCAGGATCCGCACCGATTCCTCGGGGTTGATGTGGTGGCGGCGCATGAAATCGCGCGGCTGGTAGGCGCCGATGGGCAACGCCAGCAGATCGACCGGCCCGCCCAGGCGCTGCGCGATGTGCTCGTGCAGGCCTTCCCGGTAGGCCGTGTCGCCGGTGTGCACGAAGCGCCAGGGCGCCGCGGCCCCCGGCTGCGACCAGCTCAGCGCCCAGCCGCCCCACAGCGTCTGGAAGGCGTCGGTCAGCGTGCGCTTGCTCCAGTGCTGGGACGGCAGCAGGGTGAAGGTGAGGGCGCCCAGCTGGCGCTGGTCCCACCAGTCCAGCTCCTCGGCGCCGTCCAGGCGCTGGGCGTCGAACCAGGATTTCAGGCCCAGCGGCACCAGCACGCGCGGGCGCTGGCCGGCCGCCCACAGGCGCTGCAAGGTGGGCTCGTCCAGGTGGTCGTAGTGGTTGTGGGTGATCAGCAGCACGTCGATGGGCGGCAGATCCTCCGGGGCGATCGGCGGCGGCACGCGGCGCTTGGCGCTGATCCAGGACAGCGGCCCGGCGAAGTCGGACAGCTGCGGATCGATCAGCACGTTCTGGGTGCCCAGCTGCAGCAGCACGCCGGCCTGGCCGAGCCAGACCACGCGCGGCTGGCCGTCGGTGGGGGCCTGCAGCTGCTGGCGCGTGAGCGGCATGCGCCAGCGCTCGGCAAAGGCCGCGTAGCCGCCCTCGGGCGGGTGCGCGGGGCGGAAATCGCCGCGCACGCTGCGCCAGATCGATTCGTACCAGGGCGTGGGCTCGGACAGCGTGGCGTCCCAACTGGTGAAACGATCGGCCAGGTGGTGCGGCTTGGCCGGATCGGCGTAGTGGTAGGGGCTGGAGCAGGCCGCCAGCCCACCGGCCAGCGCCAGCACGGCGCCGGTGGTGCGAAGCCAGGTCCAGACCGCCACCGGGTCAGTCCTGCTTGGCGCCGTGGGCGAGCGAATTGGCCTGGTACTCGGGATGCCGGTCGATGTAGGCCTTGACGAAGGGGCAGTCGGGGCGAACCTTGAGCTTGTGCTCGGCCGCGTAGTCGAGGATGTACTTCACCAGCTTGCTGCCCACGCCGCGCCCTTCCAGCGCCTTGGGCACGATGGTGTGCAGGTAGGCGATGCCGCCGAGGAAGCGCTCGAACACTTCGTAGGCCATGTGGCCGTCCACGGTCAGCTCGAAACGGTGCTCGGCCTCGTTGAGGATGACGTCTGGGGTGTTGTCGGACATGGGGTCTCCTGGAAAAAAGGAAAGAATCAGCGTGCGTTGGCGGTGGCGGGCGCGTCCTGGGCAGCGCTGGTGTCGTGGTGCGGCGGTTCGATGTAGTCGATGTTGCCCAGCAGCAGGGCGCGGCCGGCAAAGGTGCCGCCGGCCGTCTCGGTGGCAAAGCGCTCGGCGTCGCGTGCGCGCACCGCGGCGGTCAGCTCGTTCGCCTCCAGATCGCTGGCGCCCAGCGCCAGCGCCGTCTGGTGGCCCATGCGCAAGGCCGATTCGAAGGTTTCGCGCACCACCACGTCGGCGTCGTGCTGGACCAGGGCCAGCGCGTGCTGGCGGTCGAAGGCGCGCACGATCAGCTTGCTTTGCGGGCATTCGCGGCGCGCGTTCTCGACGATGCGCGTGGCCGCGTCCTGGTCGTTCACGCACACGATGATGGCCCGCGCATGGTGCGCACCGGCGGCGTGCAACACGTCGGCGCGCGCGCCGTCGCCGTAGTACACCTTGAAGCCGTAGGGGCGGGCGTTGCGGATCACGTCTGGGTCGTTGTCGATGATGGACAGCTGCGCGCCCTTGGCCAGGGGGGCCTGGCTGGCGATCTGGCCGACCCGGCCAAAGCCGATGATCAGCACCTCGCCCTGCAGATTCCGCGGCGCCTCCACGCCGTCCAGCAGCGCCTGGGCGGGCCGGGCAAAGCGCTTGTGCAGCGCCACCACCACCGGGGTGATGGCCATGGACAGCACGACGATGGCGGTCATGTTGGCGTTGACTTCAACGTCGATGACCTTGAGCTTGAGCGCCTCGGCGAACAGCACGAAGGCGAATTCGCCGCCTTGCGCCATCAGGATGGCGCGGTCCACGGCGTCGGTGTGGTTGGTGCGCGCCAGCCGGGCCACGGCGTAGATGCACAGCGCCTTGCCGGCCATCAGCGCCAGCACGCCGGAGACGATGATGGGCCAGTTGCGCGCCACCACGTCCAGATCCAGCGCCATGCCCACGCCCAGGAAGAACAGCCCCAGCAGCAGGCCGCGGAAAGGCTCGACGTCGGCCTCCAGCTGGTGCCGGAAGGTGGATTCGGACAGCAGCACCCCGGCCACGAAGGCGCCCATGGCCATGGACAGGCCGCCTTGCTCCATCAGCAGGGCCGCGCCCAGCACCACCAGCAGCGCGGCGGCGGTCATGACCTCGCGCGCCTTCGCCTTGGCCAGCACGCCGAACAACGGATTGAGCAGCCACAGGCCGGCCGCCACCAGCGCGCCCAGCGACAGCGCGGCGATGCCGGCGCGGTGCCACAGCGGCGAGCTGGGGGCGAGAGCCGCGTCCGCCGGCGCCAGAAAGGCCACCACGGCCAGCAGCGGCACGATCAGCAGGTCCTCGAACAGCAGGATGGAGACGATGCGCTGACCGCGCGGGGCCAGAATGTCGCCGCGCTCGGCCAGCACCTGCATGACGATGGCGGTGGAGGTGAGCACGAAACCCGCGGCGCTGACGAAGGACACCTGCCACGAGAAGCCAAAAGCCATCGACACGCCCGTCAACAGCAGGGCGCAGACCACCACCTGCAGACTGCCCAGCCCGAAGATCTGGGTGCGCAGCGCCCACAGGTGCGAAGGCTTCATTTCCAGCCCGATGACGAACAGGAACATCACCACGCCGAGCTCGGCCACGTGGATGATGGTCTGCGCGTCGGTCACCAGGGCCAGCCCGAACGGGCCGATGGCCAGACCGGCGGCCAGGTAACCCAGCACCGAACCCAGGCCGATGCGCCGAAACAGCGGCACCGCCACCACCGCCGCGCCGAGCAGGGTGACGATGCCGACCAATTGACTGGAGTTTGCTGCCTCGGCGGCCATGGGAGTGCGTCGCTTGTGGGGGTGGATTCAGTGGGGAATGAGCGCGGCGGCACCGCGCCCAGGAGGTCCGTGCGTCGCCGGGGCGTGGCGCGCCGGCGGGGGCTTGTGTGTCAGCCCGTGTAGCCTTCGACGGTGCCGGCGTCGCGCACTTGCGCGGCGTCCGGGTTCGCGCCGAACTCGCGCCGCGCCCGGCGCTGGCGCAGCAGGTCCCAGCATTGGTCGAGCTGCACCTCGACCTCGCGCAGGCGCTTGCCGTCCGGGTCCTGCGCCTGGCCTGCCTCGCGCAGGCGGTGTTCTTCGTCGACCAGGTCGTTGATGTGATGCAGGATGCTCTTGTCGCTCATGGGGTCTTTCGGATGTTGTGGGGCCACAGGCTCAGGCGGCGTGTTGGCCGCCCTCGCGCAGCGCCAGCAGGGGGATGACGAGATCTTCCTCGTCGGCCAGGTGGCGCAACAGCAGCGTACCGCAGACCGACGCCTCGCGCACGAGCGCGTGCGCGCAACCCCAGGCCGCGGCCTCGGCCGGGTTGACGTGGGTCAATTCATGCCGCAGGCCGTGCAGCTGGCGCACCGCGGCATCGATGGTCTCGTGGTCGCGCGCCAGCAGGTCGAAGCCGGCCGCCAGGCGCGGCTCGGCGCGCCGCATGGCGGGAAAGTAGTGCTGGTCCTCCAGCCGGTGGTGGCCGTGCAGGTGCCCGAGGTGCGCGTCCAGCAGCGGCAGGGCCAGGCGGCGGAAGCCGACCCAGTCGAGGTCCTTGTCGAGCCAGCGCTGGCCCAGGGTTTGAAGTTGGTGCTGGCCGTGGCGCAGGCTCTCGTGCATGGCGCGCCACACGCCGGCCGTGCCGTGGGCGGCCTGGGTGTCCCAGCGCTCGCGCGGCAGGCGCTCCAGCAGGTACAGCAGCTCCGGCGCCAGGCGGGGCGCGTCGTCGTTGGCGGCGGTGTCGGGTGTCGGTGACATGAAAAGCTCTCGTCTGAAAAAGGGACGGTTCAGCGCCGAGCATCCTGGGCCAGCCGCAGCCGGGACGCCACCACCGCCACCAGCAGGCCGCCGATGACGGTGAAATGCTCTTGCACGATGGCTTTTTCCAGCATCGCCTGCATGCCCGTCATTTCCCAGTAGCGGTGCGCCACCGGCAGCGTGCCCAGGGTCATGACGATGAGCGCGCCCGCGCCTAGCCAGACCCAGCGCCCACCGCCGATGACCAGGGCCGAACCGGCCAGCTGCACCCCGATGGTCAAGGCCGCGAAGAAGGCCGCCGGCTGCAGGCCGAAATGCGCCATCTCGGCCGTGGCGCCGCCAAAGTCGATGATCTTGGTCACGCTGCTCCACCAGAAAATGTAGGTCAGCAGGGTCGCGCACAGGGTGTAGGTGGTGCGCGCCAGCGCCAGGCGCTGGATCCAGGTGTCGATGAACATGGCGGTCTCCTGGGGGGTATGAGCCAAGGCGGTCTGCGCCGCCTTGGAGGGTCTGAGCCCGATCAGCCGCGTGCGGCCTGGGTGGCCTTGCCCCACCAGACCACCTGGTCGAGCATATCCTTGGCGGCCGGGACGATATTGGCTTCGATGCTGCTCATCGGCTCGCCCTTCATCACCACGTTGAAGAAGTCGCCGCCGCCGATGTGCACGGCGCTGCGCACCGGCACCATTTGCAGCTCCACCGCGATCAGGCGGGCGTGCTCAATGGCGCGCGCCGCGCCCACGCCGCCGTAGCCGAGAAAACCGATCGGCTTGTGGTTCCACTCGGTGTAGGCCTGGTCAAAGGCGTTCTTCAGCGACGCGGTGATCGAGCGGTTGTATTCCGCCGTGATGACCACGTAGCCGTCGAATTCGGCGATTTTCTTCTGCCAGGCTACGGCGCGCGGGTCTTCGCTGGGCGCCCACAGGCTGGAGGCCTTTTCGTTGAAAAAGGGCAGATCGAAGCTTTTCAGGTCGACCAGCTCCACGTCCATGTCGTCGCGGGCCTGGGCCACGCCCATCATCCAATCGGCGGCCTTCGGGCCGAAGCGGGCGTCGCGGGTGCTGCCGATGATGACGGCGATCTTGAGTTTCTTGTTCATGGTGTGCTTTCGGTAAAAAACGGAGAGGGGCTTATTCGGTCTTGTCGTACGCGAACTGGATGCCTGCGGTGCCACCGGTTTCAATGAACAGGTTCATGAAGGCCGGCACGGTTTCCTGGCGTTGCCAGTCGCGCTGCAGCTCGCAGAACAGCTGCGGCACGCTGATCATCTTGCCGCCGGCCTGCTCGATGCGGCGCAGCCCCATTTCGTGCGCGGTGAGCGAGGTGCCGCCCACGGCGTCGGCCACCACATACACGTCGTAGCCGGCTTTCAGCGCATCCAGTGCGGGGAAGGTCAGGCAGGCCTCGGTCCACAGCGCCGTCATGATCAGCTTCTTGCGGCCGGTGGCCTCGACGGCCTTGCGGAACTCGACGTCTTCCCACGAGTTGATGGTGGTGCGGTCGTAGGTGGGGAACTTGTCCAGCACCTTACGCAGTTGCGGGATCGGCGGCTTGTTCAGTCCGGTTTTCACGTTCACCGTGGAGTGCACGATCGGCAGGCCATACGCCACGGCCGCCTTGGCGGTGCCCACGATGTTGTTGACCAGCAGCTGGCGGTCCATCGAGGCGATGGAGTTGACCTGCACCGGCTGGTAGTCGATGCAGATGAAGGCGGCGTTTTGCGGGGTGAGCAGGTCGTCGGTGACGGGATCGCGGATCGGTTCGCTGGCCATGAGAATCTCCTGACAGGTAAAAAAGAAGGGTGGGAAGGAAGCCGCCCGTCTGGGCGGCCGACGGTTACTTGCGCTGCGAGTCCAGCTGTTCGTTGTTCTTCACCACTTCCTGGGCGCGGTTGTAGCTTTCAATCAGCAACTGGTAGGGCGGGAACACCAGGGTGTAGACCTCGGCCCAGGCGGCGGCGTCCTCGCGGTTCCAGGTTTTCTGGATTTCCGAGGCCACGGCGGCGGTGTCCATCGGCACGGCGCCGGCCTGCACCACGCGCGCCAGGGTGATTTCCTGCGCCATCTTGCTGTAGGTGCCCGAGGCATCGACCACCACGAACACCTGGTAGCCGTCGGCGATGGCGCTGATGGCCGGAAAAGCCATGCACACGCTGGTGATGGTGCCGGCGATGATCAGCTGCTTCTTGCCCGTGGCCTTGACGGCCTTCACAAAGTCGGGGTTGTCCCAGGCGTTGATCTGGCCGGTGCGCGCCACGTACTGTGCGTGCGGGGCGCTGCCGTGGATCTCGGGGATCAGCGGGCCGTTCGGGCCTTGCGGCACCGAGGCGGTGGTGATGACCGGCATCTTGGCCAGGGTGGCGATCTTGGCCAGCGCGGTGGCGTTGCGGCGCAGCTCGGTCATGGGCATGTCGCCGACGGTCTGGAACAGGCCGCTCTGGTGATCGATGAGCAGCATCACGGCGTCGTCGGGGCGGATCACCGGCATCTGGCCGTTGAAGTTGGCGGGGGTGGACATGGGTTTTTCTCCGTTTTCTTGAAAAGGCGCCTTGGGCGCCGGGCTACCGGCGCGGGCCGAGGGGCCCGCGCCACGCGCACTTACTGCACTTGGCCGAAGCGGCCGCTGTTGAAGTCGTTGATGGCCTCGACGATCTGCTGCTGGCTGTTCATCACGAACGGCCCGTAGCCGACCACCGGCTCATCGATCGGCTCGCCGGACAACACCAACACCTTGGCGTCGCCATTGGCCTCCAGGGTCAAGCCTTCGCCGGCGGCAGACAGCGTGGCCATCTCGGCCGTGCGCAACACCTGGTCGCCGTTGAGCTGCACCGTGCCGGCCAGCACCACCACCATGGTGGTCCAGCCTTCCGGTTGGGGCAGGCTGACGGTCTTGCCGGCGTTCAGCCGCACGTCCCACACGTTCATCGGCGAATAGGTCACGGCGGGGCCCTTGGCGCCCTCGTACTGGCCGGCGATGACGCGCACCTTGCCCACCTCGTCGGCCAGCGCCACCTCGGCGATGCTGGCGGCCGTGATGCCCTGGTAGTGCGCCGGCGTCATCTTGTCCTTGGCGGGCAGGTTGACCCACAGCTGCACCATCTCGAACGGGCCACCGGCCTTGCTGTAGGCCTCGGAGTGGAACTCTTCGTGAATGATGCCGCCGCCGGCGGTCATCCATTGCACGTCGCCCTTGCCGATGACGCCGCCGGCGCCGGTGGAATCGCGGTGCTCGACCTCGCCGTCGTAGACGATGGTCACGGTTTCAAAGCCCCGGTGCGGGTGTTGGCCGACGCCGCGTCGGTGCGTGCCGCCGGTGCCCGCCGGGAAGGTGGTCGGGGCGGCATAGTCCAGCAGCAGGAAGGGACTGCGCTCGGGCACGCCCTCGCCGCTGTAACCGAACATGCCGTGCACGGGAAAGCCGTCGCCGACCCAATGGCGGCCGGGGGCGCTGCGGGTGTTCAAAACGGTTTTCATGGTCATGGAAGTGCTCCTGTGTGTGTCGGTCGGAACCCTGTGTTCCGGCATGAAGAGAATGATAGGGATGAAACAATGACTCGAAAAGTAGGCAAAATTCGCTCATATCGTTCTACTGGTGGAACAATACGGGGGTGAATCGCCCTGGGGTATTTCTCTCATGCAAGACCTGAACGACCTGGTTTACTTCGCCGCTGTCGCCGACCACGGCGGCTTCGCCCCGGCCAGCCGGGCGCTGAATGTGCCCAAATCAAAGCTCAGTCGGCGCGTCGCGCTGCTGGAGGCCCGCCTGGGTGTGCGCCTATTGCAGCGCACCACCCGGCGCTTCGCGGTGACGGAGCTGGGCGAGGCGTTCTTGCGCCACTGCCGCGCCATCCTGGCCGAGGCCGAGGCCGCCGAAGCCCTGGTGGCCGAGCAGACCATCGCTCCGCGCGGCACGGTGCGTCTGTCCTGCCCGCCGGCGCTGCTGCGCTCCACGGTGGGCGACATGTTGGTGCGCTTTCTCAACGCCTGGCCGCAGGTGCGCATCAAGGTGCAGGCCACCAACCGCAACGTCGACGTCTGGCAGGACGGGGTGGACTTCGCGCTGCGCGTGCGGCCCCGGCATGCGGCGCCGATGGCCCCGGCCGATGAGGTGGTGCGGCCCCTGGCGCTCAGTCCGCACGTGCTGGTGTGCGCGCCGGTGCTGCTGGTGAATGCCGCGCCGCCGGCCGAACCGGGCGAGCTGACGCGCCTGCCCACGCTGGGGCTGAGCAATTCGTCCGAGGAGGCGAGCTGGACACTGACCGGCCCGGCGGGCCAGCGCTTCAGCGTGCCGCACCAGCCACGCCTGGTGGTGGACGACGTGGGCGCGCTGTTCAGCGCCGCCGTGCAAGGCGTGGGCTGCGCCGTGCTGCCGCGCATGATCGCCCATGAGGCGCTCCAGAACGGAGCGCTGCAGCCGCTGATTCCGGACTGGCAACCGCCTGCCGGCGTGATTCAGGCGGCCTACGCCAGCCGGCGCGGCATGCGGCCGGCGGTGCGCCAGCTGTTGGACGCGCTGGCGGCCGGTTTCGATGAACTGATTGCCCAGGGGCTGTGCCTGGCGGCACCCACCGAGGCGCGACCGGTCGACGCGCTGGGTTGACCCCAGCCTGTGTTGGGCCCGGGACGGGGCCGGTTCGCCGGTTGGGCTTGCGGGTGGCCTACTTCGAGGCGTGGGCGGCGGCCTCGGCCGCCTGCTGGTCTGCGTGGTAGCTGGAGCGCACCATGGCGCCCACGGCGGCGTGGGAAAAGCCCATGGCGTGGGCCTCGCGCTCGAACATCTTGAAGGTGTCGGGGTGCACGTAACGTTGCACCGGGATGTGCGCGGTGGACGGCGCCAGGTACTGGCCGATGGTGAGCATGTTCACGCCGTGGGCGCGCAGGTCGCGCATGACCTCCAGGATTTCCTCGTCGGTCTCGCCCAGGCCGACCATCAGACCGCTCTTGGTGGGCACGTCGGGGTGCAAGGCCTTGAACTTTTTCAGCAGGTTCAGGCTGAAGGCGTAGTCGCTGCCGGGCCGGGCCTGCTTGTACAGACGGGGCACGGTTTCCAGGTTGTGGTTCATCACGTCGGGCGGCGCGGCCTTCAGGATGTCCAGCGCGCGGTCGTCGCGGCCGCGGAAGTCGGGCGTGAGGATTTCGATCTGCGTGCCGGGCGACTTGGCGCGGGTGGCGCGGATGCAGTCGACAAAGTGCTGGCTGCCGCCGTCGCGCAGATCGTCGCGGTCGACGCTGGTGATGACCACGTACTTCAGCTTCAGCTGGGCGATGGTGTTGGCCAGGTTCTCGGGCTCGTGCACGTCCAGCGGGTCGGGCCGGCCGTGGCCGACGTCGCAGAACGGGCAGCGGCGCGTGCACTTGTCGCCCATGATCATGAAGGTGGCCGTGCCGTGGCCAAAGCACTCGCCGATGTTGGGGCAGCTGGCTTCCTCGCACACCGTGACCAGCTTGTTCTGGCGCAGGATGTCCTTGATCTCGTAAAAACGCGTGCTGGCGCTGCCGGCCTTGACGCGGATCCAGTCGGGCTTTTTCAAGGCCGGGCCGTTGTTTTCGACCTTGACGGGGATGCGCGAGAGCTTGGCGCCGGCCTTTTGCTTGGCGCTGGGGTCGTAGCTGGCGGCGGACTGGGCCTCGCGCACGACGGGCGCGTCGGGGCCGACGGAGGGGGTGGGGGTGGACATGGGGTGATCCTTCGCGCCTGTTCAGGCAGCCAGCAAGCGGGTGAGCTGCGCGGCGAGTTCCCGCGCCGCCTCGTCCCACGTGGCGGAAACGCCGATTGTAAAAAGATCGACCGTGGGCAGGCCGGGGTAGCCGCAGGGGTTGATACGCGAGAAGGGTTCCAGGTCCATTGCCACGTTCAGCGCCAGGCCGTGGTAGGCGCGGTGGTTGCTGACCTTGATGCCCAGCGCCGCAATCTTGCCCAGCCCGGTGAAATCCGGCTGCGGCGCGGGGGTGCCCGGCTCGCGCCGCATGGGCCGTTGGGGCAGCACGGCGTGGCTGAAAGGGTCATCCAGCCGCACGTAGATGCCCGGCGCACCCGCCACCCGGTGCCCGGTCACGCCCCAGTGAGCCAGCGTGCGAAGGGTGGCTTCTTCGAGCCGGTAAACGTATTCCTTGACGAAGATGCCGCGCGTCTTCAAGTCGATCAGCGGGTAGGCCACCACCTGACCTGGCCCGTGGTAGGTCACCTGCCCGCCCCGGTCGGTCGGCACCACGGGGATGTCGCCCGGCGCCAGCACATGCTCAGGCCGGCCCGCCAGCCCCAGGGTAAAGACCGGCGAATGCTCGCAAATCCATAGCTGATCGCTGTTTGTGGGCGCCGGGGTTGCCGTAAATTCCTTCATCTTCTGGAAGGTTGGCAGATAGTCGACCCGGCCCAGCCAGCGCGCTTGCAGCGTCATGCCAGCACCTGGTCCAGTTGCTGCGACAAGCTCAGGCCCTGCTGCGTGTGCATCAGCCAGCCGAACACCGCCCGGCCGTCGCTGGCGCGGGCCCACAGTTCGCCGACCTGCCGCTTTTCCAACTCGCCAGGGTCGTTGGCCAAGTGCGCCCCCTTGTATTCCAGCAGTCCCACGCGGCCATCGACCAACTCGGCCACGAAATCGGCATAGAACCAGTGGCGCGATGTTGGCAAGCCAAACCCCGCGGGTGCGCCGACCAGGTTGCGCACCCAATGCTTGACCTTGGGATGCATGTCGATCAATTGGGCGCATAAAAACTCTTCGCCCCCGTCTTTCAAGTCGGCAATCACGGGGTAGAAATGTTTTGGGAAGTCGTACCGTCCGCCGTAGCGACTGCCCGCCGGTGCAGGGTAGGCCCCAGGCTCAAACACATGGGGGTGTGCCCAGTCCGGTGCCACTTGCCAGCCGCCATCCAGCACCAGTTGCCGAAAAGCTCGGCTGGCCGCCGCGTCGCGCAAGTCGGCGGCTTTGGCCTCCAGTGCGCGCGTCAGCGTAAAACGTGCCTGCGCCAGCGTCTCCAGCGGCACACCGCGTTCGTGCAACTGGTTGTTCACCACCGCCACGAACCAGGCCATGCGTTGCTCTGCGGTGAACTCAGGCAAGCGGGCGTAGAGCGACTGTTCCAACCAGCGTACCAGGTCTTGCGGGCCAATGCGGGTGCTGCCCAGGCTCAACGGCAACTGATCGGCGTCGGCCGGGCGCAGCTTGACGTGCTCGTTCTTCAGGTAAATCTCAAACACCCGGCCTTGTTCCACCACCTGAAACCCTGGCAGGTCGATGGCTTGCGGCGTCAGCAGATCGATGTCCACCGTTTCCAGCACCGCTTCACGCTCCAGCGGCCACAGCTCACCCTGGGGGCTGTCGCGGTAGGCCAGCGGCGGCACCGGGGCAAAGCGTTCTCCACGCGCCGCAGGTGCAGTCTGTGCGGCCACCAACGCGTTGTGCTGTGCAATCTGCTCGCGCACCTGCTCTTGCTTTTTGGCGCCACGCACGCCGCCGAGCAACTGCGCCTCCAGCTCGCTGCTGATGTGTCCGCTGACCACCACCTGCTGCGCCCCGCTCACCCCATGCAGCGTCACACCGGGCATGGCCACTAGTGCATCCGACGTCGCAACTGATTCAAAATTGGTAGCTATAGGCGATTTATCAGCTTCGGCATCGGTCGAATTTCCATCAAAAAGCGGCAGCGAGCCGGCTGGCGCCAGCATCGACGCCACATCCAGCGCCTCAAAGCCCATGTTGTGAATCAGGCGGTCGGCCAGGGCTTGCGCGGCGCTGGAAAACCTGGCCTCGCACACGTGCGCCCAGGCGCGGTTGAGCGCTGGGCGCCCGCGCCGCGTCGCGTAGGGCATGCGCAGCACACGGCCCAGCAGTTGCTCCACCGCCGTTGCGCTGCCGAGCTTTTGCAGCGAACACAGCACATAGGCAAAAGGGCAGTCCCAGCCTTCGCGCAGCGCCTGCACCGTAATCACGTGGCGCACCTGCGAGCTGCGCGCGCTCAAATCCAGCCCATCCAACTCGCGCGTGGCGCCGGTGGCCACCACCACCTGCGCGGCGGGGACGTGCAACTCTTCAATCAAATATTGGCGCAGTTTTTCCGGCGGCACCTCGTCGCCAGCGTTTTGCGCCTGGTACAGCACGATGGGGCGCACGTAGCCGTTGCCGGCCGCCTCATCCTTCATTGCTTCGGCTTCCAGCGCGGCTTGCGTCCGCACCGCGGCCAGCACCGCCTGCGGCCAGCCCTCAGGGTGCTCGGCCAGGGCGATCGGCAACTTGATCATGCTGGCGGCCGCCAACTCTTGCGCGCTGACGTGGTAGAGCACATTCGTCTTGCCCGCAATCGGCGTTGCCGTCAGCTCCAGCAGGCAGGCTGGGTTCAGGCGCTTCAGGGCGGTAAAACTCTTGTCCGTCTTGGTGTTGTGCGCTTCGTCCACGATCACAATCGGTTCGTGCAGCGCCAGCCAGTTGGTCAGGCTCTGGCGTGGCTGGCCGATGTGACCGCGCAGTATGGCGCGCCCGTCTTGCTCGGCCTCCTCGGCCGTTACCACCGCGTCGGGCAACTCGCGCAGCGCTGCCAGCGCGCGCGGTTGTTCGGCTTCGGCGGCCTTGAAGTGGCGCTCGAAACTCTCGGAAAAGCTGTACACGTTGCGCTTGTCGGTGTCGTCAATGCGAAAGCTCTGGATCGTCGCCACCACCACCACCGCTTTGCGGCCCCAGTCCGGTGGCGCGATCTGCGCCACATCTTCCAGCGCGCAGACGTGCAGGCCATCCCCATATTGGTCGGTCAGCACCTCCCGGTAGGGGTGGCCAGGGGTTTGCAGCCCCTTCAGCGTTTGCGCGCGGATGGCGTCGCTGGGCACCAGCCACACCACCACCGGCGCGTCGCTGGCGCGCCATTGCGCCGCCAGCAACGGAATTGCTTTTGCCGCCAACAGCGTTTTGCCGCCCCCGGTGGGAATGCGCAGGCACACGCAGGGCGTGGACCCAAAGGCATCGGCCTGATAGGGGCGTCCCACCAGCTCGCCAAACGCCAAGGTCGCCCCTTTCACTTGGGCGGCTTGGACGAACGCCGACAGCGTGTCCAGGGCAGTTTGTTGGTAGGGTTTGAGGGCGAAAGTGGTCATTTCAGACGTTGCTTAGGGGCAAATAGGTGGCACGGCGACTGGCCTTTGAGATGCGGCCAAATTGGCTTATCCCCCAGGATTTCACCAGTTATCCACAAACTTATCCTTAGCCCTAGAATAGCTGCGGTGGGAACGAACGTCGGCTTCATGCCGTGTGAGTGTCGCCAACCGGCTCGTTCCGGATGAGGCCATCCTATATTCCCACCCTTGTTCATAAAGCCGCTCCCACAAGCGGCTTTTTTCTTGTGTCGTACCTGCCGTAGCGGGTCGTGGCAGCGGCAGCGATCTTCATCCCGTCATCCCGCCCGCACATCGTGCGGAATGTGCCGGAAGGTCACGCGCGCCTGGGCCAGGCGGGCGGGGCCCAGGCGGCAGGCTTCGCCGTACACCGTCAGCGGCGCTTGGGGGGCCGGGCTTTGGGCATGCAGCGCCAGCAGCGCGGCCAGCACGTCGCGCGTGAGCACGTTGCCGCCTTGCGGACGCTTGTCGCCCAGGATGCCGTTGAACAGCAGGTACAGCGCGGCCCGCGGGCGCGGCTCGGCGGGCGCGGGCGCCTGGGGCGTTGGCGTGGCGAACAAGGGGCCGGCGGAAACTTCGGGTGGTTCGATTTGAGAAGAATTTTGCGAGAGGCCGGCGTCAACAAACGATGATGAGCTATTGTTTTCGTAGTAAATACCCAGCAATGGGGTGCCAGGGCGAGCGTGCGTGCCGGGCTCTTGCGGGGCGTAGGCGCTGCCGGTTTCCTGCTGCCAGATGAAAGCGGCCAAGGTGGCAAAGCGCACCTTGGGGTGAATGCGGCCGGTGGCGTCAAAAATGGGTTCGCCCAGGCGCATGAAGCGAAAGCCGCCGCCTTGGGTGGCGGGGTTCCAGGGCGAGCCGTCGGGCGCGGGCTGGCCCCAGCCTACCGCGCGACTGACGCCGCCGGATTCACCGGCAACGACTTTTTCGAGCCGCGGCAGGCAGTGGGTGCGGGCGTGCTCACCCATTTCAATGCCGATCCAGCGCCGCCCCATCTTGTGCGCCACGGCGGCGGTGGTGCCGGAGCCCAGGAAGCTGTCGAGCACGAGGTCGCCGGGGTTCGTGGCGATGTGAAGGATGCGTTGGATGAGGCGCTCGGGTTTTGGGGTGGTAAACACCTCGCCCCCGAAGAGGGTGACGATTTCTTTTTTTGCGTCTTGTGTGTGCCCAACTTCCTCGTATTGCCACCAAGTCTGTGGGACGACCCCGTCCTTGACCTCCGAGAGAAAACGCTTGAGTGCGGGAACGTTATTGCCGTCTTTTCCCCACCAAATTCTGTTGTCGCCGTGAAGCCGCCACAAATTCGCTTCAGAGATGGACCAGTAGCGACCTGCGGGCGGTCCGTCAATCAATCGACCGCCAGGGGTCGTGATCGAGTACGTACCAAGGCTGTAGAAGTTTCGTGCTGAAAGATCGCTCGCTTTCCAGTTGCCACGCGGGTCGTTGTCTGGATTTTTGTAGGCGTTGTCTTGCAGTTCCGTCCGAGGCATCAAATTTGGAGTCCAGGTCGCTCCAGATTTCGCGTACACAAGGACGTAGTCATGATCTTCTGAAAAGTGGCGGGCGGTAGATTTGGGTGAGTAGTTCTTTCGCCAGAGCACCGTGGTTACAAAATTCCCCCGCCCAAACACCTCGTCCATCAAGACCTTGAGGTAGTGCCCCTCGTTGTCGTCGATGGTGACCCAGATGGAGCCGTCTTCGCGCAGAAGATCGCGCAGCAGTTGCAGGCGCGGCAGCATCAGAGTGAGCCATTGGGCGTGCTCCAGGTTGTCGTCGTAATGCTCAAAGGCGCTTTGGGTGTTGTAGGGCGGGTCGATGAAGATGCATTTGACGCGGCTGCGGTAGAAGGGCAGCAGGCTTTTGAGGGCCTGGAGGTTGTCGCCCTGAATCAGCAGGTTGTGCTGGGCGGCCTGGGGTTGGCCGTGCTGGCTGATGGGCTCCAGCAGCCGGTAGGGCACGCGGGCGGCGGTGGTGAAGGCGTCTTGGCGGCCGAGCCAGTCGAGGGTGGGCATGGGTGTGAACGGGTGGGGTCAGGCGGCGCCGGGTTGGGTGCTGGCGTCAAACACCTGTTGCACGCTTTCGCGGTGAAACAGGTCCACGTAGGGCTGGTAGCGGTAGACGCGGTTGCGGCCCTGGCCGGTGATTTCGCGCAGTAGGCCTTTTTGCTCCAGTGTTTGTAGCAGCTTAATGGCGGTGGGCGCCGACGATTGGGTGATTTTGGCCACGGTTTTGGCGTTGACCAAGGGGTGGCGGTACAGGTGCTCCAGCAAGGTCAGCGCGCGCGCGTGGCCGGTCAGTTGGGCGCGGTGGGCGGCTTGCAGGTTGACGATGTCTTGCGCGGTTTGGGTGGCGGCGCGGGCGGTGACGCTGACGCCACGCAGAAAAAATTTGAGCCACGGCTCCCAGTGGCCCTGGCTGCGGATGGCGGACAGGCGATCGTAGTATTCGGCGCGGTTGGCTTTGAGAAACACCGAGAGGTAGAGCAGCGGGCGCGACAGGGCACCGTCTTCGCACAACAGCAAGGTGATGAGCAGGCGACCGACGCGGCCGTTGCCGTCCAAAAAGGGGTGGATGGTTTCAAACTGGGCGTGGGCCAAGCCACAGCGCACCAGCAGGGGCAGTTGCTGGCGGTGTTGGTGCAAAAAATTTTCCAGCTCGCCCAGCGCGGTGGGCAACTCGTGTGGCGGTGGGGGCACGAAGGCGGCGTGGGCCAAGGTGCTGCCAGCAGGGCCGATCCAGTTTTGTGAGCGGCGGAATTCGCCGGGGGTTTTGTCGCCGCCGCGCACGCCTTGCATCAACTCGGCGTGGATTTCGCGCAGCAGGCGCAGGCTCAACGGAAAGCCGTCGGCCAGCCGCGCGAGGCCGTGGTTCATGGCGCGCACGTAGTTGACGACTTCTTCAACGTCGCCCGGGGATTCGGCGGCGCTGTGGTCGGGGTTTTCAAAGGCCAGCACGTCTTCGAGGGTGCTTTGGGTGCCTTCGATCTGAGAGGAGAGCACGGCCTCGTGCCGCACGTACATGGCGACGAAGAGGTCGGGGTTGGGCAGCAGCCGGGCGATGGCGTCGAGCCGGCCGAGGTCGCGGTCGGCCTGGGAGAGCAAGGTGAGCAGCTCTCCATCGAAGGCAACCGACGGCTCGGGCGGCAGCGGTGCAGGGATGAAGGCGCGGTAACCCGTGGTTTGCTGGATGTAACGGCCGGCGCGGGTGCTGTCTGGCATGTCGATTTAAACAAGACGTTTAATCGGTGAGTGTATTTAAATTTTCTGGGGATTTTTTAAAATTGTGCGCCCGAGGTGATGGGGTTGCCGGTTGGGCTGGCTCAGGGTACAGGGCTGTGTTTTTGAGCAGGAACGACCGGCGGGTGGTTAAAGCAGGCGCTGCGCGGGGCGTTGGTTGCGCGCAGGCGCAGGCGCGTGGGCGGGGCAGATACGCTACAACTACCGTAGCTATAAGTCATTTATTGACGCCGGCCTTCAGCTCAATTTATTACAAAACCACCTTGACCATAGGGTGGCTGGTGAGGGCGCGGTAGAGGTTGTCGAGCTGCTCGCGGCTGGTGGCGGTGACGGTGATGGTCACGCCCAGGTAGTTGCCTTTCTCGCTCTCGCGCAGCTCCACCGTGGTGGCGTCGAAGGTCGGGTCGAACTGCTGGGCGATGTCGGTGATGGCGTGCACGAAGCCGTCTTGCTTGGCGCCCATCACCTTGATCGGAAACTGGCTCGGGTACTCGATCAGCGACTCGTGGCGCGGGTCGGTCGGGCTGGGCTCGGGGTGCAGGGGGTCGGGCAGCGGCGGGGTGTTGTCGGGGGTGCTCATGCGAGGCTGGCTTCCTTGGCTTGTTGGTAGGCGGCGTAGAGTTTCTGGTACACGGGGCCGGCTTGGCCGTTGCCCACGGGCTGGTCGTCGAGCCGGGTGATGGGCAGCACTTCCTTGGTGGCCGAGGACAGCAGCAGCTCGTCGGCGACCAGCACCTCGGCCTTGGCAATGCGGCGCAGGTCGAAGCCGATGCCGGCGCCGCGGCACAGCTCCTCGATCAGGCCGTAGCGGATGCCCTCCAGCACCAGATGGTCCTTGGGCGGGCCCATGACCTGGCCGTCCTTGACCACCCAGACGTTGCTGGCCGCCGCTTCGCTCAAGAATCCGTCGCGGAACATCACCGTCTCCAGCGCGCCCTGCTCGAAGCTGATCTGGCGCGCGAACACCGCGCCCAGCAGGCTGATGGACTTGATGTGCGCCTTTTTCCAGCGGAAATCATCGGCGCTGACGCAGGCCACGCCCTGGGTGCGTTGCGCCAAGGTGGGCGACGTCAGGGGCAGGCAGGTGGCGAACACGGTCGGCGTCAGGCCGGGCAGCATGGGGTGGTCGCGCAGGGCCACGCCACGTGTCACCTGAAGGTAGTAGAACCAGTCCTGGGGTTGGGGCCGAAGCGCGTCGGGGGCTTGCGCGTAGGCGGCGATCAGCTCCAGCGCGATCTGGCGCCACTGCTCGGGCGTGTGCGGGTTGGGGATGCGTGTCTCTTTCAGGCTGCGTTCCAGCCGGGCCATGTGCTGCTCGAAGCGAAACGGCCGTGGCGTCTGGCCGCCGCGGCCGTACACGGAGATGCCCTCGTACACCCCGTCGCCGAAGATGAACCCGCGGTCCAGCGGGCTGACGCGGGCTTCGGGCAACGTGGTGATCTCGCCGTTCAGGTGGCACGGCAGCGCAGGCAAATGGTCGGTGCGGTAGGCGGACATGACGTGGGTTGGGCGGGGTGGCAAACGCCTTGAGGCCCCATTCTGACGCACCGTATCCGAGGTGAGTGCAAATGGCGCGGGTTTCTCCGTATAATCGACTGGATTTGCAGTTGGTTGCGTGCACGTAACCGCGGCGTCAGTTGGCATGAGAACAATCGCATCCGATACGACGCGGCCCACGTCCCGGCGCACCGAAGGCTGGCCGGACACGGCGGCCGAGGAGGAGGTTCCCACCCCGCTTACGGCGGAGCAAGCTCGGCAATGGCGCGCGCGCCATCCGCAGTTGCCCGTGGCGCGCGTGTTGGCGATGCAGGTGTTGACCGGCATCGCGGTGGTGGCACTGACGTGGGGGTTTACCGGTCGATCGGCGCTGGCTTGGTCGGCTGCGTACGGCGCGCTGGTGGGTATATTGCCCGCCGCCGTGGCTGCAAAAGGAACGGCCCGCTGGGCGGCACCTGGTTTTCCACCGGGTGCGGCGCTGGCAGGCTTTTTGTTGTGGGAGGCGGTCAAGCTGGTCTTGGCCGTGGGGATGCTGTTAGCGGCCCCGAAAATTTTGGGGGCGCCGAACTGGCCAGCGTTGCTGATCGGGTTGGTGCTGACTGTCAAGGTGTACTGGGTTGGCCTGCTGCTGGCCCAGTCGATGAGGTCCAGGCAAGGACAGGCAAGAGTAAAAACCAATGGCTGCTGAAACCGCTGCTGGGCAAGGCCCGACCGCTGGCGAGTACATCGTCCACCACCTGACACACTGGCAGAACCGTGCACCCACAGGTGTGTTTGATCTGGGCGTTTTCAACCTCGACTCGATCATTTACTCGGTCGTGCTCGGCGTGCTCGGCTGCTGGCTGTTGTGGCTGGCCGCGCGCAAGGCCACCTCGGGCGTGCCGGGGCGTTTCCAGGCCGCGGTCGAAGTGCTGGTCGAGATGGTCGACAACCAGGCCAAGGGCATTGTGCACAACGCCGCCAGCCGCAAGTTCGTGGCGCCGTTGGCGCTGACGGTGTTCGTCTGGATTTTCCTGATGAACGCCATGGACCTGCTGCCGGTCGATCTGCTGCCCTGGATGTGGCAGCAAATTTACGGCGCCACCGGGGGTGACCCGCACCATGCCTACATGCGCGTCGTGCCCACGGCCGACCTGTCGGTCAGTTTGGGTCTGTCGGTGGCCGTGCTGCTGATCTGTGTCTACTACAACATCAAGATCAAGGGCGCCGGCGGCTGGGTGCATGAGCTGTTCACCGCGCCGTTTGGCAACCATTGGGCGCTGTACCCGTTCAACTTCGCGATGCAGATCGTGGAATTCATCGCCAAGACCGTCTCGCACGGCATGCGACTGTTCGGCAACATGTACGCGGGCGAGCTGATTTTCATGCTGATCGCCCTGATGGGTGGCGCTTTCGCCATGACCGGCACCGGCATCGGCCTGGCCATTGGCCACGTCATCGCGGGCTGGGCCTGGGCGGTGTTCCACATCCTGATCATCACCCTGCAAGCCTTCATCTTCATGATGCTGACGCTGATCTATATCGGCCAGGCACATGATGCGCACTGAGCCCGCCAGGGTTCGGCGCAGTTCAGTTTTCCCTTTGTTTCTTCGTTAACCAACCACGTCCCTTAGGAGTCATCATGGAAGTTATCAGCTTTGTCGCCCTGGCCGCCGGCCTGATCATCGGTCTGGGTGCCGTTGGTGCCTGTATCGGCATCGGCATCATGGGCAGCAAGTACCTGGAATCGGCCGCACGCCAGCCCGAGCTGATGGGCGAGTTGCAAACCAAGATGTTCCTGCTGGCCGGTCTGATCGACGCCGCCTTCATTATCGGTACCGGTGTGGCCCTGTGGTTCGCCACCGCCAACCCGTTCCTAGCTCAGATCGCCAACCTGCCCAAGTAAGTACCGGACCGGGTTGGGGTGGGGTTGGCGCACTTTTCGTGTGCCACCCCGCATGAGAGTTTTCCGGCCCAGCGCCGCCGCATGAAGGATCAACCGTGAGCATCACCGGTACCCTAATCATTCAGATCATCGTGTTTCTGCTCCTGGTGGCGTTCACGATGAAATATGTGTGGCCGCCGATTGCCAAGGCACTGGACGAACGCGCCCAGAAAGTGGCGGACGGTTTGGCCGCCGCCGACAAGGCAAAAAGCGAATTGGCCGCCGCCAACACGCGTGTTGAGCAGGAGCTTGCCGCCACGCGCGGCGAGAACGCCCAACGCCTGGCCGACGCCGAGCGCCGAGCGCAGCAGATCATCGAGGAAGCCAAGGCCCGTGCCAACGACGAAGGCGCCAAGATCGTCGCCGCCGCCAAGGCCGAGGCCGAGCAGCAAACGGTGCAAGCCCGCGAAGCGTTGCGCGACGAAGTGGCCAAGCTGGCGGTTCGTGGCGCCGAGCAGATTCTGCGCAAGGAGGTCAACCCTTCCGTGCATGCCGATTTGCTCAATCGCCTGAAGACCGAACTGTAAAGGCCGAGGACACCAGATGGCCGAACTTGCCACCATCGCCAGACCCTACGCCGAGGCGTTGTTCGAGGCCAGCCAGGGCGACCTGCCGGCGACCCAGCGTTGGCTTGACACGTTGGCCGCCGCCGTGGGTGCCCCGCAGCTGCTCGAGTTTGCCGCCAACCCCAAGGTCGATGCCCAGGAGGTCTACCAGGTGGTGACCACCGTGCTGTCGGAGCCCTTGAGCGAACGCGGCGTGAATTTCCTGCGTACCGTCATCGACAACGATCGTCTGGCGGCCATGCCGGAAATCGCCAAACAGTTCCGCGAACTGGCCAACGCCAGCAGCGGGCGCTCGGACGCGGTGATCTACAGCGCCTTTCCGATCTCGGACGCGGAGCTGGCCGATCTGAAGTCGGTGCTGGAAAAGCGCTTCGGGCGCAAGCTGGAAACCCAGGTGCACGTGGCGACCGAGCTGATCGGCGGCGTGCGCGTGGTGGTCGGCGACGAGGTGCTGGACACCTCCGTCAAGGCCCGTCTGCAACAAATGAAATCGGCCCTCACCGCCTGACGCGAAAGCGCCAAAGCCCCGAGAGCCCTCGATACTTCCTAGAACATTAAGGAAAGAGTCATGCAACTCAATCCCACCGAAATTTCTGAACTGATCAAAAGCCGCATCGAGGGTCTTGGCGTTAACGCCGACGTGCGCAACCAGGGCTCCGTGGTGTCGGTGACCGACGGTATCGTGCGCATCCACGGCCTGTCCGATGCGATGCAGGGCGAGATGCTGGAGTTCCCTCCCACGCCCGGCGGTCAACCGACCTTCGGTCTGGCGCTGAACCTGGAGCGCGACTCCGTCGGCGCCGTGATCTTGGGTGAATACGAGCACATCTCCGAAGGCGACACCGTCAAGTGCACGGGCCGCATTCTGGAAGTGCCCGTCGGCCCCGAGCTGATCGGCCGCGTGGTCAACGCCCTGGGTCAACCGATCGACGGCAAGGGCCCGATCAACGCCAAGATGACCGACGTGATCGAGAAGGTCGCCCCGGGCGTGATTGCCCGCCAGTCGGTGAGCCAGCCGGTGCAGACCGGCCTGAAGTCGATCGACTCCATGGTGCCGATCGGCCGTGGCCAGCGCGAGCTGATCATCGGCGACCGCCAGACCGGCAAGACCGCCGTGGCGATCGACGCGATCATCAACCAGAAGGGTCAGAACATGACCTGCGTGTACGTCGCCATCGGCCAGAAGGCGTCGTCCATCAAGAACGTGGTGCGCGCGCTGGAGCAGCACGGCGCCATGGACTACACCATCGTCGTAGCGGCATCCGCTTCCGAGTCCGCCGCCATGCAGTACGTGGCCGCCTACTCCGGCTGCACCATGGGCGAGTACTTCCGCGACCGTGGCCAAGACGCCCTGATCATTTACGACGACCTGTCCAAGCAGGCTGTCGCCTACCGTCAGGTCTCGCTGCTGCTGCGCCGCCCGCCAGGCCGCGAAGCCTACCCCGGCGACGTGTTCTATCTGCACAGCCGCCTGCTGGAGCGCGCCGCTCGCGTGAACGCCGACTACGTCGAAGCCTTCACCAAGGGCGAGATCAAAGGCCAGACCGGCTCGCTGACCGCGTTGCCCATCATCGAGACGCAGGCTGGCGACGTGTCCGCCTTCGTGCCGACCAACGTGATTTCCATCACCGACGGCCAGATCTTCCTGGAAACCAACCTGTTCAACGCCGGTATCCGTCCCGCCATCAACGCCGGTATCTCGGTGTCGCGCGTCGGTGGCGCGGCCCAGACCGACCTGATCAAGAAGCTCTCTGGCGGTATCCGTACCGACTTGGCGCAGTACCGTGAGCTGGCCGCCTTCGCCCAGTTCGCCTCCGATCTGGACGACGCCACCCGCAAGCAGCTGGACCGTGGCGGCCGCGTGACCGAACTGCTCAAGCAGCCGCAGTACAGCCCGCTGCCGATTTCCCTGATGGCGGCTTCGCTGTTCGCCGTCAACAAGGGCTACATGGACGACCTCGAAGTCAAGCAAGTGCTGCCCTTCGAGTCCGGCCTGCACGCCCACCTCAAGGACAAGCACGCCGCCCTGTTGCAGAAAATGGAAGGCGGCAAGGCGTTGGACAAGGACAAGGAAGCGGAGAGCGAACTGACCGCCGCGATCGAGGCGTTCAAGAAAAGCTTCGCCTGATCCTGGAATAAGGAGCCCCCGCAATGGCAGTCGGCAAGGAAATTCGCGGCAAGATCAAATCGGTGGAGAACACCAAGAAGATCACCAAGGCCATGGAAATGGTGGCCGCGAGCAAGATGCGCAAGGCGCAGGATCGCATGCGCGCGGCTCGCCCGTACGCCGAGAAGGTGCGCAACATCGCCACCAATCTGGGCGAGGCCAATCCCGAGTACGTGCACCCCTTCATGAAGTCCAACGACGTCAAGAAGGCCGGCATCATCGTCGTCACCACCGACAAGGGTCTGTGTGGCGGCATGAACACCAACGTGCTGCGCGCGGTGACCACCCAGCTGCGCGACTTGCAGTCGCAAGGAATGGGTATTGACGCCGTGGCCATTGGCAACAAGGGCCTGGGTTTTCTGACCCGCATTGGCGCCAAGGTGGTGTCGCAGGTCACCCAACTGGGCGACACGCCGCACCTGGACAAGCTCATCGGCCCGGTGAAGGCACTGCTCGACCAGTACGCCAAGGGTGAGCTGAGCGCCGTCTACATCGCCTACACCCGCTTCGTGAACACCATGCGGCAGGAATCGGTGATCGAGCGGCTGTTGCCCTTGTCGATCGAGAAAATGCAGCAGGAAACCCGCGACAGCGGCACCCAGCATTCGTGGGATTACATCTACGAGCCGGACGCCCAATCGGTGATCGATGACCTGCTGGTGCGTTACGTCGAGGCGCTGGTCTATCAAGCGGTGGCCGAAAACATGGCTTCCGAGCAATCCGCGCGCATGGTGGCCATGAAGGCCGCCACCGACAACGCGGGCAACGTGATCAACGAGCTCAAGCTGGTCTACAACAAGACCCGCCAGGCGGCGATCACCAAGGAATTGTCCGAGATTGTCGCGGGTGCCGCGGCCGTCTGATCCCGGTTTACACACGAATCAAGTTATTGGAGCAACACATGGCTCAAGTTCAAGGAAAAATCGTTCAGTGCATCGGCGCCGTGGTCGACGTGGAATTCCCGCGCGACAAGATGCCCAAGGTGTACGACGCCCTCAAAATGGACGGCTCGACGCTGACGCTGGAAGTGCAGCAGCAGCTGGGTGACGGCATCGTGCGCACCATCGCGCTGGGCTCGTCCGACGGCCTGCGTCGCGGCATGATGGTGGCCAACACCGGGCGCGCCATCACGGTGCCGGTCGGCCAGGCCACGCTGGGCCGCATCATGGACGTGCTGGGCAACCCGATCGACGAGCGCGGTCCGGTCAGTCACGAGCACACCGCTTCCATCCACCGCAAGGCGCCGTCCTACGACGAGCTGTCGCCCTCGCAGGAACTGCTGGAGACGGGCATCAAGGTGATCGACCTGATCTGCCCGTTCGCCAAGGGCGGCAAGGTGGGGCTGTTCGGCGGCGCTGGCGTGGGCAAGACCGTGAACATGATGGAGCTCATCAACAACATCGCCAAGGCGCACTCGGGTCTGTCCGTGTTTGCCGGCGTGGGTGAGCGCACCCGCGAGGGCAACGACTTCTACCACGAGATGGCGGAGTCGGGCGTTGTCAAACTGGACAATCTGGCCGAATCCAAGGTGGCCATGGTCTACGGCCAGATGAACGAGCCCCCCGGCAACCGCCTGCGCGTGGCGCTGACCGGCTTGACCATCGCCGAGTCCTTCCGTGACGAAGGCCGCGACGTGCTGTTCTTCGTCGACAACATCTACCGCTACACGCTGGCCGGTACCGAAGTGTCCGCCCTGCTGGGCCGTATGCCTTCCGCCGTGGGCTACCAGCCGACGCTGGCCGAAGAAATGGGCCGTCTGCAGGAGCGCATCACCTCCACCAAGGTGGGCTCGATCACCTCGATCCAGGCCGTGTACGTGCCTGCCGACGACTTGACCGATCCGTCGCCCGCCACCACCTTCGCCCACCTGGACTCCACCGTGGTGTTGTCGCGTGACATCGCCGCGCTGGGCATCTACCCGGCCGTGGATCCGCTGGATTCCACCAGCCGCCAGCTCGACCCGCTGGTCGTGGGCGAGGACCACTACAGCACCGCCCGCGCCGTGCAGGGCACTCTGCAGCGCTACAAGGAATTGCGCGACATCATCGCCATTCTGGGCATGGACGAATTGGCCCCCGAGGACAAGCTGGCCGTGGCCCGGGCGCGCAAGATTCAGCGCTTCCTGTCGCAGCCCTTCCACGTGGCCGAGGTGTTCACCGGCTCGCCCGGCAAGTACGTGTCGCTGAAGGACACCATCCACGGCTTCAAGATGATCGTGGGCGGCGAGTGCGACCACATGCCCGAG
>Ga0209572_1000832_pt1 | contig 32965 bp, 35 predicted proteins | sample EBPBio232012_DNA_FD_185867 | JGI IMG/M metagenome (GOLD analysis project Ga0209572, IMG submission 185867) | Wastewater treatment Type I Accumulibacter community from EBPR Bioreactor in Madison, WI, USA - Reactor 1_1/23/2012_ DNA (SPAdes)... | ecosystem: Engineered > Bioreactor > EBPR >...
GCCCTATCAGGACCAGCCCTTCGGCACGCTGGCACTCGATCTGTCGATCGGTCCGCCAGAGCTTGTTGGCAAGGGGCACGGCAGCGCGATCCTGCGGCAGTTTGCAGCGACATTGTTCGATGAAGGTGCGCCGCGTCTGATTGTCGATCCGCACCCGGACAACAAGCGCGCAATCAAAGCCTATCAGAAGGCGGGCTTCCGCCATTTCGAAACCAGACACTCAATCTATGGTCCGGCCTATTTGATGGCGCTGGACGCACCGGAAGAGACAGACTGACATGACAAATCTTTCCCCCCGCGAGACCGTTTCGGAACTCGACCGCTACATTATCGGCCAGAAGGACGCCAAGCGCGCCGTGGCGATTGCCCTGCGCAATCGCTGGCGGCGCCAGCAGCTGACCGGCCAGATGCGCGAAGAGGTGATGCCGAAAAACATCCTGATGATCGGCCCGACCGGCGTCGGCAAGACCGAGATCGCGCGGCGACTGGCAAAACTTGCCGGTGCGCCCTTTATCAAGGTGGAAGCGACCAAATTCACCGAAGTCGGCTATGTCGGCCGCGACGTCGAGCAGATCATTCGCGATCTCGTCGAGGCGGCGATTGGCCTTCAGAAGGAAAAGATGCGCGAGGATGTAAAGGCGCGGGCGCATCTGAATGCCGAGGAACGTGTTCTGGAAGCACTGGTTGGCAAAACTGCCAGCCCCGCCACCCGCGACAGTTTCCGCAAGAAGCTGCGCGACGGCGAGCTGGACGACAAGGAGATCGAGGTCGAGGTGTCAGACAGTGGCACGGGCGGTATGCCGAGCTTCGAGATCCCCGGCATGCCCGGTGCCAACGTGATGAACATCAACGACATGCTGTCGAAGGCGATGGGCGGCAAGCGCACCAAGACGCGCAAGACCACAGTCAAGCAGTCCTATGACGTGCTGATCAATGATGAGTCCGACAAGCTGCTCGACCAGGACGAAGTGGTGCGGCGTGCGCTGGAATCGGCCGAGAACGACGGCATCGTGTTCCTTGACGAGATCGACAAGGTAGCGCACCGCCAGGACGGCATGTCGGGCGGACCGTCACGAGAAGGCGTGCAGCGCGACCTGCTGCCGCTGGTCGAAGGCACGACGGTTGCGACCAAATATGGACCGGTGAAGACTGACCATATCCTGTTCATCGCGTCGGGCGCGTTCCACGTCGCCAAGCCGTCGGACCTTCTGCCGGAACTGCAGGGCCGCCTGCCGATCCGTGTCGAACTGCGCGCGCTGGAAAAGGATGACTTCAAGCGCATCCTGCTCGAGCCTGAAACCTCGCTCGTCAAGCAATACGTCGCGCTGATGGCGACCGAAGGCGTCGAGCTGGAGTTCACCGACGATGCCGTGGACCGGCTTGCCGGCATTGCGGTCGATCTCAACGCCAATGTCGAGAATATCGGCGCAAGACGGCTGCAGACGGTGATGGAACGCGTGCTGGACGACGTCTCCTATGACGCGCCGGACCGCGACGGATCAAAAGTGACGGTTGACGCCGACTATGTGGCCAAACATGTCGGCGAAATCTCCAAAAACACAGATTTGTCGCGTTTCATCCTGTAAAGCTCGTGACGATGTGCGGCAGCTGTTGCGCTGCCGCACTCGACAGCAATGGCGGGGTTCCCTAGATCACTCTCACGGAAGCCGGTGACCCGGCGAACGCGAGATGGAAATTCGGCATGAAGACTTCGATTGTCCTCGCTCTGGTGGTGCTGCTTTCGGCGGGGAATTCCGGCTTTGCCGCCACGGATGTTCCGGCCGGCAATCGCAATGCCGAACAGCCTGCTGTTCCAGGTGGGTCCGCATCGCGCACAAAAGCCCTGAAAACCACCTATGACGCGAAATATCGCAAGGTGATTGCCCTGCTGCGCAACGACAAGGCGCTGCGCGGCAAGATAGTCGAGGCTGCGCGCGAATATGGCATCAGCCCGTTGCACATTGCTGGCGCGATTGTCGGCGAGCACACCTACAATGTCGACGCCTATGACCGGCTGCAGCAATATTACGTCAAGGCGGCGTCCTATCTCGGATCCAGCTTCGCGTTCAAACATGACGGCGAAGACATCAGCGATTTCATCGAACGCCCTCAGTTTTCCGCCTGCGACAGCGCCAAAGGCAGCTATGGCGTCTGGACCTGTCGCGAACGCGTCTGGAACAGGACGTTCCGGGGTAAATCTGTCGACGGTAAGACGTTCCCGAACAACCGGTTCAGCGCGGTGTTCTTCCAGCCATTCTATGCCGGCCAGACATTCGGTATCGGCCAGCTCAATCCGCTGACGGCATTGCAGATGAGCGATACGGTCAACCGCATATCGGGACTGCCGAAGCTTGACTATCGTCAGCCAACCGAAGTCTACGCCACGATCATGGACCCGGATCGCACCTTGCCCTATGTCGCCGCGACTTTGCGCAAGTCGATCGACGCCTATGCCGAGATCGCCGGCTTCGACATTTCCGGCAATCCGGGTGTCACCGCCACGCTCTACAATATCGGCAATCCCGAGGAGCGGGCGCGGGCGCTGAAGGCAGAAAACGCTGAGCGGGTCGCACGAGGCGAACCGGAGCGGATGCCGGAAGAGAATTACTATGGCTGGCTGGTCAATGACCGCATTGCCGACATTGAAGCGCTATTTTGAGGCTTCGCCTTCAAGCAGGCTGATCGCCGCTTCAAGTTCCTCATCCGACATGTTCGCAATCCGTGCAGCCAGCAGATTGGCAAGTTGGGTCGCCTTTGGCGAAAGACCGCCGGTATCAACCACCACCTGCGGGTCATAGGCTGCGGCCAGACGCTGCAATTCCTCGGCCTCGTCCCAGATGACATTGAAATAGCCAATGATCTTCTGGATCATCGGCCAGGTCGGGCGGCCGCGACGGCCATGTTCAAGTGCCGACAGATAGGCAGACGACACCCCAAGCGCCTGTGCCATCTCCTTTTGCGAAAGGCCGCGCTCGGCGCGCATGTCGCGCAGTCTTTCGCCAAAGGGAGTCATTGCGACCGATCCTGTGGCAGCCTGCGCATTCGGACATAGAGCGCGCCTTGTCCGCCATGGGTCATTGCCGCGTCCTCATAACCGGAGACGACCTGCCGGAAGGGCGGCGTTGCAAGCCAGCCGGGGACTGAGCGTTTAAGCACACCATCGCTGGCGGATGACGAACCCTTGCCGGTGATCACCAGCACGTAACGCACGCCGCGCACATGAGCCCGCGACAGGAATGAGAGCAACATGCCATAGGCTTCGTCCTGTCGCAGTCCGTGCAGATCGATCCGCGCTTCGAGCTGAAGTTTGCCGCGCGCAATCTTTTTTTGCGTCGTCCGGTCGAGATGCTGGACCTGCAACCGGTCTGGCTGCGGGAGCGCAACGGGCATAGGAAGCGGTTCGCTCTTTGCCGGTTGCCTGGCGGGTTGCTTGTCGTCCGGTTCTGGCTCTGCCTCTGGCAGAATGCGGCCCGACAGCGGCTTTGTCGTGCGCGCGACGAGATTCCAGAGGATGCGTTCCTCGTCCGACAATTCGCGCTTGCGGCTCATCTCGACCAACCAGCGGCGAGTGACCTCGGGACCAGCGCATAGAAATCTGCCGGGTGCTTGATGCCGCCTGCGATTTCTCCGGCCGCGACGCCTGATCCTGCGAACAGGTCGCCACGCGCAGCGCCCAAGATCGCCGAGCCCGTGTCCTGCGCGATCATCAGACGGCGGAACGGTTTTCCGTCAAAGGCGGTCAGCGTGTGAGCATCGATGTAGAACGGCGTGCCGAATGTGTGCAGCAGCCGGTCGACAGCAACCGAACGGCCGGGTGTCAGCTGCACCTTGGCAGCGGCAATCGGCCCCAGTGAAGGGTCGAGCGCAGGCGCATCGCGGAAGAAGATGAAGGACCGGTTGTGCCAAAGAATTTCGTCGACGCGCTCGGGGTGACGCGCAAACCAGGCGCGAATACTCTGCATCGTAACGCGCTTGAGCGGGATTTCGCCCATTTCAGCCAGCACCTTGCCGACGCCTGTGAAACGCTGGCCGCTCTTTGCGGCATAAGTGATCCGTCGCACCGACCCATCGGTCATGTTCAGCCGGGCAGCACCCTGAACATGGATGAAAAACACATCAACCGGATCTGCCAGCCAGGCCATTTCGAGCCTGCGGCCGGCCAGTGCTCCGCTCTCGATCGCCTCGCGGTCGAAATATTCGACGATTCCCTTTTCGGTTTTGCGGCCAAAGGCGAGATAAGGATCAAGCCCCGCGGGACGATTTCCGTCATCGATGTCGACCAGATCATCGGGCCGCGACAGGATCGGATATGCAAATCCCGGCGCGCGAACAGGCGAAGCCGGTGCTTCCGGTTCATAGAAGCCGGTTACGAAACCATGCTCGGCATTCGCCGAGGGGGTCACCCGGCAGGGCGTGAAATGGCGTTCAAAAAAGGCGCGAGCCTCCTCGCCCGTCATTTCGGTGTTGGCGCGGACATCTTCATAGACAGCGGCAAATGATTCGGCCCCGATACCAAGTTCGCCGGACCGATAGGGCTTTTCGAGCACGCGGAACGCCGAGCGCCGAAGAGCGGCAAAGGCGGGGGCATGATCATCCTCCGCCCAGCCAGGCAGGTCAGCATAGGTGACCGGGGTGAAATGCGACGGGTGCGACATCGCCGCAACGAACCGGGATCAGTCTTCGACTTCGGTCGCGACCAGCTTCCAGTTCGGATCCTTCGAGCGGGTGTCGCGGGCAAATGTCCAGACGTCCTTGACCTCGGCGACCGTTTCCGGATCGCCGTCGATCACGGCTCCCGCCTTGTCGCGCGTGGCTGAAATCAGCTCGCTGACAATGCGCAACGTAATCTGGGCTTCGCCATTCTTCACTTCAGCTCCGGCAATCTCGGCCTTGTCGATGCCGACAAAGGAGGACTGGATCTTTTCGTTGCGACGCTCGCGATCGGTGATTGCCTGCACGAATCCATCATAGACTTCACGCGACAGCAGGTTCTTCAGCGTTTTGCGGTCGCCATCGGCATAGGCCATCACGATCATCTCGTAGGCCATTTTGGCCCCTTCGACAAAGGTCTTGGGATCAAACGAGGCGTCGGCATCGCGCACGGCTCGCAGGCCCTTGTTGAGCGGCGTGCCAACGGCAGCGACCTTGTCGATTGCGGCATAGCTTTCTTCGGTGGTTTCCGCAGGTTTGCGGCGCGGAAGAGAGACAACATTGTCCTGCTGCTGTGCGCTTGCGTCCTGCTCGGCGCTCTTGCGGCCGGCAGTATAGGGATCGAAGGGCGGGCGCTCATTGCCGGTACGGCGACCAAGCACGTTGCGCAGCTGGATGAAAATCACCACAGCCGCAACCATAAAGATCAGTGTTCCCAAATCGAGGAATTCCATCGTCTTCCGCCAAACGTCAAAGATGCAGGCACTTGCGCGCCACCAAAATCCATTATCGAACGCCTGATGCGGCGATACAATGGTCTTGCTTGCGATATAGAGTGTGCGGCCCGATCATTCAAATGGCGCGATTAGTACCTATCTAAGGCCTTATCGACCTTCGAAAAGAGATGTCTGACGTGTCCCGAACGATCATTGGCCTGTTTGTCATGCTGCTTCCATTGCTGGAAATAGCGGGCTTTGTCGTGGTTGGCAGCCAGATCGGCGCGCTCGCAACCGTGGCACTGGTTGTCGTCTCAACGGTTCTTGGCGCATTTCTGCTGCGATTCCAGGGATTTGGAGCGTTGCGCCGTGCGCAGGCGGCAGCGGAAACAGGTGGTGAACCCGATCGGGAGATTGCGCATGGCGCAATGATCCTGATTGCCGGCATGTTGCTGATCATTCCGGGCTTCATAACCGACTTCTTCGGCCTGCTGTTGTTCATTCCCGCCGTGCGCGACCTTGCCTGGAAGGCTGTACGTTCGCGCATTACCATCGTGCCTTCGGGCAACGGGCGCGGCTGGGGACCGGTACAAACCCGCAATGACAAGGTGATCGATCTGGACGAGGGCGATTACCATCAGGTCGACCCGTCCTCACCATGGCGGCGCAACAAGCCCAAAAACTGAACGCCGCCACAGGCGGCGAAACTTGCTATGAAATGGCTCTCATGGTAGCCAACGCGCGATTTTCGACCCACTTTTCGACCAACCGGGCCTGATGCGCCCGATCTCAAGGAACTGACATGGCGGACAAGAAAGAAAAAGCCGGTGAAGCGGCTGCGGCCCAGGCAGGCAACGGAGCACAGCCTTCGCTGAACATCCTGGCACAATACGTCAAGGACCTGTCGTTCGAGAGCCCCGGTGCTCCCAATTCCTTGCGTGCGCGGGAAAACTCGCCGGGCATCAACATCAATGTCAATGTGAACGCCAATCCGATGTCGGACACCGAGTTTGATGTCAATCTGACGATCACTGCCAAGGCTGGCAGCGACAAGGATGTGCTGTTCAACGTCGAGCTGGTTTACGGCGGCGTGTTCCGCATGACCGGTTTCCCGAAGGAACACACACTGCCAATCCTGTTCATCGAGTGCCCGCGGCTGCTGTTCCCGTTCGCGCGCCAGATCATCGCTGAATGCACCCGCAATGGCGGCTTCCCGCCGCTGATGATCGACCCGATCGACTTTGCGCAGATGTTCCAGGCCCGCATGGCCGAGGAGCAGGCGCGCTCGAAGGTTCAGGTCTCCTGATCAGTTTCTGGCGCGGCTGAATTCCGGCCGCAGCCAGAGCGACTTTTCTCCGAGTTTTTCGACAAGGGCGGCGTGAGCCGCCCTTTCTTCTTCCGAAATGCGCGGCGGAAGCGGTTCGGCCCGCGCCAGCACCACAACTTCGGAACTGCTGCTGCCCTGCACCGAACTGACAGTATCGGACACTTCAAGGCCGAACGCGGCCTGCTTGCCGCCCATCAGTTCGATATAGACTTCGGCCAGAAGGCCGGCGTCGAGCAACGCGCCATGGCGCGTGCGGTGGCTGTTGTCGATGCCATAACGCTTGCATAGCGCGTCGAGCGAATTCGGCCCCATCGGGTGCTTGCGCCGCGCAATTGCCAGCGTGTCGATCACCAGGCCGGGATCAACCGCCGGACGGCCAAGCCGGGCAAATTCCGCATTGATGAAACCCATGTCGAAATTGGCGTTGTGGGCGATCAGCGTCGCGCCATCGATGAATTCGTTGAACTCGTCGAATATGCCGGCAAAGACCGGCTTGTCGGCAAGATCGGCTGCGGAGATGCCGTGCACCGCCTGCGCGTCGGGATGAATGTCGCGCCCGTCCGGGTTGATGTAAACGTGGAAGGTGCGTCCGGTCGCAAAGCGGTTGACCAGTTCAACCGCGCCAATTTCGATGACACGCTCAACCCGGCTGTCGAGCCCGGTGGTTTCGGTATCGAAAATGATCTCGCGCATCGATTCGCTCCTTTGTCGGTCAAGGTGGAGCCGGCAATCCGGCTATGCAAGCGCCGGTTTTCAGCCTGCTGTCAGTTGGGACAGGATCTTGCGCACAGCCGCGCGCGCAGCCTCCATGCCTGCGCCCGCATCGATGATAAAGTCCGCCATCCGACGCTTGTCTGCGTCCGGCACCTGACGGGCGAGGATCGCCTCGAATTTGTCGACGCTCATTCCCGGACGGGCCAGCACCCGTGTGCGCTGGACTTCGGCAGGAGCGGTGACCACGACCACCTTGTCGACGCGATCGCGGCCGCCGGTTTCAAACAGAAGCGGGATGTCGAGCACGGCAACCGCAACACCCGCCTCGCGATTGCGCTTGAGGAAGGCGTCGGCATCGGCCCGCACGAGCGGATGCACGATCGTCTCAAGTCGTTTGATGGCATCCGAATTGCCGAGCACCTTTTGGGCGAGCGCCGTGCGGTCGACGACGCCATCCTTCACGGTGCCGGGAAAAGCGGCCTCGATCAGGGGCGCGGCAATGCCGGAATAGAGCCGGTGCACCGCTTCATCGGAATCATGGACCGGAACATTTTCATCGACGAACATTCTTGCGGTCGTCGATTTGCCCATGCCGATGGAACCGGTGAGACCAAGCACGATCATCAATGCCGCTCCATGTCTGCGATGATGATATCGCGCAGTTCATTGGTGACATCGGGCCTGATGCCGAACCAGCGCTCAAAGCCGGGTACGGCCTGATGTAGCAGCATGCCCAGCCCGTCGACAATCGTCAGCCCGCGCGCCTGGGCTGCAGCCAGTAGCGGCGTGATCAGCGGCACATAGACAATGTCGGTGACGACCGCTTCGTCGCGCAGGCTCTCGACATCAACAGGAACCACACCGTCGCCGTCCATGCCGAGCGATGTCGTGTTGACGAGCAGCCCAGCAGTTGGGGTTAGAGCAGGTAAAGTATCAAGGCCATGCGCCACGACCTTCGGCCCGAACCTGTCACCCAGATCCTGTCCGCGCTGGACGGTGCGGTTGACAATGTCGATACGCTCGAACCCGGCCTGCAGGATCGCGTGAACGACAGCGCGCGATGCTCCGCCCGCGCCGACGATCAGCGCCCTGCCCCGGTCGCGCCATTGCGGTGCGGAAGAGTCAAGGTTTGCCGCGAAGCCGATCGCATCGGTGTTTCCGCCGCAAAGTTTTCCGTGTTCGAGCCACACCGTGTTGACCGCTCCGACCGCTTCGGCCTCGCCGTCGCGCATGTCGACCGTCTCGAATGCCGCCTCCTTGTGCGGGATGGTGACATTGCCTCCAGCGAAACCGTTTGCGCCAAGCCCACGCAGAAAGCTGCGAATGTCATCGGGCGCTATGTCGAGCTTTTCATAAGATCCGGAAATGCCATGAACCTTCAGCCAGTGGCCGTGGATCAGGGGCGATCTTGAATGAGCAATCGGGTGGCCGCAAACGAAGGCTCGGACCGGGTCAGCCATCGATTGCCTCCAGCCGCCGCAGTTCATCCAGCAATGGCAGCAGCGGAAGGCCGATGATGGTAAAGTGGTCGCCGTTGATTTCGGCAAAGAGTTGAATGCCCTCACCCTCGATCTGATAGGCACCGACACTCCGCAACGCCGGTTCGCCAACGCGCGACAAATACCGACCGATGAAGCCCGGCGTGAGTTCGCGCATGGTCATGTGGGCGACGGAGACATGACGCCAGATTGCCTCGCCATTTCGGGCGATCACGACCGCACTGTTGAGATTGTGTGTCTTGCCCGACAGTTTCAGCAGCTTACGGCGCGCCTCGTCCATGTCGGCAGATTTGTGCAAGACCTCGTCACCCAGCGATAGAGTCTGATCCGAGCCGATGACCAGGGCATCAGGGTAGCGTTCGCTGACTTCGACGGCTTTGGCTTCGGCCAGAACCAGTGCCAGATCGTCAGGTGACAAATCCGCCCCAACGGCTTGTTCCACCGCCCGCTCGTCAATGTCGGGTGCTATTGCGTCTGCTGTCACGCCGGCGCGCGCCAGAAGCTCTCGGCGGAACGGGCTTGTCGAGGCGAGAATTATCGTCGTCATGGCGCTGCGGTTAGCGCGAACGATTGCGCAAGGCAACGATGGCCGCCGCCGTTTCCTCGATGGATCGTCGCGTGACGTCGATCATCGGCCAGTTGTGGCGCGAACACAGCTGGCGGGCATAGGTCAGTTCCTCGGTGATGACGCCTCGGTCGACATAAGTCTCGCCCTGGAATCCAGTCGTTGATCCCAAAATACGGTTCTGCCGAACATGGGAAATGCGTTCGGCGGTTGCGATCAAGCCGACCACGAGCGGCTTCCTGGCCGCAATCAGGCTGTCAGGCAATGGCACGCCAAGCACGATTGGAATATTGGCGGTCTTGATGCCGCGATTGGCCAGATAGATGCTGGTCGGAGTTTTCGACGTGCGCGAAATGCCGATCAGCACGACATCGGCGTCGTCCATGTCTGGTGGCAGCTGGCCGTCATCATGTTCCATGGTGAAGTTGAGCGCATCGATCCGGCGGAAATATTCTGCGTCCAGCACATGCTGTGCGCCGACACGGCGGCCGGCTGGCGCGCCAAGATAGGATTGAAAGACAGACAACACCGGCTCCAGCACCGACACACAGGGCAGGCCCATGGCGGCGCAGCGCGTGTCAATCATATGCGCAAGCTCCTTGTCGACGACGGTGTAGAGCACAATGCCCGGTTCTGCGTCGATCTCGTCCAGCACCTTCTCCAGTTGCTTGGCCGTCCGGATCAGCGGGTAGATGTGTTCGACCGCACGCGTCTCCTTATATTGAGCCGAGGCAGCACGACCGGCTGCCAGCAGCGTCTCGCCGGTCGCGTCGGAAATCAGATGCAGGTGGAAGAAGCTTTGCGGTTTGCTCACGTCTGGCTGAACTCACAGGGGTTTGGGACAGGCTGTTGAGGAATGTGGATAAAGGTCCGGTTTTTGGCGACCGGTCAGGGTGACTGTAGTGAAAGGCCGAGTTCTCCACAAATGTCGGCGCACGGAACTTTGTCCGGGCTGATTTGTGAATATCGGGGCGATCGGCAATCTGTCCGGATTAATCCACAGATGCAGATTTTGCTTAGCCGATGCAAGCTTATGGAATCGCCAGACGATTTGCCACAATTCCCGAATTGCTCCACAGCCTTGCCAACTGCCATCTCCGCGTGGGAAACGGCTGGAACCTGAACAGGCTGGGGGCAAATGACGATCCCCACAACCAACAGAGTCATAGAATCAAAAGATTCCAAGAATCTTGGATTCTTTAATTCAGGAAAAACGGGATGAGCGCCAAAGCTGGCATCGAACCTGGCACTGAACGCAAGGTCGTAAGAGTTCTGAAAGGGGAGACGATGTTTCCCCCACCTGTCTGGCTGATGCGTCAGGCCGGGCGTTATCTCCCTGAGTATCGTGTAACCCGCACTACCGCCGGGGGCTTTCTGGATCTCTGCTACAATCCTGACTTTGCGGTTGAGGTCACGCTGCAGCCGATCCGTCGCTTCGGCTTTGACGCTTCAATCCTGTTCTCGGATATTCTCGTTGTGCCGCATGCGCTTGGCCGCGATCTTCGCTTTGAAGAAGGTCATGGCCCAATGATGACGCCGATCAGGCCAGAGGAAATCGGACGTCTCGAACCCGAATTGTTTCACGTGAATCTGGAACCGGTCTACGAGACAGTGTGGAGGCTAAGGGCGGAATTGCCGGCCGAGACGACCTTACTGGGCTTTTGCGGTGCGCCCTGGACAGTCGCGACTTATATGGTTGCCGGCAAGGGATCGCCTGATCAGGCCGCTACAAGATTGTTTGCTTACCGGCATCCGGTTGAGTTTTCAGCCCTGCTCAATCGTCTCGCTGATCTGTCGGCGGAATATCTGATCCGGCAATTGCGGGCCGGAGCCGACGCGGTCCAGATTTTCGACAGCTGGTCGGGCGTGCTGGACGAGCCATCCTTTGATGCGTTTTGTGCGAAACCGGTTGCACGGATTGTCAAAGCGGTCAGGGCCGAGATCCCCGATGCGATCATCATCGGGTTTCCTCGTGGGGCTGCGTCCCATTATGAAACCTACCGGGCAAAGACAGGCGTCAACGCTGTTGGGCTCGACTGGACGGTGCCGATGAGCCGCGCTCAAAGGTTGCAGGCGCAGGGCGCAGTGCAGGGCAATCTCGATCCGATGCGCCTTGTCGCCGGGGGACCTGCGCTTGTTGAAGGCATTGATGCGATCCTCAATTCGCTCCGGGCAGGACCGCTGGTGTTCAATCTCGGCCATGGCATCACACCTGAAACGCCGGTTGAGCATGTCGAGGCCATGCTGAAGCAGATCAGGGGTGCATGGTGAGCGATTTGTCGACCGGCGACGGCAAGGTTGCTGCGCAGCGGGCAGCCGTGTCGATGGTCATTTTCGCGGCCGCTACTGCTGCGCTCGTGTTGTTGGCACCCGCTTCCCTCTACAACTGGATGAAGGCAGGTCACATCATTGCAGTGATTTCGTGGATGGCCGGCATGCTCTATCTGCCGCGGCTTTTCGTCTATCACTGTGATGCAGAGGCGGGCTCGAAGCAGTCAGAAACGTTCAAGGTGATGGAGCGGCGCCTGCTGCGTGCGATCATCAATCCAGCGATGATTGCGACGTGGGCGTTCGGCCTGTGGCTTGCCTGGCATGGCTTTGCTTTCAAGGGAGGCTGGTTGCATGCGAAGCTCGCTCTGGTTCTGGTCCTGTCGGGCGTGCACGGCTATTTGTCTGCGTCGGTGCGCAAATTTGCTGAAGATCGGAACCAAAGGCCGGCGCGCCACTGGCGGATCGTAAACGAGATACCCACATTGCTGATGATCGTGATTGTCATCCTTGTGGTGGTGAAACCGTTCTGATCATTTTTGCGATCGTGTTTACCCGTCTTGCTCTTTGCAGCGCCTGCGCGTAAAAGGCGGGTCTTCCCTATCGCCGCGCGTATTGCTTAGTCTCTTGACGCATCGCTGGCTTCCCCGACCGCATTCCCTTTTTTCTCGCCCAGAGTCCTTGCCATGCAGGAAATGAAACTCGCAGAATTCAAGAACAAGAAACCTCAGGAGCTGATCGCGTTTGCCGAATCGCTTGAGGTTGAAAACGCCAGCGTCATGCGCAAGCAGGAGCTGATGTTCGCCATCCTCAAGAAGCTGGCGGCCCAGGATATCGAAATCATCGGCGACGGCGTCGTCGAAGTGCTGCAGGACGGCTTTGGGTTCCTGCGCTCGGCTAATGCCAATTATCTGCCGGGTCCTGACGACATCTACATCTCGCCGTCGCAGATCCGTCGGTTCTCGCTGAAGACCGGCGATACGGTGGAAGGGCCGATTCGCAGCCCGAAAGAAGGCGAACGCTATTTCGCGCTGCTCAAGGTTAATACGATCAATTTCGACGACCCTGAAAAGATCCGTCACAAGATCCATTTCGACAATCTTACGCCGCTCTATCCCACTGAGCGTCTGAAGATGGAACTCGAAAATCCGACGACGAAGGATATTTCTCCGCGGGTGATCGATCTGGTTGCGCCGATCGGCAAGGGCCAGCGCGCCCTGATCAACGCGCAGCCGCGCACCGGTAAGACGGTTCTTCTGCAGAATATCGCCCATTCGATCTCGGCGAACCATCCTGAATGCTATCTGATCGTTCTGCTCATCGATGAGCGTCCGGAAGAAGTGACGGATATGCAGCGCTCTGTGAAGGGCGAGGTTGTTTCCTCGACCTTTGACGAGCCGGCGGTTCGCCACGTTCAGGTTGCCGAAATGGTGATCGAAAAGGCCAAGCGCCTGGTTGAGCACGGCCGCGACGTTGTCATCCTGCTTGATTCGATCACCCGTCTGGGCCGTGCCTACAACACGGTTGTTCCGTCATCAGGCAAGGTGCTGACAGGCGGTGTCGACGCCAACGCACTGCAGCGCCCGAAGCGCTTCTTTGGTGCAGCGCGCAATATCGAGGAAGGCGGTTCGCTGACGATCATTGCGACTGCACTCATTGATACAGGCAGCCGTATGGACGAAGTCATCTTCGAAGAATTCAAGGGCACCGGTAACTGCGAAATCCAGCTCGACCGCAAGGTGGCTGACAAGCGCATCTATCCGGCGATTGATATTCTCAAGTCCGGCACCCGCAAGGAAGACCTGCTGGTTCCGCGCGCCGACCTGCAGAAGATCTTCGTCCTGCGCCGTATTCTGTCACCGATGGGCACAACGGACGCGATCGAGTTCCTGATCGACAAGCTGAAGCAGACAAAGACGAATTCCGACTTCTTCGATTCGATGAATACCTGATCGTTCAGTGCGGGCGCAGGAGTGTTTCTAGCGCCTGCGGATCCTTCACCGGCGCGAGACAGATCGCGCCGGCACACAACCAGGCGGCAGGGGCCTGGCCGAAATCAAATCCGTCGGGCAATTGGTCTTGTCCGGTCGCGATGACATCGACGCGACGTGGATCGGGATTTGCGGCAGCGATTGCGGCAAGCTGACCCGCTACATTCTCGGCGATCACCAGTTTTGATGGCTCTTGCGCCAGTGCAGTTGCCGTGTAGATGCCGGCCTGACCATATATCTGGTTATGTGCGCGCCCAATCGCTTGCTCGGCAGCGTCTGTTGCTGCTCTGTAGATTTCAAGATCGCTGGTTGCTGATGAAAGTCTTGTGAGCGCGTCTATGATCTGGGCCGTTGCAGACGGAACTGGATCATCGCTGTCTCCACGTATGCGGATGGGGGTATCTGGCGAATCAGATGCGGTGAGGTAGTGTCCGCCCTGCCCGTCGGAATACCAGGTGTTGAGTTGGTCAGCATATTGCCTGGCTTTTGTGAGGTAGCTCCTGTCGCTAGTCGCTTCGAACATGGCGACTGCGGCATTGATCATTGCGGCATAGTCGCTTGAGAATGCGGGATAGAGCCGGCGGTCTCCAAGCGATGAGTGCGGTAAGCGTCCGTCGGAGGATTCCGATTCGGTAATGAAACGAAATGCGCGAGCGGCCCGTTCAATCCAGTCTGCTCTTTTGAAATAGCGTCCGGCTTCGGCAAAAGCGCGAATAGCAAGACCGTTCCAGTCGAGGAGTACCTTGTCATCGCGGGCAGGTCTTATTCTTGCCTTTCGCGCCTCCAGTAGTTTTCCAATCATCGGCGATTCATCAGCACTCGATTCAGAAGCGGTACGATTCCTCCTGACGATGACCGGATTGCCTTCCCAATGAACCGGTGCTGCTAGCTGATAGGTTTGAAAGAAAGTCCTTGCGGCACCAGGTCCGAGCACTTCGGCGATTTCACTTTCGGTCCAGGTATAGAACTTGCCTTCTTCTCCGTCGGAATCGGCGTCCAGGCTTGAGGCGAAACCCCCGCCGTCGACGCTCAGTTCACGATTTATCCAGTCAAGTGTGCCGAAGGCGGCATCTGCAAATATCCGGTCGCCTGTTCTTGCCTGGGCCAGCACGCAAAGCGATACAAGTTGCGCATTGTCGTAGAGCATCTTTTCGAAATGTGGGATCAGCCATTGAGCGTCGACCGAATACCGGCACAGACCTCCGCCTAGTTGGTCGTAGATACCGCCATGGAGCATCTTCCGGAGGCTTTGTGTGACTTGCTCCAGTCGGTCTGCGTCGTTTCTCGAACGTCCATCAATCCAGAGCGCTGACATGAATGGTACGTTGGGAAATTTTGGGGCACCGCGTAAACCGCCCAGTTCCGGGTCGATCAGTTTGCTGATTTCAGTCGCAAGCGCCGTCAGCGGCGCGTTGGAAACAGCAGCTGATTCGGCCTTTGGCGCGAGCCGGGTGGTAACGTGATCTGAGAGTGTTTGCGCGCCGGACAGCAATTGTGGTCGCTGGTCGCGCCATGCGTCGTTGATGGCGCGCAAGACATCCCTAAATGACGGTCGACCATGGGCTGCTTTCGGCGGAAAATATGTACCGCCCCAGAACGGTTTCGCCTCTGGGGTGAGGAACATGGTTAGTGGCCAGCCGCCCTGCTCGCCTGTAGCATTCAGTGCGGCCATATAGATCTGGTCGATATCCGGTCTTTCCTCGCGGTCTACCTTGATGCTGATGAACCAACTGTTCATCAGTTCTGCCGTTTCCTGATCTTCGAAGCTTTCATGGGCCATCACATGGCACCAGTGGCAGGCCGCGTATCCGATAGAGAGTAGGATCGGTTTGTCTTGCTCGCGCGCGGCGCCCAATGCGGCACTCGACCATGGACGCCAATGAACCGGATTGTCGGCGTGTTGCCGCAGATATGGACTGGTTTCATTTGCGAGGAGGTTCATATGCGGCAGTTTCCCTTCCTGTCGTCTCCGACTATAGGCTTGTCGGAGTTGTCCTGAAACCTGTAGCGTTTTCCATGTCTTCGTCCGATACGATCTTTGCCTTATCGAGCGGCCGGCTGCCGTCTGGTGTCGCGATTGTTCGCATGAGTGGCCCACATGTTCGATTCGCATTCGAAACGATGCTCGGCAGCGTGCCGCCGGCGCGTACTGCTCGATTTGGTGCGATTGGTTCCGATGTTGTCATTGATCATGGGTTGGCGATCTATTTTCCAGGACCTGGCAGTGTGACTGGGGAGGATTGCGGCGAATTTCATCTGCATGGTGGCATTGCAGTTGTTAGATCTGTGTTAACCATGTTGGCGACGCTCCGGGGCTTTCGGCCGGCTGAAGCGGGTGAATTCACACAACGCTCCTTTCTGAATGGCAAAATCGATTTGACCGGCGCTGAAGCGCTGTCCGATTTGATTGCGTCAGAGACCGAGCGGCAGCGAGAGCTCGCCGGAAGGTCCAGTTCGCAGCAGCGGCTTCTGTATGACGGTTGGCGTCAGCGAATTCTTGGTTTGAGAGCGCAGCTTGAATCTGTCCTGGATTTTTCAGATCAGGAGGATGTTCCCGATCAGGACTTGAGTGCTTCCGGTAATGCGGCACGTGAGATTGCCTCTGAGATTGAGCGCCATGCAGCGCTTTATCGTCAGGCTGAAATTGTGCGTTCCGGCTTTTCCGTCGCGATCGTTGGAGCGCCGAACGCCGGGAAGTCGAGCTTGCTGAATGCGTTGGCGATGAATGATGTCGCCATTGTTTCGGACGAAGCTGGAACTACGCGTGATGCAATTTCGGTTTCTCTGGATATCTCGGGCTACAAGGTGATCGTGACCGACACAGCGGGTCTGAGGGAAGGCGGTTGTTCGATTGAGAAGATCGGGATGGATCGTGCTCGCGAGATTGCCCGGCGTGCTGATCTGGTCTTGCGGGTGATCGATCCGTTGGCTCCGTCGTTTGTCGAGGTCGTCAGTGATGCGGAGATTCTCGATGTTTGGACCAAGGCTGATGTCGTCGACCGGAAAGCTGATAAGTTGTCAGTTTCGAGCCGCTCTGGAGCGGGTCTTGAGGAATTGATCGGACTTATAGCATCACGCATCGGCGAGGTTACTGACGGCGGTGCGGAAGTGCTGCCGACTCGGGAGCGTCACGTGAGGCATTTGTTGGCTGCGTCGGGTGCTTTGCGGCTTAGCGCACGTGCTGATTTGGCTGAGATCGCAGCCGATGACTTACGTTTGGCCTCAATGGAGCTAGGGCGGATAGTCGGCATGACTGATACTGAAGAGGTCTTGGGCGAGATATTCTCACGTTTCTGCATCGGAAAGTGATTCACGTGAAACACCGGTTCGCGATATGCCCAATTTCGTACTCCTTCTGTTTCACGTGAAACACAGATGCTTGACATTTCGACGCATGCGGCACATGCCTGCCCCTCTCAGGAGCAAAGATGAACTTGTCTTTCGACGTCATTGTTGTTGGTGGCGGTCACGCCGGTTGTGAGGCGGCAGCGGTCGCTCCACGCGCAGGCGCCCGCACCGCGTTGATAACGCTGGATGCACAGAAGATCGGCGTTATGTCTTGCAATCCAGCGATAGGCGGTCTCGGTAAGGGCCATCTCGTTCGCGAGATTGACGCACTCGATGGTCTGATGGGCCGCGCAGCGGATCGCGCGGGTATCCAGTTTCGGCTTTTGAACAGACGAAAGGGTCCCGCCGTTCGGGGTCCCCGCACGCAGGCGGATCGCAAGCTGTATCGCCAGGCGATTCAGGAATTGCTGGCCGAACAACGAGGCTTGTCGATCATTGAAGGCGAAGTCACGGATATTGCCTTCGATGATGGTTCGGTGACCGGTCTTACCCTGGCAGATGGGCGCGAGCTGTCGTGCGGGGCCGTTGTTCTCACGACTGGCACGTTCTTGCGCGGATTGATCCATATTGGTGAGCGACGTTTTCCCGCGGGCCGGATGAATGAGAAGGGTGCTGATCGGCTGTCGGCGTCGCTGCTCGGTCTAGGTATTAGACTTGGTCGACTCAAGACGGGCACGCCTCCCCGTCTTGATGGCCGTAGCCTGGATTGGGAATCGCTTGATATGCAGCAAGCTGATGACGATCCAACGCCATTTTCGCTGATGACTGAACGGATAACAACGCCGCAGATTGCATGCGGTGTTACGCGAACGACCGAACAGACGCATCAGATCATTAGGGATAATCTGCATCGATCTGCTATGTATTCGGGGTCTATCGAGGGCGTTGGTCCGCGCTATTGTCCGTCAATCGAAGACAAGATTGTCAAATTTGGCTCGCGCGATGGCCACCAGATTTTCCTCGAGCCTGAAGGGCTCGATGACGACACTGTCTATCCGAACGGAATTTCGACCTCATTGCCGGAAGATGTTCAGCAAATGCTGGTTCATTCCATTCCAGGTCTCGAGAACGCCGTCATCACCCAACCCGGGTATGCGATTGAATATGATCACGTCGATCCGCGTGAACTCGATCCGACATTTGAGGTTCGGCGGGCGAAAGGTCTGTTCTTGGCAGGACAGATCAACGGAACTACCGGTTATGAGGAGGCGGCAGCCCAGGGGCTGTTGGCGGGTATCAATGCGGCGCGGCGTGCTGCTGGGTCTGACCTGCGGTCCCTGAGTCGGAGCGATGCCTATATCGGCGTGATGGCGGATGACCTCACTAGCCGGGGGGTCTCGGAACCGTATCGCATGTTTACGTCGCGGGCTGAGTTTCGTTTGTCGCTGCGCGCCGACAATGCTGATGAGCGCCTGACACCTTTGGGGCAGCAACTCGGTATTGTGGGTGCTGCGAGGTCCGAGAAGTTCGGGGCACGGCGTGCCGCCGTTCACGCGCTGAGGGCCTTGCTGTCTGAGTCCAGTTTGACGCCTAACGAGGCGCGCAAGCACGGCATCATGATGAATTTGGACGGTGCGCGCCGGACGGGGTTTGATATTCTGGCGATGGACGGCGTGACGGTTGAAAGCCTTGCGCGTATTTGGCCTGAGTTGGGCGATAGTGATCCGATTTCACGTGAGACTGTTGAGACAGATGCGAAGTACGCAGTCTATCTGGATCGGCAACGGCTTGAAGCCGATGTGATGCGGCGGGAAGAGGCGCGGGCGATTCCGGAGGATCTCGATTTTTCCGCGGTCCCCGGACTGTCGAATGAGTTGCGTCAGAAGATTGCAGATCGTCGTCCGCGCAGTCTTGCTGATGCGCAAAGGATTGAAGGCATGACGCCCGCTGCGCTGGCGATTATTCTGGCACATGTGCGTCAGGCAGATCGTTCGACCATGCGCGGCGCGGCCTGAGTCATATGGATCGGTTCGTACAACTTGCCGGTGTAGCCGGGGATGTTTCACGTGAAACGTTTTCGCGCTTGGAGCGGTTTGAGGCCGAGTTCAAACGCTGGGCTGAGCGCATCAATCTATCTGCCCCATCCACCCTGCCCGATCTCTGGTCTCGGCACATTCTCGACAGCGCGCAGCTGATGCCGATGTCAAACGGCGCGAAGACCTGGCTCGACCTGGGCTCAGGCGGCGGCTTTCCGGGTGCGATTGTCGCAATCCTGCTGCGTGACAGGCTCGGCGCATCGATTTCACTCGTTGAAAGCAACAAGAAGAAGGGTGCATTTCTGCAGACGACGTTGAATTCGCTTGGTGCACCAGCAAAGGTCTTCATGGTTCGAATCGAGGATGCGCCGGGTAAAGTAGCCCAACCGGACATCGTCACAGCGCGCGCTCTAGCTCCCTTGCCGCTACTTCTGGAGCTGGCGGAGCCGTGGCTGATTAACGGTGCAAGAGCTCTCTTCCACAAAGGACGGGATTACGCGGCCGAACTGGACAAATGCCATGACGCCTGGCGATTCGATCTGGTAGAACATCGCAGCGTGATCGATGACGAGAGCGTCATTCTTGATATATCACGACTTGAGCGGCGGTGACGCCGATCTGAAGGTGCCGGAAAGACAATGCGGATCATCACAGTAGCAAATCAGAAGGGCGGAGTCGGCAAGACGACAACCGCGATCAATCTCTCGACGGCACTGGCAGCAATCGGGGAGAAAGTGCTTGTTGTCGATCTCGACCCACAGGGCAATGCCAGCACTGGTCTGGGTATTGACCGCAAGGATCGTCAACTGTCGTCTTACGACGTGCTGACCGGTGAAGCGACAATCGCTGAGGCTGCAATCCCCACTGCCGTGCCCGGTCTGTCGATCGTTGCTTCCACGCTCGATCTCCTTGGAATTGAAATGGAAATTGCCTCTGCGCCCGATCGCGTCCTGAGATTGCGCAATGCTTTGCGTCGGCAGGGTTCGGATTGGCCGGGCTACACCTATGTGCTGATCGACTGCCCGCCATCGCTCAATCTTTTGACACTGAATTCGATGGCAGCAGCTGATTCGGTGCTCGTGCCGTTGCAATGCGAATTCTTCGCGCTGGAAGGTCTGAGCCAGTTGCTCGAAACAGTCGATCAGGTGCGCGGATCGATCAATCCTGCACTCGAAATTCAGGGCATCGTGCTCACCATGTATGATGGCCGGAACAATCTGGCCAACCAGGTTGTCGCGGATGTGCGCGCCCATATGGGCGAAAAGGTCTATGAGACGATCATCCCGCGCAATGTGCGCATTTCCGAAGCGCCGTCCTATGGCAAGCCGGCAATTCTCTACGACCTGAAATGCACGGGCAGCCAGGCCTATCTATCCCTCGCCTCGGAAGTGATCCGACGCGAGCGCCGGCTGCGTGCTGCATGACCGGTTGCGGACACAACATGATTCTGGATTACGCAAGATGAACGACGAAACCTCCCGCAAACGGCTCGGCCGAGGCCTCGCAGCCCTTATCGGTGATATCGAATCTCCGCAGAGGCAGGAGAGCAAACAGCCGCAACCGACACCGGATCGCACGGTGCCAGTGGAATATGTCGGCCCGAACCCGCGCAATCCGCGCCGGACATTTGCTGAAGCCGAACTTGAAGATCTTGCCGCGTCGATCCGCCAACACGGCATCGTACAGCCTGTCGTCGTGCGCCCGGCTCCGGGAAACGCCGGACATTTTGAGATTATTGCAGGGGAACGTCGTTGGCGTGCCGCCCAGCGCGCGGGTGTGGTCAACATTCCGGTCATTGTGCGTGATGTCGACGATCGAACCTCGCTGGAGATCGCCATCGTTGAAAACGTCCAGCGCTCGGATCTTAATCCTCTGGAAGAAGCACTTGGCTATCAGCAACTGATCGACGAGCACGACTATGTGCAGAATGATCTGGCGCAGATCATCGGCAAGAGCCGCAGCCATGTCGCCAACACGCTGCGGCTGCTCAAATTGCCGGAACAGGTGCGTGGCCTTGTGTCCGATGGTGCGTTGTCGGCTGGTCACGCGCGTACGCTGGTGACGGCAACCGACCCAATGGCACTGGCGCAAAAGATCATTCGCGACGGGCTTTCGGTTCGCCAGGCTGAAGCGCTGGCACAGAACCAGATATCTCCTAAGCCGGCGCAAGATCGACGTCCGACAGAGAGCAAACATCCCGACATGTTGGCTCTTGAAAAGCTGTTGTCAGACGCAACCGGCATGAAGATCGATGTTACCCATCGTGATCAGGGCGGAGAAATGCGCATATCCTACAAGACACTCGAACAGCTGGACGAGCTCTGCCGACGTTTGCAGTTTGGCTAATCAACTCATTGATAAGACAAGAGACATTCTGCCTAACGGCGGCCAGCGCGTTTGCTTTCGCCCGCAATTGCCAGAAATGCCTGGCGAATGATTGCGTGCGACAGATCCGGGCGTTTTCGCGTAGCCAGCAGCGCCTCATTTATCCGGCTAAGTATTCGGGTGATTGATTCGGCGCGCCAGCGCCCCAAAGCGTCTTCGACGGCTTTGCGACGGGCAAAGAAGACCGGCGGGCGTGCGCCCGCGACAGCGGCATTTACCGACACGCCTGCAAGATCGACCTGACGCCGCATCAATTGCAAAGCGTGAAACTGACGCATGGCGCCGCCTAGCAGAACCTGCGCGTGAGTGCCTGCGTGAAACGCCCGTTCCAGGTCGCGGTCCATCTTGCCCAGATTGCCCGCAAGCGCGGCATCGAGCGCATCATCAACGGAGAGCGAAGAACTGTCACCAGTCGAGGCTTCGACATCGGCGAGGGTGATTGCCGGTGCATCGCCAACATAGATGAGCAGCTTTTCGATCTCGCCACGCGTGGCCAGGCGGTCGCCTCCCAGCCTTGGACGCAGTGCGCGCCGCGCGTCCTGCGCGATCGTCTTGCCAGCCTTGGCCAGTTCCTGTTCCAGAACCTGATCGACGGTGCGGTCCTCATCGGCAAAGCAGGGCAGGGCCATGCCAACCGCTCCACCTTCCACCGCGCTGCGCAAAGGTGCTGCTTTTTTCAGATCGCCAGCCTCGATCAGAATGATTGCATCCCGCGGCGGGCGATCCAGCAGCTGTTTCACGGCCTCGGCGGTTCCCTTGCCGGTTCCGGCATTGCGAACCCAGAGCAGCCGCCGGCCGCCGAACATCGGCACCATATGGGCTTCATCGACCAGCTTGCCGGGATCATCGTCGAGCGATGCGCCGTCATAGCGGATGACAGCAAAGGCATCATCAAGCGGCAGGCCTGTCGATTTGGCGAACGCCATCCCGCGTTCAGAGACAAGACCACGGTCGGGACCGTAGATCAGAACGCAGACCATCGACGGGTCCGGCTTTGACAGCCAGGAATCGACTTCATGAGCTTTGCGTTGAGCCATGCAGACGCCCTATCACAGCCGGGACGATGACAGGAAGCGGCTAACGCTACTTCAGCCAGTCGGGTATCGAATCAAGCCCGATCAGCTCGTCATAGGTCGGCCGGGGGCGCACGACATGGTAGCGGTCGCCGTCAACCAGAACTTCCGGCACGAGCAGGCGGGTGTTGTAACTGCCAGCCTGCACCGCGCCATAGGCACCGGCGGTCGAAACCGCGATCAGATCGCCCGGTTCCAGCCGTGGCAGGTCGCGGTCGAGGCCGAGATAATCACCCGTTTCACAGACCGGGCCGACAATATCGGTGACAATGCGCGGCGTTGCGTCGGGCTTTTGCACAACGGGGCGGATGTTGTGGAACGCGTCGTAGAGTGTCGGCCGGATCAGATCATTCATCGCGGCGTCGACGATGAGAAAATTCTTCGCGTCGCCTTCCTTCAGATAGATGACTTCAGACACAAGAATTCCGGCATTGCCCGCAATCAGCCGACCCGGCTCAAATATCACATTGAGGCCAAGCGGCGCGACATGCTTGTGCACGATTGCGGCATAGGCGTCTGGCAGCGGCGGCGGTTCATTGTCGTTGCGATAGGGGATGCCGAGACCGCCGCCGAGATCGACATGAGCGATGTCGTGGCCGTCACCGCGCAGCGTGCCGACGAGGTCGGCAAGCAGTGCAAACGCATCGTCGAACGGCTGAAGATCGATGATCTGCGAGCCAATATGCATGTCGATGCCGACAGCTTTCACACCCGGCAGTTCGGCAATGCGCGCATAGACGGAGCGTGCCCGCTGCCAGGCAATGCCGAATTTGTTTTCTGCACGGCCGGTCGAGATCTTCTTGTGTGTCTTGGCATCCACATCGGGGTTGATGCGGATCGACACGGGCGCAACCTTGCCGGCAGCAGCGGCGCGCACCGCCAGCAATTCAAGTTCGGGTTCGGATTCGACATTGAAGCAGTGAATGCCGACAGACAGTGCATAATCCATCTCGCGTGCGGTCTTGCCGACGCCGGAAAACACGATCTTCGAGGCGGGAATACCTGCCGCGATGGCACGCCGCAACTCACCTTCGGAGACGACATCCGCGCCGGAACCAAGGCGTGCCAGCGTGCGCAGCACCGCCTGATTGGAATTGGCCTTCAAAGCGTAGCAAACCAGCGGGTCGAGCCCGGCAAAGGCGTTTGAAAAGACCTGAAAATGACGTGTCAGTGTTGCCGTCGAATAGCAGTAGAACGGCGTTCCCACATCAGCCGCAATGACCGGAATCGGCACGTCTTCGGCGTGCAACACCCCGTCGCGATAATCGAAATGGTTCACACTATTGTTCCTGACAGTGGTGGGTGTTGGAACCGGCGGGCTGTCCGGTCAGTCGATCAGGCCATCAAGGATGAAGCGTTTCTCCGGCGGGGCTTCGGGCCTCGGTGGTGCAGGCTGGCCAGCCTTGCGGGCGGCGTCGCGGTCCGCCTCCCATTGCGCTTCCGACGGACGATCAAGCGATGCGCGACGACCACATGCCGAAACAGTGCCGATTGCGGCAATCAATGCGACAGACAGGAGCAGGCGTGCAGCGGTCATGAAACAGGTCCGAAAAGCGATATCAAACGCTCATAGCGAAGTTTTGGTTGGATTGCACCCCGACATTGATGTGATGGGGCACGACCTGGCTTTCGCCAGATCAGCGTGTGCCGACCGGGATCAGGGTCGAGACATGGCGATCGCTCGGCTGGTCGCTTGCCGCCAATCCGTCAGCGACGCCCACACGATCTGCTTGCGAGCGGTTCTGGCTCATCTTGCGCTTGCCTTCCAGCCGCGTGACCGGAATGCGCACGCCGACAATGCCGCGCAGTTGCGCCTTCACGAATGGTTCCGGTGCATCGGTCACCGCCCATGCGTCGGCGCGTCCGGCCTCATGGACGTTTGTCAGGCGCGTCACGACATCGAGCAGACGTGTCTCGTCTTCGAAGAATTCGACAGGGCCATAGGCGTGTACGGCCGCATAGTTCCAGGTCGGCACGACCTTGCCGTGCTCCTTCTTGGTTGCATACCATGACGGCGTCACATAGGCATCCGGGCCCTGGAACATCACCAGTGCTTCGCCTTGCGGTTCCAATTTCCACTGCGTGTTGGCCTTTGCGACATGGCCATAAAGCGTGCCGAGCGACCCTTCCTCCGGATTGAACAGCATGGGGAGCGGCGTTGCCTGCAGACCTTCCGCAGTCGCTGTGACAAGCGTCGCCAGCCGCGCTTCAGCGATGATCTGGCGGATGATTTCGGGATCGTCTTCTCGGAAGGCGGGCGGTGTGTACATGGTGATAGTCTTAGCGGTTCATCGGGTGCCGCAAAAGGAGGAGTGGACTAAACCAGCTGGTCCAGAAAAATCCGCGCCGAGCAAACCGTTTTCCGAAAAGCACGGATCAGGCCTTCGCCAGCCGCTTCTTCCAGTAGCGGATCTGCTTCTTCACTTCTGCGGGTGCCGTGCCGCCGAAGGATGTGCGGCTTTTCACCGAGGCCGCCGTCGACAGGACCGAATAGACATCGTCGGTAATGCCGGCATGGATCGACTGCAGATCGGCGAGCGACAATTGCTCAAGGCTCTTCTTCTTCTCTTCAGCCATCGCAACCGCACGGCCGGTGACATGATGGGCCTCGCGGAAAGGCAGGTTGAGCGCGCGGACCAGCCAGTCGGCCAGATCCGTGGCGGTCGAGAAGCCGTTGCCGGCCGCCTTCTTCATCGCCGCGACGTTGACCGTCATGTCGCCGACCATGCCCGTCATGGCGGCCAGCGCCAGATCGAGCGTTTCGGCGGCGTCAAAAACCGCTTCCTTGTCTTCCTGCATGTCCTTGGAATAGGCGAGCGGCAGGCCCTTCATCACGGTCAGCAGACCGATAAGATGGCCGTTGATGCGGCCGGTCTTGGCGCGCACCAGCTCGGCGGCATCCGGGTTCTTCTTCTGCGGCATGATCGAGGAGCCGGTGGAGAAGGAATCCGACAGGCGCACGAAATTGAACTGCGGAGTCGACCAGACGACGATTTCCTCGGCCAGACGGGACAGATGTGTTGCGCAGATCGAGGCAACCGACAGGAATTCCAGCGCCGAATCGCGGTCGGACACCGAATCGATCGAATTGCGCGTAGGTTCACGGAAGCCGAGCGCCTTTGCCGTCATGTGGCGGTCGATCGGGTAGGGGGTGCCAGCAAGCGCTGCGGCACCCAGCGGCGATTCATCCATGCGCTCGATCGCGTCGCGCACGCGCGACAGGTCGCGGCCGAACATCTCGACATAGGCCATCAGATGGTGGCCGAATGTCACCGGCTGGGCAGCCTGCAGATGGGTGAAGCCGGGCATCACGGTCGAGGCATGTTCCTCGGCGCGGGTGAGAAACGTTGCAATCAGACCCTTCAGGGCTTCGGCTACCCGCAAAAATTCCTTCTTGGTCCAGAGCCGGAAGTCGAGTGCCACCTGGTCATTGCGGGAGCGTGCTGTGTGCAAGCGGCCGGCCGCCGGGCCGATCAGTTCCGACAGCCGCGCCTCGACATTCATGTGAATGTCTTCCAGCCGGGTCGAGAAGGCGAACCTGCCGTCCTCGATCTCTTTCAGAATCGTGTTCAGCCCGTGAGCGATCTTTTCTTGATCGGCCGCCGTGATAATGCCTTGCTGCGCGAGCATTCGAGAGTGGGCGATGGAGCCGGCAATGTCCTCGGCAAAGAGCTTGCGGTCGAAGCCGATGGAGGCATTGATCGCTTCCATGATCGCGGCGGGACCCGAGGCAAATCGTCCGCCCCACATCTCGTTGCTGGCCTTTTTGTCGGTCATGCTGTTTACGGGCTCCGGAGAAACTGATGTCGGACCAGAAAAAATCACTCCCGGGCCTTCGCCCGGTCGTCTATGCGGCAGCCGCCGGCATCGCAGCCGGCGCGGTGGCGGTATACGTCGCCGGCGACGGGTCTGGCAACACGAGCAATATCCCGGCTGTCTCGTCGACGGTTGATCCTGCAGCCGTTGCCGCCTGCGAAGGCAAGGCCGACAAGGCGCGCACCGTGGCCTCGGCTGCAACCGGCCATGTCGCGGCCATGCTGGCGACCGACCCGCCGCAATCCCTTGCGGCGCTGTCGTTCAATGGGCCGGATGGCAAGCAGGGCGATTTCGGTTCGATGAAGGGCAAGGTGCTGCTGGTCAATCTCTGGGCGACCTGGTGTGCGCCGTGCCGGGCCGAAATGCCGGCGCTCGACGCGCTGCAGGGCAAGCGCGGCAATGCCGATTTCGAAGTGGTGGCGATGAATGTCGACACCGGCGACGATACCAAGCCGAAAAAGTTCCTCGAAGAAACCGGGATCAAGAACCTCGCCTATTACCGCGAAAGCACGCTGACCCTCTTCAATGAGCTGAAAAAACGCAATCTGGCCCTTGGCCTGCCGGTCACGCTGCTGGTAGACCGCGAAGGCTGCGTCATTGCCAATATGAACGGCCCGGCCGAATGGGCGAGCGCAGACGCCGAAAAACTGGTCGATGCGGCGCTGGCGCAGTAGCCAATTCATGCAATGTCTAAAATTGTAGCGAACCGCCAAAATCATTGGTGAGACTTCGCCACTATGGTGTCGCCAGTTTCACCTGGTGGACCTGCGATGAACGTCACGATCAATACGCCAAACCTGACCCTTGTGCGCGAGGCAGCTTCAGCCGCGCCGCGCCCCGAAACGGTCAGGCAGGCTGCGCCGAAGGCACCGGTCGAGGCAGATGATTCGCAACTGATGGCCTATGTCAGCAACATCACCCGTGCCGATGCGGCCGAGGTTCTCGCGTTGACCAAGCGCGCAGATACGCAGCAGAGCCTTGAGGCGACCGCCGCAGCCTATTCCGAATTCTGATCACTTATCCCTAGAACGACGCAATGATGGCGAGCGTTATGGTCGCCTGCGCCAGATAGTACAGAACCCAGACCGCATAGGCGGCAGGTTCTGCGCGTGGCGAACCCGCAGGCAACGCAAATTTGCCAATCGCCAGAATGGCGTCCGACGCCATGAACAGCGCTGCGCCCAGTGCTACCAGCTCATTGCCGACGGTCAGAGCCGAGACACCCATGCCGAGAATTGCAAGCGCATAGACGGCGACCGGCGCGCGCAGCTTTGCGGGAACATGTTTCCAGATCATGACCACGAAAGCAGCGGCGAACAGCGCCATGACAATGGCTACACCGAACCGCCAGCCGACAAGTGCGTCCAGCCCACCGCCGATCAGGCCGAAGAAGACGATGTAGACAATGTGGCCGATCAGGAAACTCGACAGGCCGCCGAGAAACGCCCCGTCGCCATCATGGGCCAGAAACGCATCGCCGGCGGCGCAGAAAAGCAGCGCCAGAATCAGGAGGAGCGGCGCTGCCTGCAGCCAGGCCAGAACCGCCAGCAGAACGATCGAACCGGTCTTGACCACAGTGCGCCGGCGCGACGGCGGTCGCATCAGTGCGAACAGATAGATGATTGCCAGCAGCGCAGACAGGATCACCGTCCCGTTTGAAATGTCGGCAATTCCACCCGGAAATGGCAACATCAGCCCCGCCCCTCATTCTCGCGACCAAACAGCATGTTCTTTGCCGCAAGAACTGCACCGGCGGTGATCAGGACGCAAGCGCCGATAATGGTCAGATCAGCAGTCGCAAAACCGGCAACAATCAGCACAAAGGTCGATAGAAGCGGCGCGGCATAGCTGGCAGCACCCAGAACCTGAATATTGCCGTGCTTGACGCCATAGTCCCATGCATAGAAGGCGGCACCCACCGGCATCAGGCCAAGACCCAGCACTGCAAGCCATTGCACCCCGGTCTGCGGAAGCACGGTTTCTTCAAGCAGCAGATGGCAGATCAGCGACAGGATTGCAGTTGCAGCGCAGAACCAGGTTACAATCGATGTCGGCACCGACGGAAACCGGCGCGACAACAGCGAATAGGCAGCCCAGATGAAGGCGCACAGCAGCGCCGTCGCATAGCCGAAGCCGTATTGCGCGTCGAAAGCGATCGATCCGCCCTTGGTGACGATCAGCACCGTTCCGGCAAGGCCGAGCAGTGCGCCTGTGACATGAAACCAGCGCAGACGTTCGCCTGGCATCAGCGCCGAACCGAGCACGATGAACAGCGGCCACAGATAGGCGATCAGACTGGCTTCAACAGCTGGCGCATTCCGCAGCGCGGTAAAATAGAAGAAATGATAGCCAAACAGCCCGGCAATGCCGATCAGCCAGACGATGGGCGGCACGGGTTCGGTTGCAGGCGTCGACAGGCCGGCAATTCTCGCGACAAGGCCGATTGAAGCTCCGATGGTAAAACTCATCGCCGACAGGAGAAATGGGGGAACTTCGCCCGACGCGTCTGTCAGCAATGCGAGCAGCGCCCACATCGCAACCGCGCTGAAGCCGGTCAACGTCGCCCTGGCCAATGGAACCCCTCATCCGCTATGTCTGGCGCGGTCCCCCGACCGGCATCAGCTACTGAATTGTCTCGAACCGGTTTGCGGTCACCGTCACGGTACCGATCTCGGTTGTAACCGAACCCTTGATGGGCGCATAGACGCCAGTATTGCCCAGTGGAGCAAATGTGATGAGGATCTGCGACTTGTTCTTCAGGAACTTGATCGACTTGTTGTTGTCGCGATAGCCACCGATCGGCACGAAGCGGGCGCGGCAGGTCACGCCCTTGCCGCTAAAACCCCGGGTTTCCACCGGCTCGACCTTTTGCATCGACAGGCGGAAATCGGCCCGCATCTCGCCGTCATAGATTTTCAGCGTCTTGGTGCAGACATCTTCCAGCGACGCCGCCCGCACCATGGTTGCCGACAACGGGTCTGTCACCGACGACAGGTCGCCCTTGCCGAGTGCCACCCAGTTTGGCCGGTTCTGTTTCAGGGGCGGCACGTTTTCGGTTTTGGTCACGCGGCCGTTCGAGAAGGCGATCTCGGTCTTTTTCTGTTTCTTGCCGGACGAATAGTTGACCAGATAATTGTCGGCGCTGGCCGTATGCGTGCCCATGCTTCCGGAAACGCTGGCCGTGCCCTTGGTGGAATCGAAGATCCTGGCGATGCCGGACGAGGCAAGCTCGCCATTGATCTGGAACGCATTGCCCTTGATGCTGCTGTTGAACGAGCTGCGGGCGATGTTCAGCCCCAGAATCGAGACGGAATAGTCGACGCGAAAGGATTCTGCGCGCGCTGACGTTGCGCCAAGAGCAAGCGCGGTCGCGGCAAGCAGTATGCGAGCCTTGGGTGACTGCATTTGATCGTACCTCATTATCCGTTGGCGATTGGCCAATTCATCAAACTGCAACGCCCTTCAACGGTGGCTATCGGCGACGATTCCGACAATAGTGTGGAAGCAGGGCGGCACCTGCCGTTCAAAAACTGTGTCGGAGGTTTCGCCTGATTTGGTTGCATTTGGCGGCCAGCCAGCCTATATCGCGACAGTTCCGGCTTGCGCCCATCGTCTAGCGGTTAGGACGGCGCCCTCTCACGGCGCAAACAGGGGTTCGATTCCCCTTGGGCGTACCAATCACAGGTCGGGTCGATGATCACATTCAACGGCAAATCCCATCCTGTCATCGGCCACGCGATTGTGTCGGCAGACGGGATGATTGCCGACCGCTCGGGGCTGATGCCGGACCGGTTGATGAACGAAGCAGACTGGAAGCTGTTTCAGGCCGCACTTGATCAGGCGAGTGTCGTTGTTCTGGGGTCGCTCGGCCATCGTCGCCACCCCAATCCCGGTCGTCGTCGACTGGTGTTTACCAGCAAGGTCAGCACGTTCGGCCCTGATGGCGGCGATCCGCTGGCGATGCTCTATAATCCCGAAGGCATAGCGGTTGCCGATGTGCTGGCCGCCATGCCGCTGCGCGCTGGCCCGGTGGCGGTCACAGGCGGCACGCGTGTCTTCGACCATTTCCTTCGCCAATATGACGAGTTTCTGCTGGTCGAGGTCGACGATTTCGTTCTGCCGGGCGGCACACCCTGTTTCACGGGAAAGCACCCGCGGTTTGCGCTTGCCGAGACGGGCCTTGCGCCAGCGGAGCGCCGCGTCATCGACCCGGCCAATCAGGTCACCCTGACACGCTGGGTGCGCACATGACGGTGAATGTGCTTGTCACAGGTTTTGGCCCGTTTCCCGGCGCGCCGGTCAACCCGTCTGCCGAGCTGATTGCCATGCTTGATGGCAGCGGCGGTGCATTTGCCGGCGCAAAGCTGCATACAAGGCTGCTGCCGGTCGACTATTCTGCCGTGCCACGTCTGCTTGAAACGGCTGGCGGCGAGGTTCGGCCCGACATCGCGATCCATTTCGGGCTTGCTGCGGTTGCGCGCGGGTTCCGGCTGGAATCAACAGCGCGCAATCATTCATCGCTGACCCAGCCTGATGCTGCGGGTGGAACATCCACTTCGTCACAGATCTGCCCCGGACCGTCCTCGTTGCGCTCGACCCTGCCGCTCAACGACATCGCGGCGGCGCTGAAGGCGCGCGGCCTGCCGGTCACGCGGTCGGCCCATGCAGGGGCCTATCTGTGCAACCACACCTTCTATTTGTCGCGTTCTGCCAGCATTGAAAATTTCGCACCCGCCATGTCGGGTTTTGTCCATATTCCCTATCTCGACGAGCAATTGCCGGCCTTGCCCGATGGCGGGGCGGGTCTCGCAAGCCTGACGCGTTCGCAACTGCTTGAAGGCGCAAAGATGATCATCGAAACCAGCATCACGGCATATCAGGCCGCCGCCTGACCGGACTCAAATGTTCGGAATCTGAAACGACATCGAACTGTCACAAGACTGTTACATGAGGCCTCTATTGGCACCCCTGCCAGACGGGGGCACGAAGCTCCCAAGTCATTTCCGAACAGGAGCAGGCCATGAAGAAATTCTTCCTCACCGCATCGGCGGCGACCATCGTTCTCGCCACCGCCACCGGTTTCGCATCCGCCCGCGACCAGGTTCAGGTCGCCGGTTCCTCGACCGTGCTTCCCTATGCCAAGATCGTCGCCGAGCGTTTTGGCGAAACCTTTTCGAACTTCAAGACGCCGGTCGTTGAATCGGGCGGTTCGGGCGCTGGCATCAAGGAATTCTGCAAGGGTGCAGGTGAAAACACTATCGACATCGCCAATTCGTCGCGCGCCATGAAGGACAGCGAAGTCGAGAGCTGCAAGGCCAATGGCGTCACCGACATCCAGGAAGTGAAGTTCGGCTATGACGGCATCGTCTTTGCCACTGATGCTGCCGGTCCCGACTGGGCGCTGACACCCGAAGACGTCTACAAGGCGCTCGCCGCAAGGATCGTCGTTGACGGCAAACTGGTCGACAATCCGAACACCAAGTGGAACCAGGTCAATCCGGCGCTGCCGGACTGGGACATCGCCGCCTACATTCCGGGCGAAAAGCACGGCACCCGCGAAGTGTTTGAAGAAAAGCTGCTGATTGCCGGCTGCAAGGCGCTGGGTGGCGTTGATGCGGCAAAGGCCGAAGGCGTGGACGACAAGGCAGCCGATGCGTCGTGCAAGGCGGTCCGCAAAGACGGCAAGGCTGTCGATATCGACGGCGACTACACCGAGACGCTCGCCCGCATCGATTCCAACAAGACCGGCGTCGGCGTGTTCGGCCTGTCCTTCTACGAAAACAATGCCGACAAGTTGAAGGTTGCCACCGTTGGCGGCGTGACGCCATCGGTCGAAACGGTCGCTTCGGGTGAATATCCGGTGTCGCGTCCGCTGTTCTTCTACGTCAAGAAGGCACATCTGGGCGCCGTTCCCGGCCTCAAGGAATATGTCGAGTTCTTCCTCGACGAGCAGATGATCGGCCCTGATGGCCCGCTGGCCGAATATGGCCTGGTGCCTGCGCCCGACGCCGAGCGTCAGGACCAGCGCGACGCCTTCTCGGGCGGCAAAACGATGTAATTTGCGACATCGGCGGGGGCGAAAACTCCCGCCGGTTTGCCCGCCAGTCGGGCATGTTGAGTTTTCGGCGTCCGGGACGCCGGGAAACGATGCAGGGGATAGGCCATGTCCGGTCTCGTAACGCTATTGCTGGTCATCGGCATCGGCCTTGCCGCGCTTGTTGTCGGCCGCGCGCGCGCGGCTGCTCTCAAGCCGGTGGCCGAAAAGGTCCATTCGCGTCCGCAATATCACGGCGCTTGGGCGATGCTGCTGGCAACGCTTCCTGCGCTCGCCTTCCTCATCATCTGGTCGATCGGCTCTGCCAGCCATATCGACCGCAATATCGCGACCCAGGTTGCGGCTGCGACCAGCGACAACAGCTCGATCGCCACATCGCTGGTCAAACGCCTGGCGCTTGGCATCGACCAGCTTGATCCAACTGTTCGCGACAATCTGCCCAGTCAGATTTCGGAGCTTTCGCCGCTCCTGCAGGCCAACGGCTTTGCGCTTGCCACCGACACTGCCGACTACATGATCCCGATCGCCACCGGCGCGATCGAAACCCAGTCAAACCTTGCCTGGATTGGCGGGCTCATTGCG